>Ga0335075_10000460_pt1 | contig 72723 bp, 60 predicted proteins | sample Lox_Sample_24_FD_206723 | JGI IMG/M metagenome (GOLD analysis project Ga0335075, IMG submission 206723) | Soil microbial communities from Loxahatchee National Wildlife Refuge, Florida, United States - Lox_Sample_2.4 | ecosystem: Environmental > Terrestrial > Soil > Wetlands | place: USA... | reverse complement strand
GAAGCGTCAATCGGAAATAAAAACCTGTTTTGTTACTAAAAAATTGTCAGGGCACAAACGGCGCAGTCGAGTTTGGCGCAAGACACGATACATGACTGTCCACCCAAAGAACATCCGGGTCTTTGGCAGGAAAATTGTTCTGCGTGCCTCCAATACCGGGCACTGTATCGGCGGCCCACGTTATCATAGGGAAGGCTCCCGGTTGCTGCCAATGGTGAATTTCCGAATGACCGTCGGCAAAGGAAAATCCACCCGCATCTCTTCCGTGCGTGTTCCCTGGAACGTCAATAAAAAAGAGATCATCCGGATTTACCGGTATTTCTTCCGCAAGAGCGGCGTCGTTGATGCTGTTTGGGTGTTCATCATCCAATACGATCAAATCCGACGGTGACATTCCTCCTCGAACCTGGGTGTCTCGGATATACACCATCCATGGCGCTCCGCCCGGCTGGTCAGCGTTGCCACTGGAAAGCCAGTGGCCTGCGATATGTGTGGTACCATCGTAATCGTCCACTACATAGCCGTTCGGTTCAGGACCCACAGCCTGACTCATGGAATACGAGCGCACGCGAGCCGCTTCATTATGCCCTGGTGTGCCCGTCGTGCTCCAGGTACTTTGGTCGGCAGGACACTTGTACACTTTCGGATTGTTCACGATGGCCGCCATGCACGAATAACGGGGATCCACCAAAAGCGCACTATTGGTGGCGTCAATACCGCTGTATCCGACGCCCCCGCCGGGAGGAGCGCCGATGTTGCCGCCGGTCATGTTTCCGGCGACCCAACAGGGATACCCTTCATAATCAGGATTTGGCGCAAATGAGCCACCATTGTCGTTCGCGTAAATAGCAAATCCCTTTTGCAGTTGATCCAGATTGTTCGAGCACTGCAGCGCCTGCGCCCGCTGTTCTGCCTTGTCAAGCACCGGCAACAAGACCGACGCCAGAATGGCGATGATCGCGATCACCACCAGCAGTTCAATAAGGGTGAATGCGGTCCTTTTTTCTTCGGTTGTCACCCTTAACTCACGAGCACAGGAAGCGTTCATCCGGCGCCAAGATGATCTCATATTTGGGTATTTGTACGAACATACCTATTTCGTTGTGATTGTCAAGCGCATTTTTTTGAAGCGCAAAAAATCCGAATCGGTTTCAGCCGCTCTCGAATCGAGTCCTCTTGTGTGCGTAACGTATCCGCATCCGGGGGGAGGCGGATATACCGCGAAGGAAGATGCGCTCTCATATACTGATATATTGTTTACGAGCCCACTTTACCCGACAATAACGACTAAGTCAATAGATATTATTTGGATCAATTTAAAGTTGATTTTTCGTTTAACTATCAATTTCAAACTATTAAATAACGATTTACACTGTCGCATATTAGTTCGGATTTAATTTGTTGTTGCCAGGCTTAAAATATCAATAGGGAGTGGATTACATTCGCAACCTTCGCGCTCTTCGCGCGGCGATCTTACGGCACCGCCAGCCGATAAAATTGCGCCGGGACATTCGAAGTCAAACCGCTGGTCCACGAGTAGTTGCCATAATGATCAAACGCCTGAGTCGCCGCCAGGCTCCAGTTTGACACAGGCAGGTCCAAACTGGTGGAAGTGAATACGCTGTACGGCGTGCTGGCATTGCCAGTACCGCTTAGGATGAAATTGGTTCCGGCAAGTGTGGCTTGAACGGTGGGAACCAGATAATTCTGGGTGGCAACGCACATGCCCAGGGCAGATAAATAAATAACGTGGGCCGGTCCCGGTCCGACCGCCATTTGCAACGTCTGTCCGCACAGAGATTCAAAAACAGGATCGCCCTGGCTCAGTTCATACCAGACAGTATCGCCCTTGGCTTTGAAGAACAGCTTCGGCTGGTTTTGAGCGTCGATCAGTGTGTTGACATAGACGTTGCCAACGTCGTCGCAGACCACCCAGCCCGGCGTGACCGAGCCGGTAACGCCCGGAAGCGTGACGGGATTGAAGACAGGCGACGCGGCGTTCGCATTCGTCGAAGTGTACAAGCCGGTCGTTTGGGTCACGTAACAAACACTGTCGGTCGTCGGGTCCACCGCGACTGAACCGCTTCTGATCAAAGACCCGCCGGAACCGGCTCCTCCCGGGCTGCCTGGCCCAATAATCAGCGACCATGCAGCGCCGGCATTCGTCGAACGAAACACGCCATTCACACGGTCGGTAAAATAAACCATCTGCGAGGAGCCTCCGCCCCAGGAAAAAACTCCCCTCTGGGCTGAACTCGTGTTCTGCATAATGCTGTCGGCCGTATAGATTGGAGCGCCGCCCCAACTCCCCGTATTACCACCGCCGATTTTTCTCCAAATGCCGTTAGTCTCCACCGCCGCAAGCACCACTGTGCCGATGCCGGAAATATATTTGACCGAACAACCATACACGCTGCCCTGGTCGCCTAATCCGGAGCTGATCCAATTCGTTGTCATAGGATCCGCCAGATAAGCCAGGTCCGTATCGCGGCCAAAATAGACGGGGCTGACGTTTCCCGGCCCCGGAGTGGTCGTGGAATCCACTGCCAGACAGTAACCATTCTCCGTACCGCCGATGGTGGTGGACTTTTGGATGACGTTCGCGAAGTTATTTGTGGAATACTGGAAAGTCCAATCAACGTCCGAGCATTCGGCCAGCGTGGAAACGTTCGGATCGGCCGCCACTGCGGCGGAGCCCGAAGCCTGTAAATGGCGCATGCATGGATACCACGTCGGACTATTGGTCATGAGCGCGTTATCGCTCCGCCACAAACCGCCGTGGCCGCATACATAGATGGTGTTGTGAGTGGGATCGGTCGGGTCCAGCGCAGTCTGGCAAGCCACATATTGCGGACCGCCGATGCAATCCGTCACACCATCGGACGTTGGGGCCGTCAACCACCAGATATCACCGCCCGGGTCGCCCATCACCATATTGGTATGAATCTCCGCGGTATTCGTGGTCAGACAGACCCATGCGGCGCCCGAGTTTGTCGAACGGATCAAACTGAACTGCAGACCGTTGGGCTCGGACAACGCGACCGTAGTAGTGCCGGCGAAAATGACCGCCTGGTCCGTGTTTGTATTCCAAAAACCGTCAATCGAATAGAATTGGCTGGGGGCGGAGTCGTAGTAAAGCCGTGCCCAAACCTGGTTTGTCGGGTTATATTCGTAAACGCCATTGGTGTTGGTCGCCACGTACAGGATGCCATTCACAACCACGAGTTCCTCGGCCTTGGGAAATGGCGGCTGAGAAACCAGGATGGCGCTGCTCGCGCTGGGCGCATTGCTGATAACGTAAACCGAATCGTTTCCATTGGACGCGTCATAACAGGCCACGTACACGATGGCCGGGTTCAGGTCATCCATTGCCAGGCCCCGGGTATAAGCCGGCGTCAACCCCGGGATCGCAATCGTTGTCCAGCTTGTGCCGCCATTGGAGGAACGGATGACGCCGTTGCTGTAAGTGCCGACGTATATGATTTCGCTGGCCTCGGACGTCGGATCCAGGGCAATCATGTTTCCGACCGAACGCGGATGGCCCTGTGTCACCAACGGCGCGGCATCATTATCACCGACAAATTTTGCCGGTGTGGAAACTCTTACCCAGGTGCTGCCCGCATTGGTTGATACCAGAAATCCGCCGCCGCCCACGATCTCGCCTGTAGCCGCATAGACCAGATTGGTTGTCTTGCGGGAAAAGCGCGTCGCCGACGCGCCCATATCATTGGCCGAGTCAAACAAGCCGTCCGTGTCGCTTGGGTCCCGGACGCAAATGGGTGTCATCAACTGGCCGTAGTTGGTCGTGATATGGAACGGCCATGAATCGCCGCCGCAAATGACTCGTCCCGGTGTGAAGGGATCAGGGGCCACGCTCACCATGCATCCACCGCCATCCTTGCCACTGGGAGCAAAAGTGTACGTCGGGGGCTGTACGGCGCAGGCGCGCAATGCCAGGAAAACTCCGAGAAGAATGATGATGCGAATAGCTCCAGGACGCTTCCTGATGAAAATCAAGAGGACACAGGGAAATAATTTTTCGGGCCTGCGTTGCTTCATAGGCGGACCACAGGTGACAAGGTAATGGACGCCCGGATGTCAGTCCTGGTTTCAAAATTGAATCCGGCTCACGGTTCCACACTCACATCCTGGACAAAGGCGTTTTGGTGCACTTGAACGCGCTTCAATGGTTTGCCATTGACGACGACATTTTCAAATCGGGCGCCGCGCACCAGATGTTCGCTATCATAACCTTTTAGATCGATGCTCGGATTGGGACCCACCGCCCGGATGTTCCTGAACGTGACGTTTTCAATGTGGCCGCATTCTGCGTCCCGGCTCCAGATGGCCCTGCCAATCCACAGCGAAATCAAACGGCGCGATTCTTCGATTCGAATGTTATCAAACGTCACGTCATGCACGTCGCCGGCGTCGCAATGAAATACCCGCAGCAGCCATTCGCGGCCTTTGTCGTGTATCACATCGCAATCGGAGAAATGGACATTTTCCACATTCGCCCGCAGTTCAGCGCCAATGCTCAGGGCGTGGGCCAGTTCATTCCACAGCACGCACTGTTTCGCCTCGATGTCACGCGACTCGCCATCCCGGTCCGGCGTCTTGACCACAATCAGATCGTCCATGGTGCGCAGATAGCTGTGTTCTACTGTGACATTGCGACTGTTGCAGATGTCGATGCCGTCGGAATTTCCCCGGTAACCAAACAATTTGATATTGTCCACCGTCACCCCGGCGGAATGGCGGATGGGGACCGTCCAGGTGCTCGAATCCCGAAGGACCACGCCTTCCAGAAGGACATTCGTGCCGGTGATGGCAAGCAGGTTTCGGGTGTGGAGGGGGCAAAGGCTGCCGTCGATCACGCCCCGTCCGCGCAGGACAATATTGTTGCCTCTCAGTGAAATCACCGCGCCGCCGTGAATGGCCGGGTCGGCCTTGCCATAGAGCACCGCGCCGCCGGCGACATACACGGTCTTGCCCGAACCGACTTTCAGGTCCTCGATTTGATGAATTCCGGGGCCGAAATAAATCACGTTGGGATCATTGGGATTCGGCGCGTTGGTTTCCATCGGATTGGCAAACACCTGCAGGCCGTGTACCCAATCTCCGTTAACTTCCAGTTCCAACGGTTGCGGCCTGGAAATGGTGAACGTCACGCGGTTCCCGTCGACAGCAACCCCGCTCGAACGCGGCAGCAATTTCACGCTTTCAACCGGATTCGGACAAGTGACCGTCACCGTCACGCTATTGCCCATGTCAAACGATACAAAAGATGTGTGATCACGGAAGGCAGCGACGTCAGCCGTGCTGATTTTGGCGCGGCGCGCCGGGTCCGCCGTAGCCACGGCAGCCAGGTAAACAGGCACGTCGGTTTGATTGATGCTGACCTTGAAATCGGTTGAGAGCGGTTCACCGGCCGGGGCCGGATAAACCCGAAACGATCCCTCCGCGCGCAAAACAGCCGTGCCCGACAGGAATACCAGCGGCATCACCAAACCAATGAACTTAAAACAGATGTTTTTCGGCATCCGGAATGAAGATTCAATTCTCGTATTCTGGCAAGAAGAATCAGTGTGATGCGCGCCATTCGCGCGACTCAAGAACTTAACACAAGCGTCACGTGACGTTAGCTGTCACTGTGATACTTTGACCGTCGGCTAGTCGCATTATTTATTTAATAAAAATATCCGTTGACACAAACACTGAAATTTGTTCGATAGTGCGTTAACACTAAGAGTTCAACCATTGTTTTTCTATGAATCACCGTATTTCTTCATTCGAGTTCGTTCGGAAAGTTCTGTCTGCCGCTGCTATTTTAGCGGCTGCTTTCTTTGTGACCGGCCTTTTAGATGGCACCCGCGCGCAAGCCCAGACGTACGAGTCCTGGACCGCGACCGCCGACAACTTCACCAACGGCGCGGATTGGAATCCGGCCATCACCGGTGCTACGACAGATTGGCCTAATGATAATAATGGTCTTAGCGTTCTATACCGGCCTCTTCTTACCAATGGCGGAACAATTTATTACGTCGGCCCCACGGAAGACGACCCGTTTGACCCTAATTGGACCAATACGGTTGACCAGATAGCGATCGGTCCGGCCAGCGGCGCCAGTGCCAGCAGCGGCACCAATACTTTCATCATGATGGGTGGCAGCCTGACGCTTGGGGATAGTGGCGGCGCTGATCTGGCGGTAGGCGGTTATTCAGTGAACAGTATCAGCAATAATGCAGTGTTCACCATGACCGGCGGCCTGCTCGACGATACCAACGACACCGCCAGCAGTTCAGACGCTTCTCTGTATGTCGCAACCGGGAGCAATGCCCCTGCCACCGTCAATTTGGATGGCGGCACGGCCAACTTCAACAATGTCTATATTGCCGGCAGAGGCGTTGGCGTCGTCAATGTTGACGGCGCGGACGTGAACATAAACGGCGATAGTTACGGCAACAGCAGCAGCGGCGGCACTCCAGCCTATTACATCAGTATTGGCTATGGTTCGTCAGGCACCCTGAGTGCCAATGGCGAGGGAGCGGGCACACTGAACCTGATTAGCGGCGAGCTTGACCTGACCAACGCCGAGTATCTCAGTATCGGCGGTCGCTGCAATTCCGCCACGCTGAACGTCAGCGGGGGCGAGTTGGACACTCCCAAAATACAATGGGGTTTCGGCACGAATGGAAAAATAACAAACATGTTTAACTTGAGCGGAGGCCTTGTCAACGTGGGCTCCGGAGGCTTGACGCACGACGGCACGGAGTCGAACAGGCTGGTGATTTCAGGCGGTACTTTCTCAACTCTTTTCGGCCAAAGTTGGAGCGACGATGGTTCTCTGACCGTGACGATAACCAATGTTCCCGGCCCGGGCATTGCCACGTTTGCTCCCTCCCAGGGCGCATCCATCAAGATCAGCAGCGTCATGAGAGGTCCTGGCAGCTTCAACGCCGCCGGTCCTGGCCAGGTGATACTCGCGGGCGCCAACGCCTATACCGGCAGCACTATGGTTAGTGGCGGCACATTGACATTGGAAAATACAATCGAAAGCGCGAACATTGTCGTTGCGGGGGGCGCCACGTTTGATCTGACGTCGTTGCCTATTGTTCTCACGCTCACTTCCCAAACAGTCAGCAACAGTTCGTCCACAGTGACGCTCAATGGCAGCATCAACACGGGTACCGGCACAGTTTCATTGACTTACAATGGCGTTATACCGTCATTTACCGTCACGAGCGGCACCACGACGCTGTCGTCAAATACAAAATTCTACATCAATAACACCGGCTCTCCTCTGGCCATTGGAAGCTATCCCATTGTGACTGCGGGAAATGGCGGCTCCGTGGCGGTGTCTGGCAGTTTGCCCGCAGTTACGGTAAACGGCGCCGGCATCGCCGCCGGCACGACGGCGTCGCTTGCTCTCAACGACGGTGGATTGGATCTGGTTGTATCTCCCCCTGTCAACACCACGCCGACCAATATCGTCATTTCAGTAACAGTAAATCAATTGACGTTGACGTGGCCGATGGATCACACAGGCTGGGAATTGCAGGCGCAGACCAATAGCTTGTCAACGGGCCTCAGCACCAACTGGGCGGACGTGAGCGGTTCGACTACGACCAACCAGATGGTCATTCCGGTGGCTCCAAACAACGGCAGCGTGTTTTATCGATTGGTTTATCCTCCCCAATAGATATCGGGGTGGGGACAGCCTGTCCCCACAATACCGCGCGTGGGGACGAGCCGTCCCCACCCCGTTCCAGGCCGTTCACGAGAATTTCAACGATTCTCGACTCACGCACCGGAACCAGCATCTGGCGGGAACGTCGTTTGAGGACACACGGCCTGCAACGGCAAACCGATTGTTGCAGGCCGTGTCCCCAGACTCGGCGTTTTTGCCGGTTCGGAGAGTTTCAATAAACCATAGCGCAGACTTCCAAGTCTGCCGTATCGCAGGTTTCCGAACCTGCTGATCGTTCGTGGTCGCGCGACTGCCGATTCGGGTACTACGCCACGGCGTTCCAGGATGAACCGAAAATGGTGGAGGACGGCGGCGCTGCCACCGCCGTCCCCGTCCGCGCAGCCGCCGTCGCGCCGAAGCGGCGCTATTGCGCGCCGCGAAGGCGGAAGCGAGGCGGAACGTACACGGTACAAGTGACCACGCTTGTTCGCCGCTGCACGGCCCGTGTTCCACCACCACCCAAATCCATCAATCCATCAATCCGCTAATCCAAAAAGTGCTTCCGCTTCCACCGCTTCCGGCACCAGAGCCGGGTCGCCACGCCCAAGCTCGGCGCAACGGCTACGTCTCCGGCACCGGTTTACTGTACTGGCGGTGCTTTCGGGGTAAAACAACAACCCCGAAATCAGCGAGGCTTTGGCCGTCGCCTCGGAAGTCGAATCTTCCGTTTCTATCCTATAAAGGAAATTCGGAAAAAGGTTACAAATCAGTGCCATGAGCGACGTGAGCGACGGGAGTGCCATAAGTGCCAGTGTTACAGTGAGAAAAACGAAGATGGAGGGTAGAGGATGCAGGATTGCGAATAGCCCCTGGTCGCGCGCCGATCTTCCATCTTCCATCTTCCATCTTCGTGACAAAATCGCCGGTGCCAGAGCCAGAACGTGTCGCTCCCGGGGCCTGGTCGCAACGGCGGACGGCTCCGGCACCGGAAAATGGCCTCATTTAATTCTTTCCTACTCTACAGGAGATCCGGGGAAAGGTTTCCAAACCAGGAGAGTAAACGACCGGGATGCGCTTTTTGAGGACCTTTTTGCGCCGGGCGGGAGACTCGGTCTTTTCCATTTCTCCGGGCGTCAAACGCAATGCCGCAGTGGAAATATATCCAACCTGGTCATAACCATCGTAATGCAATGTGCGACTCATAAATTCTTATTTGTTTCGCGACGACGCAACAGCCACCACGCCGCGATGCCCAGGCCCAGGACGGCCAGCGCAACGGTGGATGGCTCCGGCACGGAAATGGCGAAAGTCCGTGAGGTATTAGTCGTCGCCGCGGAAGCCGCGTATTCGCCGATGGCGACCACCAAACTGCACGCCAGTGCCAGGGCGATTCTACGGCCCATTATTTTGTTCTTCATGCCATGCTCAACTCTCAACTGTTTCTTGTTGATCCGGCGCCAGAGCCGCAACGCCGCCGCGCATGGGCTTAATCGCAACAGCGTACGGCTCCGGCACCGGATGAATCTGCTTCACTCTCAACTGCTTTCGGATTTAGTCCGTAACGGTGGCCGTTCTATTCTTGAGAACGGCATCAATTCATTCTCTTTTATGCTATAAAGGAAAACCGCGGGAAGGTTACAAATCAGTGCCATGAGCGCCGGGCGTGCCATAGCGAGGATTGATGATAGAGGATGGCTCGATGTTCGATGTTAAGGTGGAGGACGGCGCGCTGCGCCGTCCCGCCCGCGCAGAGCGGGCGGAAGTACACGGTGCAAGGTTCGACCACACTCGTTGCGCCGCTGCACGCGGCGCCACACGGCGCAGCGCGCCGTGTTCCACCACTCGCGCCGCACAACGTCATACGGCTAGCCGATTTGGGAAATCGCCGATACGGCAGGTTTGGAAACCTGCGCTACGGTGCCGTCATTTATACATCGTTAGAAGCAGGATTGCGAACAGCACGATGGCGAGAATCAGGATGACGCAGGCGGCGATGGCTATTTTTGGCCAATAATTCCGTCCCATTTTTGGAGTTCGTCGAACGGCCTTCGGCTGCAGGGCGGCGCGGGCGGCAGCCTGCGCCTCGGCGACCAGCCCGCCCGAGCGAGCCGGACGCCCGGGCGACGGGACGTCCGCTTTGGGCCCGGCTTCTTCCGGCATGGTCTGCGCAATCGTTTCCACGTCCACCTTCATTTGGCCCACTTGCTGATAGCGTCGATCCGGCTCCTTTTCGAGCGCATGAATGACGACTTCATCGAGCCGGGGATCTGTTTCCAGCTTTTGGGAGGGCGGCTGGAATTTGCCCAACGGCAATTCGCCGGTCAGCATTTCGTAAAAAACAACCCCCAGCGAATAAATATCCGCGCGGGAATCCACCAGTTGCGGATTCTCGATTTGTTCCGGGGCCATGTACAGCGGCGTGCCGACGACGTCCATCGTGCCGGTCAACGAAACGTTGCCGGGAAGATGCAACATTTTGGCGATGCCGAAGTCGGCGATTTTCACCTGGCCGGATTTATCGAGCAAAATATTTTCCGGCTTGATGTCCCTATGGATAACGCCCTGGTCATGGGCATATTGCAGGGCATCGCAAACCTTTGGCACGATGCCGACCGCTTCGGCGGGCGAAAGCCGTCGCGCCCGGAACAATTGCCGCAGGGTCAGGCCGTCCACATATTCCATCAGCAGATAGAATCGGCCATCCGCTTTGCCAAAATCATAGACGGTGACGATGTTGGGATGCGAGAGGGCGGCCAGCATGCGGGCTTCGCCCTCGAATCGTCCGGCAAATTGCGGCGAGCTTTGTTTTTCCGGGAATAAAAATTTCAAAGCCGCAAACCGGCCGGACTGGCGCTGGCGGACTTTATAGACGGCGCCCATTCCGCCATGGCCGGCGAGTTCGATGATTTCCAGGGCCGGGAACGACCTCGCCACTTCTTCGAGTGGCGCCAGGACCGCGGCCAATTTGCCATCGGTGGATTTGTTGCCCGACTTGGTTTCGAATCCGGCGCGCAACAGGCATTCCGGGCACAGCCCCTGGGGCGCGCCTGGAACGATGGTTGTCCCGCAAACCGGGCAAGCCGGGTAAGTTTCCATAATATTCTGCAATGCCTATATAATGGAACCAAGGCATGGTTGACAAGGAATTCAAAGATGCAACATCGAACATCGAACGCTGAACATCGAACGCCGAAGGGTCTCTGGCACTCACGGCGCTCTTGGCACTCGTGGCACTCACGGCACTGATTTAGCGCCGGGTCAGTACGGAAAACAAATAGCGCAGTTCTTCTTCGACCTCTTCGGGCACGGCAACGGTGGTGGCGATTTCTTCGCGAAGCAACTGGCGATACCGCTGTCGCAGGCGATGGACTGTCACTTTGATTGAGCCCTCGCTCATGCCCAGGCTGGTCGCGAGCGTCGCGTAAGGCAGGGCCGAACTATCTCCAAGCAGGCATGGCTTCAATGCTTCGAACAGTTCCTTCTTTTTCTCGTGCTCGAATTCGGCGGTGAGCCGGCCCATCACCTGGTCCAGCAACGTCAGGGCCCAGCGCCACTCGAAACTTTGTTCCGGGGTGAAAGAAGATTCCGGAATGCTATAGGACAGCGGTTGCCAGTTATAGCGGTTTTCCGCTTCATCGCGTTCAAGGGAAATAATCTTTCCGCCGCCGCGTTTTTGCGTCCTGGCTTTGTCCCATTCATTTGCAAGAAAATTGCTGATGCTGGTCAGCAGAAACGAGCGAAAACGTCCGCGTTGCGGATCGGCCTTTCCCAGCCATTTCCGATCGAGCAACCACGCAAAAAATTCCTGGGTCAGATCCTCGGCGTCCGCCGGGGAAAACCCGCGTCGCCGCACGTACGCGTACAGCGGATACCAATAAGTCCGGCACAATGTCTCCAGGGCATCCTGCGCCTGTTGAAATTCGGCGCGTCCCGCTGTCAGGACCACCGACCATTGTGTCGTGGCGAAGACATGACGGGGACTATAACCACCGTAAGGCGAAGTGTGGTCCTCGAATTTCGGTTTTACGTCAGTGCTCAACTAGTGGCAATTTGCGCGCATCTTGAGCGAAAGGCAAGCCTGCAACGGAGGGATTAATGGATTGGTGGATTGGTAGAGGACGGCGCGCTGCGCCGTCCCCGCCCGCGCAGAGCGGGCGGAACATACACGGTACAACGGCAAACCACGCTTGTTGCGCCGCTGCACGCGGCGCTACACGGCGCAGCGCGCCGTGTCCCACCACGGTCCCTGGGCTGCGTAAAATGGTGTTCGAAAGTCCAACGACTGTCCGAAAGCGGTGTCGGTGGCAGCGCCACTTGCGAGCGTTGACTTGCCGCCGCACTCCAGGACGCTTCGCGCGGTATTTAGAGGATGGTGGATTTACGAATAAAAAACGGCGCGCTACGACCCGGCAGAAAAGTCAGTTGACACGCGCAAGCACCGGCGTTATCGGTTTGTTTAATATTTTGTCGGATTGGCGGCAGCGCAATTCCGCGCGCTGTTGAACCGTTTGTTGACCAAGGAGAGGGAAGGACCAGAATATGAATACAATCGTTGAAATGCCCGAGACGAATCGAGTCGGCTGGACCGAAAGCGAAATTTTCTCGAAACCTGGACTGCTGCATCGCTATCTGCACGTGAGAGGTTTTTCCAGGAAGATCTGCGAAACCCTGGAGCCCGAGGATTGCGTCATTCAATCGATGCCGGAAGCCAGCCCCACGAAATGGCACCTGGCCCATACGAGCTGGTTTTTTGAGCAGTTCGTGCTAAAACAATTCTATCCCGATTATCAACCGTTGCATCCGCAGTACGGGTTCCTTTTCAATTCCTACTATAATGCAGTCGGTCCGTTTTATTCGCGCCCGCACCGGGGCTTGCTGTCCCGGCCAACGGTCAAGGAAGTTTTCCACTATCGCGCTGACATCGACCTGCTGGTTTCCGAACTGATCGAGTCTGCCGATGAACCACTGCTGGCGAAATTGGAGCCGATTATCACCCTTGGATTGCATCACGAGCAGCAGCACCAGGAGTTGATGCTTACGGACATCAAAAGCGTTTTTTGGCTTAACCCGTTGCGCCCGGCGTTTCGCACGAGAGACCGCACGCAGCCTGAACCGGTGCCCGCAGCACAATGGATACCATTCGAGGAAGGTGTTTACCAGGTGGGACATCAAGGGCCGGGATTTAGCTATGATAATGAAGGGCCGCGCCATCGTGTCTTTATTCAACAGTTCGAACTGGCCTCGCGGCTTGTCACGAACGCTGAGTTTCTCGCGTTTATGGAAGATGGCGGATACCGGCGTTCCGAACTTTGGCTTTCGCTGGGATGGAACACTCTGAGAGAGAGGGGCTGGGACGCCCCGCTTTATTGGGAAAGGCGGGACGGAAAGTGGCACACCATGACACTGGCGGGAATGGGCGAAGTGGTCCCCGAAGAACCCGTCTGTCATGTAAGCCTGTTTGAAGCGGACGCCTTCGCACGATGGTCCGGAGCACGATTGCCGATCGAGGAGGAATTGGAGATTGCATCCGCCGGATTGGCGCTCAAAGGCAATTTCGTCGAAAGCGAGATATTCCACGTGGCTCCGCTCGCTTCCGCGGCCACGCCGGCCCAGATGTTCGGCGATGTTTGGGAGTGGACGCGCAGCAGTTACTCGCCCTATCCGGGTTATTCGACCGTGGCTGGAGCCCTTGGGGAGTACAACGGCAAGTTCATGTGCAACCAATATGTCCTGCGCGGCGGTTCCTGCGCGACATCGCAATCGCACATGCGCCGCACGTACCGGAACTTTTTCCCGCCCGATGCCCGATGGCAGTTTAATGGAATCCGACTGGCAAAGGATATTGTATGAATCAAGCGACCCTGTCTCCTCCATCGTTCGACCGCGCGCGCTCGTGTGACGGTTTTCTTTACGAAGCTATAGCCGGACTTTCCCGGCCGCAAAAAACGCTCCCGTGCAAATTCCTCTATGATGAGGAAGGTTCCAGGCTATTTAACGAAATTTGCGAACTCGAGGAGTATTATCCGACGCGCACCGAAAACCGGATACTTCGCGACAACATCCATGAGATCGCCGGTTTGATCGGCAGTGGATGCCGGCTGGTGGACTTTGGCAGTGGTGACGGCGCCAAGGCCCGGCACCTGTTGGCTCATCTTCCCCGCATGGCCGCCTACATTCCAATCGATATTTCAGGACCTCAGCTTCTGGAGTCGGCTATGCAGTTGGCCGGCGAATTCCCCGGCATTGAGATTAACCCGATCGAGGCTGACTACGAGGAGATTTCGGAAATTCCCGGCACGTTGCGAGAATCGAAGCGAACCGTGGCGTTCTTTCCGGGATCGACTATTGGCAACTTTGATCCAGTTGCAGCCGGCGCTTTTCTGCGGAAAATAGCGTTCCTCTGCGGCGATGGCGGGGGCTTGTTAATCGGCGTTGACCGCAAAAAATCCAGGCGGATTCTGGAGCCTGCCTACAATGACCGAAAGGGGGTCACGGCGAAGTTCAATCTTGGCATCCTAGCCCGCGCCAATCGGGAACTCGGAGCGGATTTCGATCTTTCAACATTCCGTCATCGCGCCCCGTACAATGAAATTCACGGCCGAATCGAGATGCACCTGGTAAGCCAATGCGCGCAAACTGTGCATTTGGATTCCCGCGAATTCAGATTCGAGGAAGGTGAGCACATTACCACGGAGCATTCGTATAAATACTCGGTGCCGGGTTTTGCCGGGCTGGCGTCGAGGGCGGGATTTGAATTCGTGAAGAATTGGGAGGATCGGGAGCATTTGTTCAGCGTATTATTTTTACGCGTTAGAGATTGCCAGCCGGATCCAAACGGGCGTTCGCCCGGTTTCAATGGAAAAGCGTGCGAGGCGTGGCGATAAGGAGGGCCGCTCCATGATCGTCTTTCACAACGCCGGCAAGAGTTTTGGAAACACAGTCGCGCTCCAGCCCGCCGACCTGGAAATTGCGTCGAACAAAACCACCGTGTTGATTGGCCTCAGCGGCTCGGGAAAATCCACCATACTGCGCCTCATTTCCGGACTGCTCGAACCCACCACAGGCTGGATCGAGATTGACGGGGAAAAGCTCACCCGGGACAACCTCCCGGATCTGCGGCGGCGAATGGGCTACGTGTTCCAGAGCGGCGACTTGTTTCCCCACTTGACTGCCCGCCAGAATATCCTGCTGGTCGCGCAAGAATTACGCGTGGGAATGGACGAAATGACGGCACGAATTGCGGAGTTGTGCGGCCTGGCAAGACTTCCCGCCGCTTTGCTCGATCGATATCCCGTGGAACTTTCCGGCGGCGAACAAAGGCGGGTGAGCCTCATCCGCGCGCTGATGTTGAAACCGGACATCCTTCTCCTGGATGAACCGATGGGGGCTCTCGACCCGATGGTGCGCGCGGGACTTCTCACAGATTTGAAATCGCTGTTCGACCGGTTGAATACAACGGTGGTCCTGGTCACGCACGACCTCCTTGAAGCTGCGCGGCTTGGCGATTGGGTTGTGTTACTGAATGCCGGGAAAATCGTGCAGCAAGGCGCCTATGCTGAACTCTCCATGTGCCCGGCTGAACCCTTTGTGAGCGAGTTCTTTCATGCCCAAATGGAGGACATCCATTCATGAAAACCGCGCTGATAGTCATGGTTATTGTTGCGCTGCTTCCGGCCGCCCGCGTGGCAAATGCGAGCGAGACGATTGTGGTGGGTTCAAAAAAATTCACCGAGTCGTTCGTGCTGGCTGAAATCGCCAAACGAAGCCTGGAAGAGGCCGGATTTCGAGTCGAGCATCGCCAGGGCATGGGCGGAACAATCATTTTATGGGAAGCGCTGAAGCAGGGATCGATCACGGCGTACCCGGATTACACCGGAACGATACAGGAGGAGATATTGAAGCATCCCACTGCTGAATCGCTTGACGCAATGCGCCAGCAATTGGCCAAATACGGAGTGGGGATGACGGGGGAGCTTGGGTTCAACAACACTTATGCCCTGGTGATGACCCGCGCCCGCGCCAGTCAACTGGGCATTCAAAAAATCAGTGACCTGTCGAAACACCCTGAATTGCGCCTGGGACTGACGCACGAATTCATGGGCCGTCAGGACGGTTGGGAGCCCCTTCGAAGGCGATATCAGTTAAGCTTGTCAAACGTCCGCGGAATTGACCATGCGCTGGGCTACGTGGCCCTGCTCAACGGGCAGATCGATGTGAAAGACGCTTACACGACCGACGCAAAAATCGGCGAAAATAATTTGGTGGTGCTGGCGGATGACCTGAATTTCTTCCCCCAGTACAGGGCGGTGTTCCTGTACCGGCTGGGGGCTCCTCCCCGTGCGATCGATGCCCTTGACCGGCTTGCAGGCACAATCACCGAAGCGGAAATGATTCATCTCAACACGATTGCGGAGCGGACCAAAGATTATTCGGCAGCCGCAGATTCGTATTTCAAACAAACTGGACGGTTGGGCCAATCCCAATTCAGCCGATTCAGCGGCTCTGAATCTCTTGCCCATCGGCTTGTCCGGTGGACGGTCCGTCATCTCATGTTGGTCAGCCTGTCGCTGGCCGCGGCAATTTTGACGGGCATTCCGTTGGGCATCTACGCAAGCAGGGAAAGCTTCACCAGCGAAATCATCCTGGGTCTAACGGGATTGGTTCAGACGATTCCCGCGCTCGCGTTGCTGGCGTTGCTGGTGCCAATCCCGTTTCTCGGGATCAGCCCGGTCACTGCCATCGTGGCTCTTTTTTTGTATGGATTGCTGCCGATTGTGAGGAATACGGCCACCGGCTTGCGCGATATCCCCGCCCATGTTCGGGATGCCGCAACAGTGCTCGGCTTGAAACCGCGAACGCGGCTTCTGAAGATTTACCTGCCGATGGCCTCGCCATCGATCCTCGCCGGAATAAAGACCAGCGCGATTATCAATATTGGTTCGGCGACTCTCGCAGCTCTAATCGGCGCCGGCGGATTGGGCGAGCCAATTATCAGCGGGCTGAATCTCAACGACAACGCCACCATTCTCGAAGGGGCAATCCCGGCAGCTCTCCTGGCCATCGCCGCGCAGGGACTCTTCTCCGTCATTGATCGATTCATCATCCCTCGAGGACTTCGACTCAGGCCGGCGTAGCCTTGAACCTTGAAACCCATTGAACCATTTGATGCAAACCAGAAACTATCCAAACCAAAGGAGAAAATATGATCCAGACCTGTATACATCTGAAGAACCTCACCGAGGCCGACTTTGCGTCTCCTCCCGAGCCTCTCGCCTGTGAAGAATGCCTGAAGGAAGGCACCAAGTGGGTGGCGCTACGCCAGTGCATGGCCTGCGGCCACGTGGGCTGTTGCGACTCGTCACCGGGCAAACATGCGACAAAGCATTATTACGCGACGCAGCATCCGGTAATGCGTTCGGTCATGCCCGGAGACAATTGGACCTGGTGCTACGAACACGAAGCCGGCGGCGAACTCGCGCCGGCCACTGACGCGATGAAAAAGAAATCCCATGGATAAACTCGTTTACGACGTGATTGTCATCGGTGCGGGTTCGACGGGGGAGAATGTAGCTGATCGTGCGGTCAAGGGAGGGTTAACAGCCGTCATTATTGAATCGGACCTTGTGGGTGGTGAATGCTCGTACTGGGCATGCATGCCAAGCAAAGCCCTGTTGCGGCCGGGATTGGCGCTCGACGATGCGCGAAGCATCATGGGCGCCCGCCAGGCTGTAACGGGCAAACTCGATGCCACGGCTGTATTCAAACGGCGCGATTCGGTCGTTTCAAACTGGGATGACTCCGGCCAGGCACAATGGCTTCGCGACGTCAAAATAGACCTATTACGCGGCCACGGCAAACTGGCGGGCGAACGCCGCGTATCGGTAACGGACAAGAACGGCACGACGTCAAATCTGACCGCGCGGCAGGCCGTGGCTGTTTGCACTGGCAGCCGGCCCGCGATCCCGGATATTCCGGGTCTGGCGGAAATACGCCCATGGACCAGTCGTGAAGCCACCAGCGCCAAAAAGGTCCCGCGTCGACTGGCGGTTCTCGGCGGCGGGGTGGTGTCCTGCGAAATGGCCACGGCATGGAAAGAACTTGGCACTGAAGAAGTCACGGTGATCGAGCGTGGAGCCCGCCTGCTTCCCAAGTGCGAAGCATTCGCGGGCGAATTGCTCAAGGCAGCTTTTGGGCAACGAGGAGTTCACGTGCTGACGGATACGACGGTTCGGCGGGTTGAACGCCAGGACGATGGCGTCGCCCGCATCGCTCTGAGCAACGGGCTAACGCTCATTGCCGATGAAGTTCTCGTGGCCACCGGCAGGCTGGCGCGAACCGACGAGCTGGGGCTGGAGACAGTCGGTTTGAAACGCGGTTCCTGGCTGGAAGTAGACGATAGCATGCGGGTAAAAGGCGTCACCGGCGGCTGGCTCTACGCAGCGGGCGACGTCAATCGCCGCGCCTTGCTGACGCATATGGGCAAATACCAGGGACGCGTTTGCGGGGATGTCATTGCCGCGCGCGCCAAAGGAAATAGTGACGCTTCCGTGCCGGCATCGTGGACCCGGTATTCCGCAACCGCAGACCACTCCGCGGTGCCACAAGTTGTTTTCACCGACCCTGAAGTGGCCGCCGTGGGGTTTACGGAAGCGGAGGCCCGCGCCCGCGGGATAAACGTCCGCGCAGTGGATTACGAAATTGGCCACGTGTCCGGCGCGCGGCTCTATGCCGATGGTTATAAAGGGAAAGCGCGCGCGGTCGTTGACCAGGAATGTGGTGTACTCGTCGGAATGACTTTGGTTGGCCCCGGTGTCGGAGAATTGATTCATGCGGCAACCATCGCAATTGTTGGGGGCGTTCCGCTCTCAAGACTGTGGCACGCTGTGCCCTCATACCCAACCATCAGCGAGGTCTGGCTGCGCCTTTTGGAAGCGCTCGGTCTATAAAAAACGCAAACACGATTCATTTTTATGAATTCCCCACAAATCAAAAACCAAACCAGGCAGGGTGCGGCATCTGAAAGAATCGAAGCCGCTTTACGCCAACATTGGGCCGCTTCCGCGGCCGGCGATCAGAATATCGAGCATGAAATCTACGACGAAGAAGTCATCTGCGATTACCCGCAATCCGGTGAAAGGATACACGGCAGACAGAATTTGCAGAACCTCCGCAGCCATCACCCGGGCCATCCGACGGATTTCAGTATTCGGCGGCTTGTGGGATCGGGCAAATTGTGGATCACCGAATACACGATTACCTACCAGAGCCGCTCTTTCTATACCGTCAGCATCATGGAGTTTGAGGACGGCAAAGTAGTGCACGAAACGCAGTACTTCGCCGAGCCTTTTGATCCGCCAGGATGGCGCGCCCAATGGGTCGAGCAAACCGGAACGGAACGGAGGGCTTGAAAGCTCTGGTTGCGGTTGCTGAAAACACTTTGGTTGTGACAGAACCCGGAGCACGCTAAAGCCTGTACACCAAACTCCTGGTCGCGGTGGTTTGAAACACTTTGCTTATGACAGCCCGGTTGCTTTCAGTGAATGTGGGCCTGCCGCGTGACATCACCTGGCACGGACAAACTGTCCACACATCCGTTTGGAAGGACCCCGTCCAGGGCAAGCGCATGGTGCGGCGATTGAACATCGATGGCGACGGGCAGGGGGATTTGAAGGGCCACGGGGGCGAGCACCGTGCCGTATTCGTTTACCAGATCGATTCCTATCGCTACTGGCAGGATAAGCTCCACCGCGCGGATTTCACCTTCGGCCAATTCGGAGAGAACTTCACGGTGGAGGGTTTGCTCGACACTGAGGTTTGTATCGGCGACCACTACCGCATCGGTGGCGCCCTCTTTGAGGTTACCCAGCCGCGAGTGACCTGCTATCGCGTCGGCATCAGGATGGACGAACCGCGGATGGCTGCGCTGTTGGTTGCTGACGGCAGGCCAGGCTTCTATTTTCGCGTGTTGGAGGAAGGCGAAGTCGAGGCCGGTAATGAAATAGTTAAAGTACGCGCTGGCCCAGAGAGTATGAGCGTTGCTGAGATCGACCGGCTGCTATATCTGCCCGGCCATCCCCGGCATAAGCTCGAACAGGCGCTTCGAATTCCCGCGCTGAGTGACGGCTGGAAGCATTCTTTTCAGGCGCTTCTCGACCAGGAGTTGAGCGGAGGCGCCGGAAATCCCGGCCTGAACTCAGTGGGCGGGTCACCGCCGGCGTGGCCGGGATTCCGCGCGTTACGCGTCTCAAAGAAAGAGCGCGAGAGCGATACTGTATTTTCACTGGAATTGGTCCCAACCGACGGCCGGCCGCTTGCCATTGCCCTGCCGGGACAATTTATTGTCGTGCGCCTGCGCCCCGGGCATGAACGCCCGCTATTGCGCAACTACTCACTTTGCGGTCCTCCAGGCGCAGAACGCTATCGCCTGGGCATCAAAAAGGAAACTCACGGCGCCGCCAGCAACTATCTCTCAACTCAGGTCGGAGTCGGCGACGTTTTGGACGTGAGCGCTCCGAGGGGCAGCTTCGTTTTGCATGCAGGCGATCGGCCCGTCGTCTTGATTAGCGCGGGAATCGGAGTAACTCCAGTCCTGGCAATGTTGCACGCGCTCGCAGCCGGGCCATCGGCACGCCGGGTGTGGTGGTTTCATGGAGCCCGCAACGGAAACGAACACCCCTTCGCCGAGGAAGCACGACGACTGATTAGATGCCTGCCAAACTGCCGGAGCCATGTGCAATACAGCAAACCGCGCCGGGAGGACAAGCCTGGTATAGACTTCGACGCGGCCGGGCATCTCGATTTGACGCTGCTTGAGCGCCTTGGCGTTGGCCGGGACGCGGATTTTTATCTTTGCGGACCGAACGCATTCCTGCAGGAGTTTACGGCCAGCCTCGCGAACTGGGGTGTCGCTTCTGAGCGGGTGATTACAGAAATCTTCGGCCCCGGCAAATCGATTACACCCGGCCAGGTACAGACGTCGCGTCGCTCTCCGCACCCGCCTGCGGGATTGTCCGGGACGGGACCGCGCGTGTCTTTTGCCCGAAGCGGACTCCAGGTTTCCTGGGATCCGGCGATGAAGAGTCTCCTTGAACTGGCGGAAGCCTGCGATGTGCCGGTCCGATGGGCCTGCCGAACTGGGGTTTGTCACACGTGCGAAACCGCTCTTATCGCCGGCGCCGTCGGATACGATCCCCGGCCACTTGAACCGCCGGTCGAGGGCAATGTTTTAACTTGTTGTTCCTGCCCACGAGAGGATGTCGTACTTGACCTGTAACCAACATTTATTTGTCATAGCACCGGACACGGTGAAAATTACAGAGCGCAGTGCCCGACAAAAAATGGCGACGACCCGCCGTCGTTCCGCGGTGCGGGAATACAGCGGACAGGCGAGGACGAAGGACAAGCATGATTGGGGCGCGGGCTGATATCAATCGAAAACCAATACAGGATCTATGTTAGAAGACAATCTTCGCTACACGAAGCTTAAGCCTGGCAATGGGCAGAATGGGAATTATCACGCATCGACCGTCACGCGGCTGGTCGCCTTAGCCTGGCACATCAGAATAATATTCTTCGCTTTCTCTTCGTCCGTAAGCGCGTCCTGGGTTTCCATCGAGACCTGGCCGGACAGCAGGCGCGTTTTGCAGCGGCCGCAAATCCCGGAACGACATTCGTAATCAATATTCACGCCTGCCTCTTCGGCGATTTCCAGCAAGACCTTGTCAGGCGCGAGCGGCAATGATTTGCCTGAGCGCGCGAGGGTCAAGACTGGTTCGCCGTTGTCATCGTCTGGTAACAGGTCGGAAGTTGGAGTCGTTTCGTTTACTGCGCTGCCCGGACAGCCTAAAGGCTGGACACCGAGCGGGACGCCGGGCGCGGCTGTTTCCAACCGTTTGGCGGCGATAAATTCTTCCGATTTGATTTTATCCGCCGGAACGCCCAAATCCCGCAGCAATTGGATGGTTGGGGTCATCATCGTCTGCGGTCCGCAGATATAGACCGGCCGTTCTGCGATGTTCGGAACGCACATTCCCAGAAACGGACCGTTTACCCGGCCCTTATGTCCGTTCCAATCGGCTCCGTCGGCCCGGCTCAACGTCACATGCACGCGCACGTTTGAAGATCGCGCCTGCAAATCTTCGAGTTCGCGTTTGAAGATAATGTCGTTTTGCGTTTTCGCGCTATAGATAAAGAAGATGCCGCCTTTCCAATTGCGGTCGGTCAGGTCGCGGACAATCGACATCAACGGTGTAATGCCAACACCGCCGGCAATGAGGACAATGCTGTCTGCCTGAGTTCCGTCAAACGTAAAGCGTCCGGCGGGAGCGGAAACCTGTATCATGTCGCCTTCACGAATCATTTCATGGAGATGCCGCGAGACGTATCCGTTTTCCTCGCGCTTGACGGTGATCTCGCAAAAGTCGGGGCGGGTGGGCGGCGATGAAATCGTATAGGTGCGATTGACCTTTTTGCCGTCAATCACCAGCGAAAGAACGAGGTATTGGCCGGCCTGATGCTCGAAGGGCAAGCGCCCGCCATCGGGCGGGACAAAGCGGAACGTCTGGACGTCCGGTGTTTGCCGCGTGATTCGTGCTACACGCAATGTGCCGGACCAGAGTTTTGGTTTTGGTTTCGGCGGTGAAGGCTGGCTCAGTGTGTTGAGTTCGGGCACTGCGGCGAGATCGGGCAGGCGGCGCGGCAGCGCCGCCCTGCCGGGATGAGTTTGCGTGTTTCGTATGGATATCACCGCGCGATACCCAAGCAACACGGCCAGCACGCCCGCGAATGCCAATGGCATGCGCACGTCCGCCTTTACCTGCATGTAATAATGAACGACTCCGGCGATGGCGACGACGTAGACCAGACGATGCAACGCATGCCAGCGCTTCGCGCCGAGGCGCCGGATCATGGCGTTCGTCGAAGTGAGGGCCAGCGGCACCAAGCTGAGCAGGCCGATGCTGCCAATAATCAGGTACTTGCGCTTAACCATTTCGGCCAGGGTGCTCTGGATGCTGAATGAGCGGTCGAGCGAGAAAAAAATCAGGAAGTGCAGGCTCGCGTAAAAGAAAGCATACAGGCCCAGGGTGCGCCGCGAAAAAATGAGCCAGTTCCAGCCGGTTATCTTCCGCAAGGGTGTGACCAACAGCGTCAGCATCAGGAAAATCAGCGTGAGCATTCCCGTGGTCAGGATGGCGAAGTTCACCGGGTTGGCGCCCAACTGATGATTGAACGCGTCCCAGGCCAGCAATGCCGCCGGCACACCGGCATTTACCAGCACCAGAAATTTTGCAAACCGGATATCCGAATCGTTCATAGACGTTTTTCCCGCCTCAAAAATTTTTTTGCAGGTCCAGGTCCGCGTACAAATGTCCGACCTGTTCTTCGTAGCCGTTGAACATCAGCGTCGGGCGGCGGCCAGATTCGCCGATGCGCTGCTCCGTGGCCTGGCTCCAGCGCGGATGGTCCTTGTGCGGATTTACGTTTGCATAGAATCCGTATTCGTCCGGGGCATACTCGTTCCAGCTCGTTTTTGGCTGGTCAGCCGTGAGTTTGATTTTGACGATGGATTTGATGCCTTTGAAGCCGTATTTCCACGGCACGACCAGCCGGATGGGAGCGCCGTCCTGCGGCGGCAATGCTTTGCCGTACAAGCCGCTCGCGAGAATAGCCAGCGGATGCATCGCTTCATCCAGGCGCAAACCCTCCACATAAGGCCAATTCAACACATCGCTTCGCTGGCCCGGCATGCGTGAAGGGTCCAGCAACGTCTCAAACGCAACATACTTCGCATCAGTCATCGGCTCGACCACTTCGAGCAGTTTGGATAGCGAGTAACCGGCCCACGGTATAACCATGGACCACGCTTCGACGCAACGCATCCGGTAGATGCGTTCTTCGGGAGCGGCGATTTTTAAGATGTCGTCCAGCTCAAATACACGCGGGTTTTTCACCAATCCTTCCACCGACACTTTCCAGCCGTCCGTTTTAAAATTCGCGGAGGTGTCGGCCACGGCCTGCTTGTCCGTCGAGAACTCGTAGAAATTATTGTAATGCGTGATGTCTTCGAATGAGGTTTCAGGCTCGTCCACCTTAAAACCTGAGTCCGCCGGCGCGGTTGTCGCCTTTGTGAGTCCCTGAATTGCGGCGGTTTTGACTGTGGTGGTGGAAATATGGTTGAGTTGGCGATAAACGACGCCGGTCGCGACGGCGCTGGCTGCGAGGATGCCCGCCCGGATGAAATGCCGGCGATTGAAATAGACGGTCGGCGGCGTTATTTCGCCGCGCAGGATTTTATTTGGATCTTCCATAATGCGTTGCGTCAGCCGCAATGCTCTCTATCTCATATGAAGAACCAGCGAGTCATTTTATTCCAATTTATCCCTCAGGTGTGCTGCAGAATTCTTTGCAAGGTCGCTTCGTTTTGGCCGGTCAGGAGATACACCTTGCCACCCTCCGACCACATGGCGGTCATCAGACCGTCGGCGCTGGCGAATTGCGGCGAGCTATTCTCGGGGAAATCCGGCAACCCTGCGCGATCCATGACGAAGAGGTCCATGTGCTGGCCGTTGACAATAAAACAAACCATTGTGGCCTGATGCCCGTTCCAATCCACGACGCGGCAGCCCTGGGCGGTCCCGGTCCCGGCATGGAGCGTGGCGGGTAAATCAAAATTGGTTTGCATGTTTTTGCCCCGGAGCCATTGCTGGATGCTGGCGATATCATGAGATGCAAACTCAACATGTTCCTGCGTTTGCAATGAACTGCGCGCCATTGTGTCGCGGAACGAGGCCAACCGTGCGGGCCGTTGCGGAATCAACATGAGCAGCGCGCCCAACGCGGCCAAGGCCAGCCCCACTGCGGCGAGCTGCATGGGTTGAAGCCACCACGACGTGGGCCGGACTGTTTTCCGGAGCGCCAGCAATTCGGATTTTAAGCCGGCAGGGACTGGCACAGCGGCCTGCAGCCGGGTTTGAATGCGGCCGTTGAGACTGGTTTCTTCTGCAAACCATTTTGCCAATTCCGGGTCCCGCCTGGCCTGTTCCAGCGCTTCGGCAAAGAACGGATCCGATGCGTCCGGCCCGCTTGGACGGTAGGCTTGCAGAATCAATTTTGCTTCCTGGTTATTCATTGTTCGACGATTCTTTTTGCCTCGGCTGGTTAATGGAAATGATTTTGCGTTCGGCGCCAACGGATTTAGCGATGAGCGATTTGCGCATCAGTTCTTTTCCCCGTGACAGGCGCGACATGAGCGTGCCAATGGGGATATCAAGCATTTCGGCAATTTCGGCATAGGAATGGTTTTCAAAATAAAAAAGGGCGAGCGGCACGCGGTAGCGTTCATCGACCTCCAGCAGCGACTGGCTTACCGCCTCGTTCTCGAGTTTATCCACCATGTCCGGCGTGATGGGCGGCAATTCCGCCTCGACGCTCTCGATCTCGTAATGCGGCAGAGACGTCTCGCGGCGTTTCCAGCCCAGGTAAATCCGGTAAAGCGTGGTGAATAACCAGCCTTTGACCTTTGATTGGTCGCGTAACTGCCCGCCTTTGACGAGAAGCCGCGCAAACGTTTCCTGCGTCAGTTCCGAGGCGTCATCGGCGTTGCCGGCCAGGCTGAAGGCAAAACGGTACAGCCCCTCATACAGGGAGTTCACCGCCTTTTCATAGTCCAATTCGTTCATACGATGGCCGTGCCTGGAATCGCAATATATGTGTATGAGCAATCAGAGAGCGATTTTATTCCAACTTATTTTCGGAATAAAACGCCATGCATGGGCCTCTGACTATTGTTTATGAAATGCTACACCCATAATGTTGAAGCTGTTGCCATGTGCGTGTGGTGCGGACGGATGCTGTGTCTCGATTGCGCGAAACAGTCGGAGTCCCGGCGCATAATTTGTTCGGATAATTGCGCCGCAGCGCTCCGGCGTGAGGCCAAAGTGATTGATTTGGTCCTGCAAAAGAGTGTGCAAAACACTCGCGCCAGCGCGTTTTATTATCTTCTATGCGCCGTGTTGACCGCTGCGGGCGGCATTGGCGCGTGGTTTTATTTGCCGTCACCCTTCCTGATTTGGTTTTGCGCGGGATGCGCAGTCGTTTTCACTGCGTCAGGCGCGTGGTATCTGTGGATTGCGAGAAAAAGCGCAGAGATGAAAGAATAAATGTCATAGCAGCGCAGGCGTGCGAATCGGCAGTGGCGCGGCTACGAACGACTTGCGGGTTTAGAAACCTGCGCTACGGCGGGCTATTTTATTCCATCTTATTTTGTCGCTTTTGACGGATTTTCTCGCTATTATTTAGTAAAGGAGCCTTGACGAAATGAAGAATGAGTTTCCGATCGTTCGTTATGCAATCGTTGCGGTTATCGTCGGGATTGTCGCCATACTGTTCGCGTACACGGGCGGCTGGCTGAGCCCGCATGCGCTCACACCGGCGCGTTTTGTTGACCGGTTCCAGGAAACCGGTGGCCTACACCCCGGTTTCCGTCGAAATCACGCCAAAGGTGTTTGCGTGAGCGGCTGGTTTGACAGCAACGGACAGGGCGTCACACTTTCCAGGGCGACGATTTTTGAGCAGGGGCGCGTGCCGGTGGTTGGACGTTTTTCATTGGGAGGAGGGATGCCAAACCAGCCTGATGCGGCAACGACTGTACGCGGGCTTGGGCTTCGTTTTATGCCATCGACGGGCGAGGAATGGCGCACAGCGATGGTGAATCTTCCGGTATTCCCTTTTGCTACACCGAAGGCTTTCTATGATCAATTGGAGGCGCTGGCGCCGGACCCGGCCACAGGCAAGCCCGATCCGGGGCGCGCACGGGCATTTTTTGCCAAATACCCTGAATCAGCCGCGGCGATAAAACTCATCAAAAGCGGGGCGCCGACCTCGGGATTTGAAAACAGCACATTCAGCAGTTTAAACGCATTCGAGTTTATCAACAACAAAGGCGAAAAAATATGGGTGCGATGGTCATTTGTGCCTATCCAGCCGTTCGCGCAAATTAACCCGGCGCATTCGAAAGAGGGAGACACGAATTATTTATTCGATGCGTTGATTGCAGCCGTTCACCAGCACCCGTTGCAATGGCGTTTGCTTATCACCGTCGCGCAGCCGGGTGACCCGACGGATGATGCGACGCTTCCCTGGCCGCTGGACCGGCGGCGGATTGACGCGGGAACACTTACAATCAACCAAATTGAGAGTGACGACACCAGCCCAACGCGGAACATCAATTTTGATCCGCTGGTGCTGCCGGATGGAATGGCTCCGTCGGATGACCCGCTGTTGAGCGCGCGTTCGGCCGTTTACAGCCGGTCGTTTACCCGGCGCGCGGGTGAGCCAAAAACTCCAAGCGCGATTTCACCCGCCGAAACAGAACAATGACAATAAAATGAGCAAAAACCCGACTCAATTTGCCTGGCTTTCACGAATCCTTCACTGGCTGATGGCCGCGATGCTGCTGACGATGCTGTTCATCGGCGTAGCGATGGTTGCTTCGCTCGGGAATTACCATAAACTGGTGTCGCTGCATCGTCCATTGGGCATCTCGATATTGATCCTGGCGATAGTTCGCCTGATCAATCGCAAGTTTACAACCTTGCCGCCGTTTCCACCGACGATGTCCCAGTTGGAACGGCGGGTGGCCACAGCCAGCGAAAGATTGCTCTATGCCCTGATGATTCTATTGCCGCTTGTAGGCTGGGGCATGTTGTCCGCGGGCAATTATCCGATCGTCATGTTTGGGCCGGTGCAACTGCCACCGATTCTGCCGGCGCATCCCGAGTTGTACGCAGTTTTGCGCAAAACACATACGGTCCTTGCCTATCTTTTATTTCTAACATTTCTGGCGCACCTCACGGCGGTGTTGTTTCACACACTGGTTATTCGGGACGGGCTGTTATTTCGCATGGTTCCCTGGCCGGTTCGTTCGAGCCCGACAGAGGGGAACGAAAGTCCCAAATCTTGAACCTGGAACCCGCGAGTTGCGCCGCTGCACGCGGCACTTACACGGCGCAGCGCGCCGTGTGCCACCACACCGCGGTGCATAGCGAGTTTTAAAGCTTCTCGACTCGTACGCAGGAAGTATGAGCCGCATACGAACGCCGTGTCTCCAAACGGCGTTCGTATGTGAGCAACGAAGGTCCGATTTTATTCCCGTTTATTTTTTCGCGGCGGACGAATTATTCCGGAATAAAGCTTCGCGGCGTTTCTCTCATCACTGGCAGCAAAAAACAAAACCTAAAATCCAATTCGATGAAGATGTGAGGGCGAACCGCGCTACGCCGGCCTAAGCCGTGGCGGCTTGCGCGCCGGCCACACGCAACAGGCCAAACCGATGAAAAACCCTGCCGCCAACGGAATAACGTACTGCCAGTGAAAATCTATCTCTTCACTGGTAACGAATGCATTTGGCGAAACCCATTTTACGGAACCGGATTGAAACAGCAGAAGGCGACCTGTGAATGCCTGGATGAGAATGGCTGCAAGAATTGATGCCGCCATCAATGCGAAGCCAATCATACGTCGCTTTTTAAGCTGCATGGTAATTGTTTTGTAATCCATACTATGTGAAGGGTCAAGGTTCGATTAAGATTGACAAATGGAATGTAGTAGTGCACTGTCAGCGCGGTTCCGCGCAGGAACAGCCCGGTGTACTCGACCCGACCATCAGCATGGGGAATTTGGCGGAAGCCGCATTTGTTCAGGCTCCTGCTTTTGCTTTTTTCCTTTGTTTCCCTTCGCACGGCTTATGCCGGCAATTTTTACGCCGGGACTTCGCCGTCGAACGTCCCCTGGCCGGGCGGCATCGTGCCGTATCAATTTGCCAGCTCGCTCACGCCGGCGGAGCAGGAAACTTACCTTGATGGGTTGCGGGAATGGGAATTGGCCGCTGCCGTCAAATTCGTTCCGTACACGAATCAATCGAGATGGATCCTTTTCAGTTATGACACCAATTTCCTGGATTTCGTTGCCGGCGGCAGTTACAGCCCGCAGATGGTCACGGTCTCCAGCCTGAGCCGGGCGCAGGTGTGCCATGAAATGGGGCATTCATTTGGTTTCACGCATGAAAATATCCGTCCGGACGCAACGAATTTTATTTTTGTCCTGACCAATAACATCTCGGATGAACCGAGCAATATTTATTGGTTCACGATTGATCCGTCGAGTGTGACAAACGGGAACTATGATTACGAATCGGTCATGCACCTGGGCTGGGATTTTGATTCGACGAACTTTGGCGTGCTGGCAACACAACAGCCCAAGCCGCCAAATTTCCCGCGGTATCAGTATCGGATGGGCAATTACTGTCTCAGCCCCGGCGACCGTGCCGCGCTGGCTTACCTGTACGGTCCACCCACGACGCCGTTGACCAACGTTGTAACGACGACGGCGGACGTGGGCACGAACAGTTTACGGGCGGCTTTGTATTATGTGACGGACCATCCCGGGTCGGTGGTCATGTTCAATATTCCGACGAGCGATCCGGGTTACAGCAACGGTGTTTTCAATATTCATCTGACGGGCATGCTGCCGCCACTGGTTTCCAACGGCATGGAGATTGATGGTTCGACGCAACCGGGTTTTGCGGGCAAGCCGCTCATTGTTGTGGATGGTTCGCAGATTCTGCCGGAAACGTACACGTCGGACACAGGGTTGCTGGTTTATTCGTCGAGCAACCAGGTGAAGGATATATTGTTTTCAGGTTTTGTTTGGAACGGCCTTACATTCACCTATCCCGATGCGTCGAATAATGTGGTTTCCGGATGCTGGATCGGGGTTGACAGTACGGGGACGAACCCGGCGCCAAATGCCTACCAGGGAATCCTGGTTACGAGCGGTTCGGGCCATAATACCTTCGGCGGCACCAATGTTTCCGCACGAAACGTGATTTCGGGCAATTCGCAATACGGCATTTACATCGGTACGAACACCGGCGGGAATGTAATCGAGGGCAATTATATCGGCACTGACCCGAGCGGAACCACTGCGGTGGCAAACCAACTCAGCGGGGTCTTTGTCGGAAACGGCACGAGCGGCAATTTGGTTGGCGGCACAAATACTTCCGCGCGGAACGTGATTTCCGGCAACGAGCAGTACGGCATTTACGTCGGCGGCGGTACGAACACCGAAGGAAATGTCACAGCAGGAAATGCGATCGAAGGCAATTATATTGGGACAGATTTCTCCGGCTCCAATGCGGTCCCAAACGGCTCTAGCGGCGTTTTCGTGGGGGATGGCACAACGAACAATGTGGTGGGCGGCACAAATGCTTCCGCGCGAAACGTGATTTCCGGCAATGTCCTGTACGGTGTTTACGTTAGCGGCACGAACACAAGCGGGAACCTGATTGAGGGCAATTATATGGGCACGGACCCGAGCGGGAGCATTGCGGTGGCAAATGGGTATAGCGGTGTTTTGATCGGAGGCACTGCGACCGGCAACGTGATTGGCGGAACAACTCCGGGTACGCGCAATGTCCTTTCCGGCAACAACCAATACGGTGTTTGGATATCTGACACAAACACGACCGGCAACCGGGTGGAAGGCAATTACATCGGGACGGATGCGACGGGAAGCAACGCGATTCCCAATCAGGCCAGCGGGATTTTTATGGGTGGCTCGTCGAGCGGCAATACCATTAGCGATAACCTGATTTCCGGCAACGAGGGTTACGGCATTTTCGTGACCAACACGATTGACAATGTCATTTCAGGAAACGATATCGGACCGGATGCCGCAGGCACCAATTCGCCCGGTATTCAGACGCATGGAATCGGGATCTTTACGGGCACGAGCGGGAATGTCATCGGCGGCACGGCGGCGGGCGCGGGCAATGTCATTTCCAGCAATGCCTTATATGGCATTTACATTTATGGTCCCGACGCGAACAGCAACTTTGTACAGGGGAATCTCATCGGCACCGATGTAGCGGGGACAAATTCTCTCCCGAATGCCGGCTGGGGCATAGGTATCTGGAATTACGCAAACAACAATGTCATTGGCGGCACAACGGCAGGAGCGCGCAATGTGATTTCCGGCGCCACCGGCGACGGTTACGGGATTGCCATCGGCACTGCGAACAGCAACGTGGTGGAAGGAAACTTTATTGGAACAGATATCAGTGGAAAGGAGGCGATTCCGAATGGCTTCGCCGGTGTGGCCGTGGAGAACGGCTCAGTGGGCAATATCATTGGCGGAACGGCTGCCGGCGCCGGCAATGTTATTGATTACAATTATATTGGCGTGGCTGTGTATGAATCCGATACGACGAACAATTCCATTCGTGCCAATTCGATCTTTGACAACAGCGGACAGGGAATTGATTTGGACGGTTTTCCAGGCAATCACGCTGGCTATGAATCCGGCCCCGATGATTGGCAGAATTATCCAGTCATCACCAACGCTTTTGGTTATGCGGGCAGCACCATTGTCCAGGGGAATTTCAATAGTTTGCCCAACGAGACCTACTACATTGATTTCTACGCCAATACCGTCCAGGGACCATTCAGCTATGGCGAAGGGCAGGTTTACATCGGCACCGAGACCGTAGTGACGGGTGGAACGGGCACGACTTTATTCGCGTTTACGAACAGCTCGGCAAACGACGCGGGGCAATACATCAGCGCCACGGCAACAGCGGCCACAGGTGACAGCAGCGAGTTTGCCGCCGATGTGCTGGCCACAAATGCGCCTGCGCCGTCCGCGCAATTTGTGGCGCCATTTCGCTGGCTGACGAACGGGTTTGTTTTCAACCTGACGTTTGCGACCAACTTCAGCTATCACATTCAGGCAACTACCAATCTGGCCGCAAACCCAGTGCCCTGGGTAAACCTCACAAATTTTACGGCGACGAATATTTCAATCACGTTCACGGACCGCGCCGCTTCAGGGTATCACGCGCGTTTTTATCGCGTTGTTTCGCCGTAGGAGATATCGGATCAACCCGCCGACGCCTTCTTCGCCGCGGTCATGAAATCCAAATATTGAATGAATTGGTCCTTCATCTCATTGCGCGCGACAATGGCGTCAATGAGGCCGTGGTCGAGGAGAAATTCGGCGGTTTGGAATCCGGGCGGCAATTCCGCATTCGTCGTGTCTTTAATCACGCGCGGACCGGCAAATCCAATCAGTGCGCCCGGCTCGGCCAAAATCAAATCGCCCAGGCTCGCGTAGCTGGCCATCACGCCGCCGTAATCCGATTGCGTGAGCACGCTGATATACGGGAGCCGGCTTTGGGCGTGATACGCCAGCGCGGCAGATGTCTTGGCCATTTGCATCAGGCTGAAGCCGCCTTCCTGCATTCGCGCGCCGCCGCTGGCTGAAATGATAATGACCGGCAAACCTTTTTCCGTGGAACGTTCGATGAGCCGCGTCAGCTTTTCACCCACGACCGAGCCCATCGACCCGCCCATGAAGCCAAATTCCATGACGCCCAGGCCCACGCGATGCGGACCGATTTTGCAAAGGCCAGTGACCACGGCATCCTTGAGCAGGGTCGCTTTGCGGTCGCGTTCCAATTTGCTTTCGTAGGAGGCAAATTTCAAAATGTCGATGCTGGACATTTCCGCGTCCATTTCCTCGAACGTGCAGGTTTCGACCAGCGAATGGATGCGCTCGCGCGCGCTGATGGGGAAATGATGGGCGCACTTGGGACACACCTTCAGTTTTTCGTCCAGTTCCTTGTCAAAAATCATCGTGCTGCACTTGGGACACTTCGTCCACAGGCCCTCGGGGATATCGCGCTTTTTGGACTTGGACTTGGCTGAACCGATTTTGGGCTTGGGGAGCGGGGGAACTTTTAACGGGGGCGGCGTCAGCGCCGGTTCGACAATCTCAGTACCGCCGAATTTTTTTACAAAAACAGTTGTTCCCATACCTATTGGATTCTCGAAAACAATATCACAACCCGCGCGCCACTGTCCAGACACAAACATCACCCGCACCGGCGCCGCGCAATGCCCGCGCGCAGTCGTTCGTTGTCGCGCCTGTCGTGAACACGTCGTCCACCAAAATCATGCATTCGCCGTTCAATGTTACGCCGTCGCGAACGGCGAATGCGCCGCGCATGTTTACGGCGCGTTCCTCGCGTTTAAGATGCGTCTGCGTTTCGGTGGGTTTGACGCGAAGCAGAATTTTTTCGTTCACGGGAATCGCGGTCGCCGCGCTCAACCGCGCCGCCAGGACCGCGGCCTGGTTAAATTCGCGCTCGCGCTTTTTCAGAGGATGCAACGGCACCGGAACTATGAAACTGTTCTTTTGGCCGCGCAACACAGGCGCCGCTTCGGCAATAAGCAGGCCGGCCAAAAAATTTTCGAACCACAGCGCGCGTGAATATTTGAAATGATGAATGGCTTCCATGACCACCGTCCTGGCCACCACCGCCGATCGCGCGGAACTGAAAAACAATTTCAGCTCCCGGCAGTTGGAGCATTCGAAGGTCGTCGTCACGTCACCCTGGAATGGCAATCCACAGCGCCCGCAGAACGGCGGGCGAATGAACCGCACGTCTCTGCGGCATTGCGCGCCGACAAAACCGTCATCCGCCGTGGCCGGCTCCGCTTTGCACAGCGCGCACACTGCAGGATAGAAAAATCCGAGCGTCGTGTTCAGCGCGGTTTGGACGAGTGCTTTGACGGCCATGTGAAGGCATTTTGCCGCTCAATAATTGAGAATTAAAAGATAAAAATGTTGAATGAGGAAGGCAGGAAATGAAGAACTAATGAGTTTCGGCCCAGAAGTAAATTCCCGGCTCCCAATTAACGTAATAGTTGTCGTCGTATCGATCGGTGACCTTGAAAGTGGGTGAGCCAACCCTGATTCCCCAATGCCCAAATCCGCCACCCCAAACGATCCAAACAGAGCGGCTTCCTGGCGGCGTTGACTTATCGTCGTTAACCTCCACATCGTCGAAAAAGTCTCCTCTGCTTTGCAGGTTCTGGATGCTGGCCAGAACTTTATCCCGTGGAAACTGGCCGTCTGGATAATTTGTTGTTTCGGTTTCCTGCAGGACGGCCATCGCCCATTTTTGAAGTTCAGACGGATTGACAACCTTTTTGGCGTCTTCGGCCAGGTCATTTGCGTCTTGATGAGCTCCGTCTTCTCCTTCGAGCCACCGGACAATATGTCCTACTGTGCTTCGTCTCTCGATGTTGCCATAAATCACAAAAGAGCCAATCAAAGCCAGGTACGCGGCCAGGACGGTCCAACCTGTCCGGGGGTGCTTTTTGAACAATAAAATCGCGCCCGCAATCATCGGCGACACCAGGAAAAGCAGCAAAATCAGAACAATTATCAGGAATAGGATCATAAAGGTTGCGTCTTTAGTTTTCGGCAACCCATTGTCCGATTTTGCCGCTCATCGATTAAGAATTAAAAGCGAAAAATGGGATATGAATGAGGAAGGCAGGAAAACAGGAAAAGCCGAAACGGTCGAAGACCAGCCATAGCGCGTCGCAATGTTCGGGGCTGCTGCGGCTGGTGCCCTTTTGCCCCGCACACAGCCGCGCTCCGTTTGCCAATCGGGGTTTGGCCGTGAGCCGGTTAAATAGGTGCGAGGAACTCTCCGTGAACCGTCCAGAACCGAAAAGATTCGTAAGAACTCGCTTGCGTCTTGGGAGCCGGACCACTTCGAAGCGTCAGTCGGCGTTTGAACGTCCAACGCCCTCCGAAAGCGGTGTCGCGCGGACTTGCCACCGCACTCCAAGACGCAATCGCCGGGGCCAAAGGTTCATGGGCATATGCATGGTTCGCGAATCATCAAAACTTCCCTCGAACAGAGAACCCGGAGGCAGTGTCTCAGCGCGCGGATGAAATTTCCAGTGTCCTGGGTTTTGTAATGGACAACAGAAACACGGACCATAGCGCCAGCATAAGTGTAAGCACTGGGACCAGCCACGTTGGCGTAAGAAGAGATTTGGCCTGTTAAATCGGTTCTTTGCCTTCCGTCATTAATCTGCTACAAGCCTCTGGCCATGAAATTGTTCGCCAGTGCTATTCTATTTGCAACGCTGTGCATGAACACCGCCCCGGCCACACCCCCGATGAATCCCAACTTCGCCAACTACACGCTGACCTACGACACTCCGGTGGATCCCGCTCTGCAAGCGCAGCTTGAAAAAATTGACTCCACCCTGCGGGCCAAATACGACATGACCACGAATCAAACATCGCTGGGGTTGCTCGATTTGCGGACGCTTCGCCTGGCGATGATTTATCCTGACCGCGAAGATTACGGGGCCAGTGTGGCCAAGATCGGAATTCTGTTTGCCTATTTTGACCTGCGCCCGGAAGCCGCGACAAACGTCGACGCCCAAACCCGCCACGAACTCGGACTCATGATCAAACCGTCCAGCAACGAAATGGCCGCGAAATATTCCCAAATGCTGGGACTGAAACCCATTGAGACCGCCCTCGAATCCTACGGCTTTTACGACGCACGCCACGGCGGCGGCATTTGGGTGGGCAAACACTACGGCATCACCGGCGAACGCATCGGCGACCCCGTCGGCGATAATTCCCACGCCGTGACCGTGCGGCAGGTGCTGCGGTTTTATCTCTTAATGGAACAGGGCAAACTGATTTCACCCGCCGCATCACGCACCATGCGCGAAATCTTTGCATCGCCGGACATCCCGGCTGAGAACATCAAATTCGTTAAAGGGCTCGAAGGGCGGAATTTGGAGATCCTTCGCAAATCCGGCACATGGGAAAACTGGCTGCACGACAGCGCGATCATTACAGGACCGGACCGGTGCTATATCCTGGTGGCCCTGACAAACCATCCGAAGGGGGACGATTATTTGACGGATTTGGCCGTAAAGGTGGATGATTTGATGATTGGGCGGACCAAGGCTCCTTGAACCGACAATTGCCTCACGCAAAGGGCGCAAAGTCCGCAAAGGTTCTTTCGCATTTTTAGTCCTTTGCGTCCTTGGCGACCGTTGCGTGAGCCCTCCAAAAAATCTTCAAAAAACCGTTGCAATGCATCTCCCATTTGATATAGTTTGCGTTCCATTTTAAGAAAAATGCCGACAATCAATCAACTCGTTCGCAAAGGCCGGCGCAAAGTGAAGTATAAGTCGAAGTCGCCGGCCCTGGAAAATTCGCCATTCCGTCGCGGCGTGTGCATTCAGGTCATGACCCGCACGCCCAAAAAGCCGAACTCAGCCATGCGCAAAGTCGCCAAAGTGCGTCTCACCAACGGCTACGAAGTCATCGCTTATATCCCGGACGAAGGCCACAATTTGCAGGAACACTCCATCGTTCTTGTTCGGGGAGGCCGCGTCAAAGACCTGCCCGGCGTCCGCTATCATATCGTCCGCGGCACATTGGATGCAGCCGGCGTCGAAAAACGCAGGGTCAGCCGCTCCAAATACGGCGTCAAACGGCCTAAAGAAAAGGCGGCTGCCAAACCGGCCTAATCGTTTTAACACTTTAACGCCTTAACGAACTCATGTCCCGACGACGTCAAGCAACAAAGCGGACCATCGCCAAAGATGGAAAATTTCACAGCACTCTGGTCACCCGGCTGGTCAACACGGTGATGATCTCCGGCAAAAAGAGCACCGCGCAACGCATCGTGTACGGCGCTTTTGATACGATTTCTGAGAAAAATCCCGCCAGCAATCCTATCGAGATACTGCAACGGGCGGTGGACAATGCCAAACCCCGCATCGAAACCAAGGCCCGCCGCGTCGGTGGCGCGACCTACCAGGTGCCCATGGAAATTCCGGCCGACCGCCAGAATGCGCTGGCCTTGCGCTGGATTGTGGATTTCGCAGATTCCCGCAAAGGCATTTCCATGCGCGATGCATTGGCCTCTGAAATCATGGAAGCCTACCAGGGCCAGGGCAACGCCATCCGCAAGCGCGACGAAGTGCATAAGATGGCCCAGGCCAATAAGGCCTTCGCGCATTTCCGCTGGTAAGACCGGCATTGGATTGTTGGATTAGTGGATTAATGGATTGTCGGCAGTCGCAATCCCCAACAATCCAATAATCCACAAATCCACTCATCCAGCCGCCCGCCCCGCCGTTTTTGTTGAATGAATTAGCCGGTTGCATTGTCAAAACGCTAATTCTTATGAAACACGGCCTTTACTTGTTGTTCGTAACGGGCATGTTCAATGTGTCCGTCTTTGCGCAACGCACGAACGCTATGGATACCAACACAACTGAAATCGCGGATTTTGGCGGCGGCTGTTTTTGGTGCATGGAAGCCGTTTTTGAACGAGTGCCCGGCGTCATTTCTGTCACCAGCGGCTTCGCCGGCGGCACCACGCCCAATCCCACCTACGAACAGGTTTGTACCGAGACCACCGGTCACGCCGAGGTCACGGAAATCGTTTTTGATCCGTCGAAAGTTTCCTACAACAAGTTGCTCGATATTTTCTGGCAGGCTCACGATCCCACCACCTTGAACCGCCAGGGCGCGGATGTGGGCACTTCGTATCGCTCCATCATTTTGTATCGCGACAAAAAACAGCAACTGGAAGCGGAAAAATCAAAGCTGGCCGCGCAACAGAATTTCAGGAACCCCATCGTGACCGAAATTGTGCCGCTCAAGAAATTTTATCCCGCAGAAGATTTGCACCAGAAGTACTACGACAACAATCGCGACGTCAATCCGTACTGTCAGGTCGTCATCACGCCCAAGCTCGATAAACTCGAGGACAAAAAAGTCATTCAAACGGAGCCGCAAACGAAGCAGTGACCTTATCCTTTTTAATTCCCCTTCGCCATTCCCGGAGTCGTATTTGTCTCCCCTTCCCATCCGCCGCCGAGGGCCTTGTATAACTGCACCAGATCCAGCGAAACCGCCTGGTCGCTTTGCACCAGCGTGTCCTGCGCCGTATAGAGGGCGGTTTCGGAATTCAACACGTTCAGGAAATCCACCAGGCCGTTTTTATAGAGTTGCGTAGACAAGCTCAGCGCCTGCTGGTCTGCATCCACGGATCGGGCGAGAGATTCGCGCCTCACTTGTTCGCGCGCATACGCCGTCAGCGCAGTTTCCGAGTCTTCCAGCGCGGTCAGCACTGTTTGTTCGTAATTATTCAGCGCCTGTTCCTGGCGCGCGTTTTGGACGTGGACATTGGCCACGATGCTTCCCGCCTCAAATAGTTCCCATTGCACGGTCGGACCGGCGTCCCAATAACGGCTGGCATAATTAAACCAGGTGCCCGCCGAGACGCTTTGCACGCCCGCCAGGCCTGTCAGCGAGAATTTCGGAAACAAGTCGGCTTTTGCCACGCCAATTTGCGCCGTCGCGGCGGCCAACTGCCGTTCCGCCTGCTGCACATCGGGCCGCCGTTGGAGCAAATCCGACGGCAAACCCACCGGCACGAGCGGCGGCGTCAACGGAATCGGCGCCCTGGTGGCCATCTGGTCCGTCAGCGTCCCGGGCGTCTGGCCCAACAACACGGCCAAATGATAAACGGATTCGTCATATCCAGTTTGCAACGACGGCACCTGGGCCTCCGTGGTGTTGAGCAACGCGCGCGCCTGTTGCACGTCCAGGTCGCTGCTCAGGCCGCTCTCGTATCGATTGGTCGTCAGGTCCAGGAGGTCCCGTTCCACCGAAATATTGTCCCGCGTAATCCTCAGGCGCTGCTGATAAGCGCGCGCGCTGATGTAATTGCGAGCGACCTCGGCCAGCAGTGAAACCAGGACATCACGCTGGCCAAACTCGGCCGCCCCAATTTGAGCATTGGCCGCTTCGACGGCGCGCCGCGTGCCGCCGAAGACGTCCAGTTCCCACGCCGCATCGAAACTGGCGTCGTAAAGATGGTAATTCGGATCAATGCCGAAGGCGGCTAACGGAGGATACTCGTTTTCTCCATACCGGTTGCGCGTATAGCTCCCCGACGCTCCGAGGGACGGCCAAAGGGCGCCGGAAACAACGGCTTTCTCGTAACGGGCCTCGCGCACGCGGGCCTCGGCAACTCGAAGGGTCAGGTTGGATTGCACAGCCGTCACCATGAATGAATCCAGGTTGGTGTCGCCGAAACCCTTCCACCATCCCGCGAGGTCAACAGGGGAGTTGGTCTCGCCGCCCGCAAGGCTCGAGGTCCATTGCGCGGGTGTGTTGGTTTTGGGTGGCTGATAGTTTGGGCCAACAGCGCAGCCTGCGAAAAGGAGCAGGCAAACTATGAACCGCGGAAACATCGAACATCGAACATCGAACGCCCAACATCGAATGGATGGCTCGCGGCCTTGCCTTCGGCGTTCGATGTTGGGCGTTCGATGTTCGATGTTTCCAATCATCTTTTCGCCTCCTCGCTCCGGTTCACGACGTTGAGCAAATTAAGAATGGATTCCACCGTGTTTTCGTCGCCAATGGCCGTGTTGATCATGGCATGATAGAGCTCGCGGTTGGGCCAGTCGTGCCCAAAATAATGCTTCACAAACTTGCGGCGATCTTCGTCCTGGGTATCCACCAGTTCAAGGGCCTCTTTTTCGTTGCCGCCGACCCGTTTGAGAATGCGGTGATACTTAAGGTCGCGTGAGGCGTAAAGAAAAACGGAGAGAATGTCCGTGCGCTCACGCAGGAACCACGGTGCGCCGCGGCCAACCATAATGCAGGGACGGGTTTCCGCCGCTTTCTTGACGACGTGTTCGATAAGGCACACAAGCCGGTCCGTGTCCAAAATGGCCAGGTCGGGCGATGGCAGGTTGCGGTCGAAAGTGCCCCGCCAAATGAGATTGATCAAACGCTGCAGAAATGGGTCTTTACGCAACTCCCGTTTGCGGCAAATTTCAACGGGCAACCTGGCCAGACGGGCGATTTCGTGGCTCAATTCGTCGTCAAACAGCTTCCAGCCGAGTCGCTGGGACAGCATGCCGGCGATGGTCATGCCGCCCGCGCCAAATTCCCGGTCTATGAGAAGGATTTGTTTCATACTAATCCGACACCGTCACTTGGTGCGCCGTTTTCGGTTTTTCGTAAAGGAGGATGACAAAGAGCGAAAATACGCAGAGACATGCCACGAAGAAAAACACGTTCATAAACGACCAGTAATTCGACTGCTGGATCAATGTGTTATAGATGAGGGCGCGGGCGCGGTCCATGGCGTCCACGGGACTAAAGCGTTGCTCAAATATGCTTTGCGCCACGGCGGTTTTTTGCAGGTACACCTGGTTCAGCGGAGACAAATTGCTGACCAGATGAAACTGGTGGACCTGGGCCAGGCGCTGTTGAAACGTGGATACCAGTGAAAGGCCAATGCTGCCGCCGGTGTTGCGAATCAGGTTCTGAAGTCCCGTGGCGTTGCCGATCTGCTCCTGTCGCAGCGTCCCCACCGATAACGTTGTCAGTGGGACGAAAAGAAGACCCGAACCGAAACCGGCCAGAATGTTCGGGATCAAAACGCTGCCCATGGAAATTTGCAGCGTCAAACGGCACAACATATAGCTGGCAAGGGCGCTGAACGCGAATCCCATCGCAGCAATGATGCGAGCATCAATCCGGCTCACCATAACGCCCACAAAAAACAACGCGCAAAACGCGCCAACCCCGCGCGGAGCGACGCTCAATCCGGACGTGAACGCGTCGTAACCCAGGAGCGACTGCAGGAACAACGGCTGCAACGTGATCAGCGCATAGACTACCATGCCAAACAGCGCAAGCATAACGGCGCTCACCGCAAAGTTCCGGTTCTCCAAAACGCGCAAGTCCACCAGCGGCCGGCTCGCAGTGAGTTCGCGAATGACAAATCCGACAAAACACACGAGGCACACCACAGCAAACCACCTCAACCAGATGGCGCCAAACCAGTCCTCATCCTGGCCCTTGTCCAAAATGATTTGCAATGTGCCAAGCGCCAGCGCGATTAGGACAAATCCGGGGCCGTCAAACTTGCCCGCCTGTCCTTTGCGAATATAGGGCGGGTCTTCCAGCACCAGCGACATCAAAAAGACGGCCACGATGCCGACCGGAAGATTGATGTAAAACGTCCAGCGCCAGGACCAACTGTCCGTCAGCCAACCGCCCAGCGTGGGACCGATGATGGGCGCCACGACAATGGCCATGCCGAAAACCGCCGTGGCCGCGCCGCGTTTGGCCGGCGGAAAACTTTCCAGCAAAATTGCTTGCGACAACGGCTGCATTGCGCCGCCTCCCATGCCTTGTAAAACGCGGGACGCAACCAACATCGTCATGCTCGTGGCAATGCCGCACAGCACCGAAGCCACGGTGAAAATCACGGTGCAGGCGATGAGAAATGTTTTGCGTCCAAAATAACCGGAGAACCACTGGCTGGCCGGCAGGATGATGGCGTTCGCCACGAGATAACTCGTAAGCACCCACGTGGATTCGTCCTGGGTCGCGCCGAGGTTTCCCGCGATGTAGGGCAGCGCCACAACGGCGATGGACGTGTCCAGCACCACCATGAACGTGGCCAGCATCACGGCCAGCGTAATCAGCCAGGGATTGGCCCGCGGATGCCAGTGGCCCGCCGTCATGGACGCGCCGTTACTCATTTGATTCTTACCGTAGGTTCGACGGAGAATCCCGGCGAAATGTCCAGATTGGTTGGCAACTCTTCATCAAACACAATTTTGACCGGCACGCGCTGGACGATCTTGACGTAATTGCCAACCGCATTTTCCGGCGGCAACAGGCTAAATCTTGCGCCGGTGCCCGCCTGGAGGCTGTCAACGTGAGCTCTGAATCGTTGCTGCGGATACGCGTCCACGCGCACCGTGACCGGCTGGCCCGCGCGCATAAAGGTCAACTGCGTTTCTTTGAAGTTCGCGGTGACCCAAACGTATCGCGGCACCAGGGCAAACATCGCCTGCCCCGGCTGCAGGAAGTTTCCGGTCTGGACCGAGCGGGCGGTAATGCGGCCGTCAAACGGCGCGACGATCTTTGTGTAGGAAAGGTTCAGTTCAGCCTGTTTGAGCCGCGCCTCGGCCTGTTGCACGGACGCATTCGCCGTTTCGACGTTTGCCTTGCTCAAAGTCACTTGGGCCACCGCGGACTCGACCTGGCTTTGCGCAGATTGTAGATCCGCCGCCGCCGACCGGGCTTCCGCCTGCGTCTGGTCAAATGATGTCTTCGAGATGGCCCGGCTCTCGACCGTTTGATACCGCTTAAGGTCCGCCTCCGCGCGCTCGTTTATCGCTTCCGCCGAAACCACCGCAGCCTGGGCCTGTATCACTTTTGTTTCGCTGACATCCACTTGCGCCTTCGCGGAATCCAATTGGCTTTGCGCCGCAGCCAAATCGGCCCGGGCCTGCGCCACAGCGGTCTCGTAATCGCTGGGATCAATCTCCACCAGCAAGTCGCCCTTTTTCACTTCCTGGTTGTCCCTGATCAACAGATGGATGACCGGCCCGGATACGCGCGGGGCGATTAAGGAAGTGTAGCCGTCAATAAACGCGTCGTCGGTGTCCACGAATGGAGCGATGTAACGGAAATAATAAAAAGTTAAGAGCACAAGGACTGCCAGCGCCACCACACCTCCATAAATCTGCTTGTGATATTTTCGCTTTCGGGGCGGTGGCGGCGCTACCGGTCCCTGTGGGGAAGGACCCTCAGGTTTGTCAGATTTGTCCTCCATAAATTTTGGAACGGTTTGGCGTCAAAGCTGCGGCGATGGTAATGCTGGCCATCGCCACAGTCAATGCAGCGCAACAAGTTCCAATCGATGGATTAGTGGACTGCCGGATGAATGGGTGAGTGCGTCCAACAAATCCATTAATCCACTAATCCAACGAGCCTTTACGAACGCCGCAATTCCTCCGGCGTCAAAACAACTTCCACTTTCTCCGTATGCCGAATGATCGTCAACATCGTTGGAATGCCGATGACCCTGGCAACCAAATGACGATGTAATTCGTCTATGCTCGAAACCGATTCTCCCGCGAACGCGACAATCACATCTCCCTCGCGCAATCCCGCGCGAGCGGCGGGACTCCCCGGCTCAATGCCTGCAACCAACACGCCGTATTCAGCGGCAAGATGATGAAACCGCACTACCCGCCGGTGAATCGGGACGTTCTGCCCCATGACGCCAATCCAACTGCGCCGGATGCGCCCTTCTTTGATCAGCCACGCTGCCACGAATTCAGCCGTGTTGCTGGCGATGGCAAAACAGATCCCTTGCGCCGGCAATATGATGGCGGTGTTCACGCCGATGACATCTCCATTTGAATTCACCAATGGACCGCCGGAATTGCCGGGATTCAGCGCCGCGTCAGTCTGAATAACGTTGTCAATCAACCGGCCGGACTGCGACCGCATCGAACGGCCCAGGGCGCTCACCACACCGGCTGTCACCGTTTGCTGAAATCCAAACGGGCTGCCGACGGCCACGGCAATCTGCCCAACACGAATGGCCTTCGAATCCGCAAGGTGCACGTGAGGCAATTGCTGCGCCGTGTTGATACGAATCACCGCCAGGTCCGCCTCCGGGTCTTCACCAATCAAAGCGGCCGCAAAAATCTGCCCGTCAGCCAGCGTTACTTCGAGCTTGTCCGCGCCGTGGACCACGTGGCTGTTGGTCAGAATGAAACCGTCCGGCGCAATAATAAAGCCGGAGCCTGACCCGCCCGATTCCTGGCCCGGACGGCCATCGCGCCCCGCATTTTTATGCGCCCGAATATTCACCACCGTCGGTCCGACCTTGTCAACCACACGGGTGACCGTACGCGAATAACTGTCGAGCAATTCACTGTCATCTATAAGCGGAGGCCGAACTGGCGCCTCGACAGCCGAAGTGTCCGGACTAAACGCCGGGATGATCTCCGCTGTCCTCCGTCCCTGATATTTAGTTGGAATTTTCATAATGACCTCAAACTCTCACCAGGACATGGTCTCTGGCGAAACGCACTTTTTTTGCCTGGGAATATTTGTCCGTCGCGGCCCGATAACCGGCCGGAGCGGCAACCACAGTACTCAGTCGATGTTTCTTCAAGTCCAGAATTTCGTCGTACATCGCCGGATCAACGCCCTCCATCGGACAGGCATCAATTCCAAGGAGCGCCGCGCTTGTGAGAAAATTGCCAAGCGCGATATAGACCTGCTTCGACGCCCAGGCGTTTCGCTCCGTTTCACCGAGGCGTTTAACGAGGTTGCCAACCATCATCTCGCGAAATTGGCCCAGCGCTTCACGCGGCACGCCGCGGACCTCCGAAATCCGGTCTAAATGGCTGTCAATGTCCCTTTCACAAAGGTCTTTCTTAATCGCAAACACCACCAGGTGCGACGCATCGGCCACCTGGCGTTGTCCGTGGGACGCCGAAACGAGCCGCTCTCGTACAACCGGGTCCGTGACCACGACAAACTTCCACGGCTGCAACCCATAGGACGATGGCGTCAGCACGAGGGCATCTTCAAGCGTGGCCCAGTCGTCAGCGCTGATTTTGCCCTGTGGATCAAACTGCTTGGTGGCATAGCGCCACTTGAGTTGTCCAATGAGTTGATCGCGGCCGATTGGTTTCATATTTTATGGCTATTTTGGTTAAAGATCGGTCAGTTCACCACCGGCACGGTCAATTTCTCCAGTTTGGAAACAATCACATGTTTGCTGACAGCTCCGACCGTCTGGTCTTTCACCTGCCCGCCGGAAAAATAGAGCAAAGTCGGAATCGACTGAATGCCAAAACGCTCGGCCAACCCCGGATTTTCATCCACGTTGACTTTGGCCACTTTCACGCGCCCGGCCTGCTCGACGGCAATTTCATCGAGCACCGGCCCAAGCATTTTGCACGGCCCGCACCAGTCGGCCCAGAAATCCACCAGGACTGGTTCACGCGATTGCAGGACGTCCCGCTCAAAGTTTGCCGCATTAATTTCAATTGTTTGTTTCATAGTTCGATGGTTTATCTTTTGTCCTCTGAAGTCAAAAGCCGGCCGTTAATCGGTCCGCTGCCGGCTTCGAATCCATTGTACGATCGCTTGTATCTTTTCCATGGCCAGGTCCGGGAAGACCAGCTGCGGATACATCGTCTGCCACGCAAGGCCTTCGGCTTCGTTCACAGCCAGCCGGAGAAAACGCTCCTGGATGCGCTGGGTCTTCCGAGCCTCGATGAGGATGCCCTCCCGCGCATTTTTAATCTCCGTCATAATTGCATCGTAGCATTCCCGGCACGCCTTGCTGAAGGCTTTCCCGGCGCCCAATCCGTTCAAATTTTCGCTCCGCTCATTCGTTTTCATACTGCCCTATCCCTTTCTCCCCGTTCTTAAATGTAACATCTATGATTACATACTCGCATAAAAAATTTCTGTGTCAAATGCTCTTTTCGGGGCAGCCGCAATGCGCTTTCACGGACTCGATTACGTCCTCCAACGTCGTCTTTTCGAGGTCCCGTTCCATCGCCCGTTCCGCCGAGGTGAAGATTTCCTCGAGCATTTCACGCATGCACTGGCCCACCGGACAGTCCGGATTGGGCTTGCGTGATGGGGTTCCAAACGTTTCCGCCGCTTCAACGGCGCGAAAAACCTGGGCCAAATTGATGCGCCGCGGCGCGCAATTGAGCCGCGATCCGGCCCCCGCCCCTTTGCAGGTATCCACCAGTTTCGCCCGCTGCAAAGCCAGTAAAAGCCGCCGGACGATGACCGGATTGGTATTGATGCTCCCCGCCAAAAAGGCGGACGTCACCCGATCGCCCTCTTTATAAGCCAGCAGGGCGAGCACATGAACCGCCATGGCAAATCGGCAACTGGTGCGCACTCATTTTAAGTAACATCTTTGATTACAAAAGTCAACGTCGTTTGTCTGGTTTGGTGTCCACCCTTTAGGGTGTTCAGGGTTCGCCGTACACCTCCAGGCTGCTCCGGAGCACGCTAAAGCGTGTACACCAAACCAAGTTAAGACATCCCCGGATCGTTGGGACTCCCTTTTGTACACCTCCACCCACCCTTCTCAATTTCCATGTTTCGAATTTCGTAAGTCTGCCAATCGCCGCAACGCTCCAGCCACGCGCTCTATTGGACCTGTCCAGTCATTCCTCTCCACCTGTCGAAACAACTGCATCTGTGCATACCAGGGCGTATCGTCGCGGTCGAGAAACCAGCGCCAGTCAGGGGAATGTTGGAGAAGCATCCAGGCTGGCTTGCCCAGGGCTCCCGCCAAATGCGCCACCGCGGTATCCACGGAAATCACCAGGTCCAATTCGGCGATGACTGATGCCGTTCCCAGGAAATCCTGAAACGTGAAACTGAAAACATTTGGCAATGTTTCCAGAAATACGCGGTCAGGCGGCGGCACAGTCTGTTGGAGATTATAAAACGTGACGCCAGGAATTTGCAGGACAGGCATCAGCGACTGAAGAGGAACTGAACGGGCCGCATCCTGGTGATGATTTGGATTTCCGGCCCATGCGATTCCCACTTTCAAATGACCTGGGGGCGGAGCGGCTGGCAACATTGCGCGCGCAGGCGCTCGCAGATAAGGAGTATCTGCCGGAATGTTTTCTCGCGTGATACCCAGGACGCGGGGCAGGCTCAACATGGGGATAAAGAAATCAAATGAAGGAACCGGCGGGCCGTAAGAAATAACCGTGTCAGCGCATTCAGAATATTGAAACAGCCGGGTCAATTCCGGGCGGCATTCCAGAATCACATGCCCGGCCCGTTCACGGGCAAGGCGAACGAAACGGGCCATTTGAATCGCGTCGCCGAATCCCTGTTCGGCGTGGATGAACAGCGTTTTGCCGGGGGCATTTTCACCCTGCCACGCGGGCTGCGGCAACTTGCGGGGCGTCATCGAACGCCAGCGCCATTCATACTCCTCAAAGCCCTCAGTGAAACGGCCCGCGGCCAATAACGACATCGCCCGGCCATATCGCGCCAGGGCGTAGTCGGGCGCGATTTCCGCCGCCCGATCATACGCTTCGACGGATTCGTCCAGGCGGTTCAGTTCTTTGAGGCATTTTCCGAGATTATTCCAACTATTGAAATCACGCGGATTGATTTCGACGGCGCGTTGAAACAGCGCATGGGCCCGTTCGATTTGCTCTAATCGGTAACAGGACTTGCCCAGATTATAATAATTGTCCGCCGATTGCGGCTGCAGTTCAATCGCGCGCTCAAAAGCTCCCGCGGCGCGCGCATGGTCCTTTAAGCCCTGAAAAGCGCAGCCGAGCCCTTTCAAAATCCGCGCTGAATCCGGACGATTTTGCGCGGCCAGGGACAAATATTGGACAGCTTCCGAATCCTGATTTTTTTTGTGCAGAATCATTCCCAGCAGGAACAGCAATTGGCTGTCGGCCGGATGGATTTTCTCCAGGACGCGGCACAACGCCTCGGCATCTTCACTACGGCCGGAGTTGTGCAGCTCAAAGGCCAATTTGAGCGATGATTCAAATGCAGTCGATTGCGGGCGGTTTGCGCCGCGGCCATCGTGGATTACTTGACGATGAGGATGAGAATGATTTCGCTTCTCCCCGGCATGGTTATCGGGGATGAATCGGCATTCCGAACGTAATAAGCCGTAGACGACGTGGTCCACATAGCGGTCCTGCAGGCGTTCACCGGCGCGGATCGTCCCTTCCAGCTTGAAACCCAGCCGTTCAGGAATGGCCCGGCTGCGGACATTTTCGACCGCGCATTCGATGGCAACGCGATTGAGCTTCCATGCCACGAAAGCATGAACGATCAACGCCCGGCAACAAATGGTCATAATGCCCCTGCCCTGGTGCGCTGCATCCAGCCAATAGCTCAAAGCCGTCGAACGGTTTTGCCAGTCTACGTTCAAATGGTGGATGACACCGCATAATTGCCCGTCGAACAAAATGGCGGCGCAAAACCCGCGGTTATCTGCGTTCTGTTGGGCCCATGCCGAAATCAGGCGGCCGGCATCATCGCGCGTGCGGACCGCGTCTACCCACGGATGCCATGCGCGCAAATGATCCCTATTGGAATCAATGAGGCCGAACAAATTGCCCGTATCATGACTGTCCACAGACCGCAATTGGATGCGGTTGGTTGCTTTTGCCGAGAACATATTGGTTAAAGCAATTGTTTCATCTGGGTAAGCAACTGTTCGGCGGTGAAGGGCTTGTTCAAGATCGCATCCACGCCGGCGGCGCGGGCGTCGCCAATCCTGCCTTCTTCGCCCAGTCCGGTAATGATAATCGCTTTGACATTGGATTGCTGCTCTCGAAGCGCGCGAATAAACGAAGGACCGTCAATTTCCGGCATCATCAAATCGCTCACGACAAGCTTAATCTCGCTTCGGTGCTGATCATAAAGAGACAATCCCTCGCGGCCGTCGGCAGCGAGCACCGTCCGATAGCCGTTTCGTGAAAGGATCGTTTCCGCCAGCCGCCGTATCGCCGGCTCGTCATCCACGACTAATACCAGTTCGCCCTTGCCCTGGCTCAAAACAGCCCGGCCCCATTCTTTGTTTGCCTCATCCTCATCTGAAACGGCGGCGGGAAAGTAAACATCGAACCTCGTGCCTTTCTCAGGCACCGATTCCACACAAATAAATCCCCCGTGCTTTTCGGCAATGCCCAAAGTCGTTGCCAATCCCAGTCCAGTGCCTTGTCCCAGTGGTTTGGTTGTAAAAAACGGATCAAAAATTTTGTCCATCAATTCCGGGGGAATTCCCGTGCCCGTGTCGGAAACGGAGATGACGACGTACGGCCCGGGTTCGGCCTTGAGATGGATGCGCGCGCCGGCCTGGTCCAAAACCCGTTTTTCGAGGGAAATAGTCAGTGTTCCTCCGCGCGGCATGGCGTCTCGGGCGTTGAGGCACAAATTCATCAGAACTTGCTGGATTTGGGTCGCGTCGCCCAAGAGTATGCACGGTTCACCGGGCAAAACGGTTTGGATGTAAATGGAGCGTGAAAACGTTTCACGCGCGATGCGCTCCATTTCCACAATCAAATGCTTCGGGTTGAGCAACAACCGTTCGCCTTCGACGCCGCGCGCAAACATCAGCACCTGCCGGATAATGCTGGCGCCGCGCAACGAACACATTTCCAGCGTTTGAAGGCAAGTTTGCAGGCCTTTGTCTTCAACGCTGTCCCGCAGAAATTCCAGGGCCATCATGATCGGCGCCAGGACGTTATTCAGGTCATGCGCCAGCCCGCTCGCCAATGTCCCGATGCTTTCCATTCGCTGGCTCCGCAAAAGCTGGGTCTCGAGCTTTTTCTTTTCGGTGATGTCGGTATTGACCACGAGGATGGCTTTGGGCTTTCCATCCCGTTCCCGCATCATCGTCCAGCGGCTCTGGACGATCCATTCCCGGCCGTCCCGCGATTTTTGACGCAGTTCACCGGTCCAATCCTCCTGCTCCTGAACGGCTTTGAGCGCCCTGGCAGACTCTTTGGGATCCACCGTCAGGTCCAATTCGTTAATGGTTTTTCCAAGCGCCTCTTTCGACTGCCAGCCGTACAATCGCGCCGCTCCCGCATTCCAATAAATAATCCGGTTTGAAAAATTCCGCACGAAAATGGCGTCGCGCGAAATGTCCAGCAGCGCCGCCTGCGAATGAATTTGTTCGTCGGCCCGAACGCTGGACGTGATGTCCTCCAGGCACATCAATACGCGATTGGCGCCGCCGGTTTGAATGCGCCCGGTGGATAACAGGAGCACGGGCGGGTTTTCCAAATGGTTCGCCGGCGCCACGCTTTGTTCCAATCGCGCGCGATGGCGGCTTTTTCCCGAAACGAGTGTGTCCGCCAAAACGCCGCGCAAATTTTGGCTGGAATCCCCATTGCCGATTTTTTGATGTTCCAGGGCGCGAAAAATCCGTTCGCTGGTGAGTTCAGCCTGGCTGCACCCGGCAAATTCGGCGGCCGCGCGGTTCGCGCGGACAACATCCAGGCGCTCATCGAAAAGGCACATGACGCTGGGTGCCCGGTCATAGACGGCCGCCAATTCAGCCTCGCTGCGCCGTAGCGCGTCGCGCGTCTCCAGGCGGTCCAGCAACATGGCTATGTAATTCGCCATGCCCGTCGCCGTCACCAGGAGATGCGACGCAACCTCGATTTTCTTATCGTGCGCCAGGCTTAACGTGCCAATCACGCGGCTGGCGGTTTTAATGGGAATGCAAACAAATGTTTGCACCCCCAATCGACGCAATATTGGCGCGGCATAGTCACGCCGGCCAAAGGTTTCCGTCTCAATCAATAGCGACCCGTTATGGGCCACTTCGCCCGAAATGGTCACATCCATCGGCACTTCGAAAGGTGTCGGCATGCCCTCCAGCGGAATCCCGTGCGTGCCCCGGAATATCATCACCGCCCGCTCAAAATCGCATAGCTCGATGGACACCATCGGAAAATCCGTTACCCCGGCGACTTCGCCCGCTATGGCATCAAATATCTCCCCTTCCGGCCGCCCCGAAAGCATGATTTCAGAAACCCGGCGCAATGCCGCCAGTTCTCTATTTTGCCTGAACAATTCCTGTTCCCGATCTAAAGGCGATTTGGCTGGTCCGGGGTGCGATTGAATTGCTTCCATTTTAACGCGACAACATTGCGTATTATATCGGCCAAAATAGACCGCCCCTTTAGTCGCAATTTTCCTTACAGGAACGGGTAAGCGCGGCCCGTTGCGTCTGGCATTCGATGTTGGCATTCGGCGTTCGACCCGTCCTTCCCTCAGAAGCTACGGCTCATCAGCTCCATTTGCCGGCGTATCCATTATTTCGTTTGCCTGCCCTCCGTAGCGTCCGGGCGTAGGAGGGTGTTCGATGTTTAACTTTTCCGGTAGAACACCGATAGGATTTGCGTACACTATCAGAGTGCGCGTATTTCTATGACCGCCATTGCCCTGGTCCAAAACGTCAAAAACCTTCCACCTGTATCGCAGGCGGCCCTTAAACTCATTGGTCTTCTCGACCGGTCTTCCACAGATAACAACGACGTGGTCCAGGTATTGAAACACGACACGGTTCTGACCGCCAAACTGCTCAAGGCTTGTAATGCGCCTTCTTTTGGATTGGGCGAAACTGTTTCGTCCGTGGATCACGCTGTGTTCATGCTCGGACATGAGCAAATTCTTCACACGGTCCTGACACTGGCCTTTAGCAGCGTTATGGCCGCTCCGACGCAGGCCTTCACAGCGGGCGCAAACGAACTTTGGCAGCATTCGCTGATTGCCGCCGCTGCCGCTGACACAGTCTTCAATCATCTGCCGGGCCTCAACGCTCAGCCCACTGTCGCCTTTACGGCTGCCTTGCTTCACGACATCGGCAAACTTGTCTTCGCGCAAACCCTGCTCCCCGAAGAACTCGCCGATATCCGGGACCGCGCGGAACGAAAACTTATCTCCGGCACGGATGCTGAAAGGGAAGTCCTGGGAATTGACCATGGCGAAACCGGCGCAGCGCTGCTCCAAAGCTGGCGCCTGCCCGCAAGTATCGTCGAGGCCGTCGCCAATCATCATCGCCCTTTTTTAAAACCGGAGCCTCGTCTGTCTGTCCTGGTCCATATTGCGAACGCGGTGGCACACCATTCGGATGCGGTCCCGGGTCAAAGCAGCCACGATTTGAAAATTGATGTAGCCGTTTGCAAAGACCTGGACATCAACCCTAAAAAACTGGAAGCAATGGTTGCGGACGCCCGCCAGTCCTTTAAACGTGTCAACCGTTTTATGGCCATGTCCTGACAGCACGGTAGAACACGGTGCGCTGCGCCGTGTAGCGCCGCGTGCAGCGGCGCAACAAGCGGGCTCATGGTCCCTATGCATAACGCCCGGATCATTGAAACATCCCATGACCCGTCAGCCGTTCAGACAAGCCCTTCAAGCATTCGAGGCATAGACTGCAGCTTGTGCGACAGTGAAGCCTGTAGAATGGTGCGTTCCATCTCATGCCCTCCATCGAAGAGGATATTCCAGGCCGGCTCGGCCATGCATTGTTCCCGCGTCACCTCGGCGTAATTGCCGCTGCAACCCAATTTTTCACTCCGAATCAGCAGGTCCGCAATGTGTACGCACGCAACCAGGCGCATTGAAGCTTCTGCCTTCTCCGGCTGATGATGAAATCGCGCCGTTTTGATCATCACTTCCGGCAGGCGATGGCGTTCGAGGTACAGCGCCCCGAGTTCGGCATGGTCAATTCCCAAAATCTCGTTCTCCAGTTCAATCAGGTCGCGCCGGGTTTCAAGCGCCTGCCAATGAATCGCGGCGTAGTGGTCTGGAAAAGACCAGGCCATCACGAGCTTTCCGATGTCGTGAATCAGTCCAGCCACGTATTCCGAATCCTCACCGGGTAAATGAACCGCGGTGGTCATTTCGCGGGTCACCAGGGCCGTGCCGATGCAATGCTGCCAAAATTCGCGCCAGGGAAAATCGCATTGCCGTGTGAGTCGCTGAAAGTCTTCTATGACCGGCGTCACCACAACCAATTGGCGGATTTCCCGGACTCCAAGATAAAACACCGCCTCCTCGATGCTGTTCACCGGCGTGGTCAGACCGTAATAGACCGAATTGACCAATCGCAGCAACCGGGCCGTGAGGCTGGGGTCACGCCGGATAATTTCGGCAATTTGCGTCGTATAACTCTGTTCCATCGACACCAGCCCCTGCAACGCTTTGTTGATGCTTCCCAGCGAAGGCAGGGACGGACAACGAGCCAGCTGCGACTGGATTTGCTTCAAATCGACCCGGCTGTCACCTTCGGATACCTGAGATTGCGCCATAATTACAAGAGTCCCATTATTATATCGGCGTTTTCTGCGAAAACTTTAGATTTTAAAATTCTTATCAGTTCCGGCATGTTAAACGCCTAACATTGTAGCATGTCTCGTCCGCGTTTCATTGCCCTGTTGCTCGCGCTCCTCACACTGGCGATTTATCTGCCGGTGGCGCGCCACGGCTTTATTCTTTACGACGACGGCGATTACGTGACGGACAACCCAATGGTCCGAAACGGTTTCACGCTTGCGGGAATCAAATGGGCGTTCACCACGTTTCATTCGGCAAATTGGCATCCGCTCACCTGGCTTTCGCACATGGCCGATTGTGAATTGTTCGATCTCAACCCAGCCGGCCCCCATTTCGTCAACGCCCTGTTGCACGCCGCTAATACCGTCCTGCTGTTCGCCCTGTGGCTCCAATTGGTTCGATCCGGGACAAAAAATAACACTTCAGACGACGACGATGGCGATGGCACGATTTGGCCCGCCGCCTTCATCGCCGCCCTATTTGCCGTCCATCCCCTGCACGTGGAATCCGTCGCCTGGATCGCCGAACGAAAAGACGTCCTAAGCACCTTCTTCGGCCTGCTTACGCTGTTGTGCTACACCCATTACGCCCAGGGAAAAAGGGAATCGTCCTCGTCCTCGAAAAACGAATCATCCTCATCCTCAACCAATCCCCAATACCTGCTAGCCCTCCTCTTCTTCATCCTGGGTCTCATGTCCAAACCGATGCTCGTAACGCTGCCCTTTGTAATGCTCCTCCTGGACTTCTGGCCGCTTCAACGTGTCGCGTCGAAGCGAAGCGAAGACGGACGCTTCAACGCTTCAACGCTTCAACGTCTTACGATCGAAAAAGCGCCATTCTTCGCCCTCACCCTCGCTTCCAGCATCATCACATACATCGCCCAAAACCGCGGCGCAGTCAGGTCGCTCGCAGCCGTGCCGCTGGCTTACCGCCTCGAAAATGTTCCGGTCGCCATTGCCACCTATCTATTCAAAATGATTTGGCCATCCAGGCTGGCGGTGATTTATCCCATGCCACACGCCATCGCGCCTGCGGCCTTCATCGGTTGTTCTCTCCTGCTGATTGCCATTACGATCAGCGTCTGGATGGCGCGGCGGCAGTATCCATTTCTGCTCGTTGGATGGTTCTGGTTCCTGGGCACGCTCGTTCCTGTCATCGGATTGGTCAAGGTCGGCGACGCGGCCATGGCCGACCGCTACATGTACATTCCATCCATCGGCATTTTTATGGCCGTGGCCTTCGGCGCCCAGGAACTCTCGAAACAAGTTTCTTTGCCGAAATCCATCCTACCGGTCATGGCCATTGCCGTTCTAGCCGCGCTCACGATTGTGACAGAGAGGCAATTGCAGTTCTGGCGCGACGACGAAGCTCTCTTCGGCCACGCCGTGCGCGTCACGACCAACAACGTGGACGCAATCCTGAACTACGGCGTCGCACTCGAAAACGAGGGCAAGCCCCTCGATGCAATATCCCAATACCGACAGGCCGAAAAGCTCGCGCCGTCCTCCTGGCTCGCCTGCGCCGACCTCGCAAATCTCTTGTATTATACCGGCCAAACCAACGCCGCTCTCGATCAGTACCGGCAAGCCGTGAACTTAAAGCCGGATTCATCCACGCTCCATGACCGACTCGGCAGCGTGCTCGCGGGCACTGGCAATTTAATCGAAGCCACCAACGAATTTTCCCGCGCAATCAGCCTTGATGCCTCCGATCCCGCCCCGCATTTGCACCTGGGAACCGCTCTCGCCCGCCAAAACGATTTACAAGGGGCGACCAATGAATTTGTCACAGCCATGCGCCTCGCTCCCGGGGACCCGTCGCCGCTCGTGGAATGGACTAAAGCGCTGTTGCGGGAAGGCAATGCCACCGAAGCGCTTGACAAACTTCACGAAGCCATCCAATTGGATCCCGATGATTTCCAAACGCTCACCTTCGCCGCCCGGGTCCTGGCAAGCGATAGACGCTTGGAAATCCGCAACGGCGCCGAAGCCCTCGACCTTGCGAAGAAAGCTGATGCGCTGACCGACGGCTCACAACCCCTCGTGAAAGACGTTTTAGGCATGGCCTGCGCCGAAAACGGACAATTCGACGCCGCGCAAGACGCGGCAAACGACGCCATCCGCCTCGCAAGGGCCGCCGGCATGAACCACGATCTGATCGGGGCAATGCACAAACGACTCGAGCTTTACCAGAGACATCAACCTTGGCGCGAGACCTCTGATTTTTGATTTGGCCAGGACGCCGGCGGCGGAAAATACCCCTGTTCGATTTTGGGCATGTTTGGTGGTTCGATGTTTTGGGCTCGTTCAACGAGTGCTGAAAACTCCAACTGCGGAGCAGCGAGTGGAAGCTGACCGCAAGGCGTATTTTTCGAAATTAGAATATATTCTTGCCCTAATCCTGACGAACGTTAAGTTCAATCATAACAGACAGGCGAAGTAATTGGGAAAGCGGTTTCCGTATGCGTTTGAAGGTGAATTATGAAAACTGTAAGCCGAATCAAAATTCAATGGCTAGTAACATGGTTAATGGCGCTGGCCGTTTTTGACCCGCCACGCAGTCTTGCGCAGGACGACACCAACAATTTTTCGTGGCTTCGACTCCTCCCGCCGGGGTACTGGCTGGACGGCTGGAGTTTTGAAAACGCGAATTGGGATTCCGATTTTGGATTTGTGCCTTTGAGCTACGCCAACATCGTGCAAGTGCCGGATTGGGATGGCAGCGCCTTACAGGTGGACACCACGAATGCCGCCTGGCTGACCTACAATATCGTGCAAAACGCTCCCGGCTATGGTGCATACACTAACCTTACGCTCGATACCGGCTCGATCGAATTTTGGTTCATTCCGAACTGGGAAAGTGAGGACACAAACTATTATGGCTCTGGCCCCGGCAATTTTGGACGGCTCATCGAGGTCGGAACCTGGGCCACAAATGAAGATTCTGACTGGTGGTCGCTTTATTTGAACCCCTCTGGCACCAGCATTTATTTCTCCAGCGGAACAAATGGCGTCAGAACGAATTATTTAAGTGCGCCGATTTCATGGGACGGAAGCACATGGGAAATGATTGATGTGACCTATTCTCCGACAGACACGGCCATTTATATCAACGGTCGACTGGCGGCGACCGGCGATGGCGTTCTGTATGTGCCGAGCGGGGATATTTTAACGAATGGTTTCAGCATCGGGAGCGATTTCGCCACCGGAATCCAGCAAGCGCACGGGCAATTTGATGATTTATACACGTATGATTATCAGTTGAATGCAGGCGAAATTGCCGACGATTACGCCGATGTTTATCCCGAATTGCCGGGAACGTTTCATGCGATGGACGGCGAGGAACCGCCACTTCCCGGTGGAGGTAGTGGCGGTGGCGGGAGCGGGGATGACGGCGGCGATGGAGGCGGCTCACCGTTGCCGAATTACGGAACAAACCTTTGGCTCGCTTTAGGAGGCATGACCAACGATATGCTGACCCTTCTGGCGACGAATACGCAGCCCGATATTTTATACGAGATTCAAGAGACGACAAACCTGTTGGCTGGTTGGAGTTCCTACGCCTTCATTGACGGCTCGGAATTGACGAACTGGACGCCAGCGAGCGCACCCATCGGAAGTACTGGCCAAACATTCTTTCGCATCCGAAGCTGGCAAAGCATTGATGGAATCCCTCTGTGGTGGTTTTTGGCCAACCTGGGGCAAGACACAAACGTCAGCGGTGAGATGTTTGCTCCTTCGGGGGATGGCTGGACGCTTTTGCAATGTTATGAGGCCGGGATTTCGCCGACCAACTGGGTGCAACCGCCTGCGCCACAGGGACTGACCGTCACCAGTTTTAACAGCACGAACAACACGGCAACGTTGAGTTGGATGCTTTCAGCGGGGCCAGTGCAGGGTTACATCGTGCAGACGCCGAACGGAACGAACATCGTGGGAAATGGGGTGAATTATTACACGGATAATTCTTCATCGCCTTCGGCCACCTATTCGATTCAAGCAATATACGGCGGTGGCCTTTCGGCGTGGAGTCCATCAGTATCGGTTGAAGCTTTTGCAAGCCAAGGAGGTTCGGGGTCATCTGGGGAATCATCCTTGCAAAATGTAGCATCGGCAGATTTTGCGCCGGGACCGGACGGGAACACCTGTTTGGCTTTAGGTGGCATTCCTACGAACGCTGTGGCGATTCAGTTGCAGTTTGTTGATTTTTTGGGTTATGGGCCAACGACGACCTACAATATTCCTGTCAGCGCAATTACCAATGGCATTTATCAATTGCCCATGTCGTGGTCTCCGCCGTCAGACCAAGGTCCCGGCAACACCTTTTATGAGTATATTGCGTATGTGCAAACTTTGGACGCCAACAGCAATGCCAGCCCTGCGTATTATTTTTCCAGTGATACTGCCGGTTCTGGTTATTGGCTTCAATCGTGGAATTGGAGCACACCTTATTTTGATGGACGCGAGCAGCTCAAACAAAACCTGACCTTTCTGTTGCGTGAACCCGTTGGTGACAGCCCATTTTCATGTGGATTTACTGAGCCTTATGGCTATGCGTATGCCAGCTATTACGACACGCTAAGTCCAGACGAGAATTCTTTCGATGACTACCTGCCTTTTGATGGCAACTATTATTACCGGAATTTTGTTTTTGGTTCAGATGATATTGACCCAAACGACGGTGCATTGACGACCGGTATAAACACGAATGAATTTGAAAACAGCACTTTGGCATTTTCATCTTCGCCAACCTATCAATTTCAGCCACCGGCAGAACAAACAAACGTTCCCGCATTGTTGGCGACAAATGTCGCTCAGTGGCTTATATCGTATCCGTTTGAAGCCCTCTACCCCGGACGGGATACCACTGTTTTTTACGACCTTACCAATATCGGTGTTACTTATACGTATGACCTGAATACCGGTGGCACCACGTTTATAATGAACGGCGGCGCGGTGAATTCTTTTGGCCTTCCGATTGAGTCGGTGAACATAGCATATAACGACGGTAATTTTGAAACCAACTTGTTGACGCCCAATAGCTCGACCCCTGAAATTTATCCCTATTCTGACCCATACGCTTACGTCCAAACTACCGCGCCACGATTTCAGACAGTTGGATATGACTTCTGGAATGTTAGCCGATATTTGTACTTTCAATACGGAAGCGAATATATTGGAAGTCCAGTTCCGGGCAACCCGAGTTTTACGCCAACGAACACGAGCGATTTGCTTATCACACACATTGGCGACACCGAATTTCAAATTGCCGGTTATGCCAAATTGGCAGTCACGAATAGCATCTATTCAAGCGTTGGTGTTTATGGATACCTCGGCCAATACTTCGCCAACGCATATCAGATTGACAGCAACGGCAATGTGACCTCCAATTCTGCGGGTGTTCTCTCGCCGTATGGACAATTCTTCGCCACCGAACCCGGCCAAGCGGCGTTAGAGACGATGCCCGACCCTGATACCGGATTGCAAGGCACAGGCGTGGTTGATGTCATTTCGCTCAACGTGGATGCGAATCACGACGGAATGATGGATTTCAGTTTCACCGGCCCTGATTTTGTCGGCCCGAATAATCCGTACCGTTTTTGGGTCAATGACGACATTGATTGTGGAGACACGACGGGGGACGGAATCCCCGGTCAAGGCACCAATGGAGACGGCATGACGCAAATTGAAGTTCCCACGGTTACTCCATACTACTCATCTGATTATCCAACGTGGGCAATACATGGCAGGCGGGATTTAGTGGATTTCTTTCCGGTCTGTGTCAATATCAGCAGCTTGTTCCAAAGCAATTCGTTAAGTACAGGCATCAGTGCCACGGACACAAACTGGCAATTTGTTTTAAGCCAGAATGATGGCGTGCTGCGGTTTGCCTATACGGATTTGACACCGACCAATTACATGAACTTTTTGCTGGATACTAACGAGTCCGGCAAATTAGCCTACACACCCGGCTACCTGACCTATGCACCATTGACCACAATTACAAATCTTGCCAGCGGGGGTACACCATTGTCACGGTCGTTCATCGCTGGCATTGCTGCGAGCAACCAAAACATTATTTTAGTGGAGGCAGCCGCACCAACGACGCAGCCAATAGTATTGACCGTTTATCACGGCACAAACCAGATAGCCCAAACGTCGCTTTATTTGAGCATCAGCGAAGTGGAGCAGATGTTCCGGCACAAAAACTGTTTATTGACTCCTCAGCCGAACGAGATACCCGACCGGCTGACTGCGGCGAGTGTGACGAACGAACCACCCACCAACGACAAAAATTTTATCTTTGTACACGGCTACAATGTGAACACAACCCAGGCACGAGGCTGGGACTCCGACATTTTCAAGCGGCTATATTGGTCGGGCTCCCACGCCAAGTTTTACGGTGTGACATGGGAAGCCGCCGATTCGCAAGTTGCGGATGCGGTGACCATTAATCTGCAAACCAACATTGTGAATGCCTTTAACACGGCTCCGTTGCTGAACAGCTTTCTCAACAGTTTGAGCGGCACGAACGTTGTAGCCGCTCACAGTTTGGGTAATATGCTGGTGTTGAGCACTCTCAATGACTGCACCAATCAAAGCATCAACACATATTTTATGATTGATGCGGCGGTGGCAATCGAGGCGATTGACACCACTGCGGCGTCAAATCCCGACATGTATTCCTCTGCGTGGACAAATTACAATAGCAACTTGTGGGCAAGCAAATGGTTCAATCTATGGCCAGCCAATGATGCACGTAGCACGTTGACATGGAGCGGACGGTTGACCAATTTTCAAAATACTGCCGTGTACAATTTTTATTCGAGCGGCGAAGAGGTGTTGCGGGATTATCCAAGCGACCCGCCTGTCGTCCTGTCTTCCATTGCCGCCCTCGAAGGCGTATATGCCGCAGAAGGCGAGACGGGGGAATATGCTTGGGCGTGGCAGGAGAAAAACAAGGGCCTGATGGCGGCGAACGACATTTTGAGCAGCAATCATGGCGGTTGGCTGTTCAATCACGATTATACTTCTTTGACTGTGGCAGAGGCCAATGCCTTACCGAACTCCGAACTGCAAACCAATGCCTTTTTTTACTTTAGCGCAATCCCCGGGTCCACAGCGCCGTTCAACAGTGATTTGGCGCTGGAAACGTCCAGCGGCAGCAGCTACGCCCAAGCCAATCGAAATCGCATCTTGTCCGATGCGATTCCTTGCCTCACTTTGCCAGTGGGGGCAAACCCGGTGCCAAGATTAGCCCCTCAGAACGCTAATGATGAAAATTATGATGAGCAAGCTGACTTCGAAAACGGCTGGCCGGCTGACCGTCATACGGCAACACTATACGGCGCTACGGCAGCGGGAGAATGGCATCACTCGGACATTCGGGCGGTGGCTTACACTTTCACTTATCCGCTGTTCAACCAAATAGTAACGTTAGGAAATCTCCAATGATTATGAAAAACATGCTGACCCTCCTGTGCCTGTCTGTGACTGCTTTAGCCAGCGGCCACGCCTATGGGCAGGCTCCTGTTTTGCCAGCTCAATTTGGCCCACATCAATGGACGGCAACCGTCAAGGTTATTGGCGAGGACGGCAATCCCGTTGCCGGAGCGGACGTATCCGCTGAATACGATGTCGCAAGACCGGCAGGGTCAGACCAGCCATCATTTGGTGATGTCAAAGGATTAACGGACTCCAATGGGATTTTCGTTGCGTCCCATACGGATAGTTCATGGAATTTGGGCATCATAGCCGAAAAGGCTGGCTATTATAGAACGCACATTGGTTACCAGTTCTATTTTGATGATAAAAGACGGCACCCATCTTTCACCTTGATACTCAAAAAAATTGGCAGGCCAATTCCCATGTATGCAAAGCGCCTTAATACTCACGTACCGGCTCTGGACAAGCCCGTCGGATTTGATTTAATGGCCGGGGATTGGGTTGCTCCTTACGGCAAAGGCGTGAACTCTGATATTCTTTTCACTGGACACTTCAACAAAGGTGCAAATGGCGAATCGGATTTTACTTTGGCGGTAGGCTTTCCAAATCCCGGTGATGGCATTCAGGAATTTGATGCGCCAGCATTGATTCAAGATGCCAAGATGGGTCAAAGCGATTTAAGGTCATCAAACGAAGCCCCGATAGATGGTTATCAATCGCAGTGGGTGCAAACTGACAATCGGAAACCTGGCCAGCCTGTTGAAACCAATCGAAACCCGAATCACAATTATTACTTTCGAGTGCGAACCGTTTTGGACAGTCAGGGAAACATTTTAAGCACACATTACGGCAAAATCTATGGCGATTTCATGCAGTTCACCTATTACCTCAATCCCACGCCCAACGACCGAAATATCGAGTTTGATCCGAAGCAGGATTTACTAGGTGGATTGCCATTCGACGCACAAGTCCGATTGCCTTAAGAGGGCGCATTTTGACGCCAGTATGAATGAAACCATTTTCATTGATTGTTTTTTTTACGGCGGTTTTATGGCTGCCTTTATTTTCCTTTTATTTGCGACCTTTGTTCGCAGATTAAATCGGCTTAGGCGGCTGTGGCTTATATTTGCTTTCCTGGCGCTCACTTACCAGGGCGGTTGTTATATGGTGCTTGGCGGGATTGGAACCGCGACTGGAGGAAATGACGTTGATGCCAATAAAATGATGGATCCTGTTGGAGTCGCATTCGTCATCGCTATTGTTTGGTGGGTCATTCTCTCTGTTTTTGTGCCAATAAAGAAAGATGAAAATAAGTCTCAAAGCCCTGATCAAAATAAAAGTCTGCCTGATAGTGCCAGTGATAAAAATCGAAAAGACGTGCCTTAATATCGTGAAAAGCACCGTGAGCTTTCCAAATCAGGGCGATGGCATTCATGCAAACGCTCACTGATTTGGCTCACAGCCGTTCGCTGAAAACGTTACAGACATCTCCCCTAAGCGGTGCTTGAGCCGGGCCGCAGAATGGCGCAATAAAGTGCAAAAAGGTGCAATGGCGTTGCGTGTTATTGCGCGAATTTTCGCGATGAATCAGGGCATTTAGCGTCAGGACGCCCTTCTCCTAACGAGGTTGAAGGATTTTTCCACCGCAGACGGCAACGCAGATGACAACGTGCTGGCAACATTGGCGGCAACGCCGGTGACAACGCAATGGCAACGACACAACAACGCTCCGGCAACGGAAACAATGTAACACGATTTCCAACTTCATGTCACATCTCATATGCCTTGCCACTTGCATGGATGGCAGCACAAACTTCATGCATCGATGTCAGCTTCTTTTTTTCCTGCGTTCCTCATTATTTTTTCCCTTGCCTCCAAAACCCAAACGCCGTTGTCCTCGATTTGACTCCGGCATTTTCAAGATTATCGTTTCCCAAAGGAGAAAGGATTTTTATGGCAGTTGCCAAATTGAAAGATTTTTTGGACCGCGAAGGAGTCAAATACGCCGCCATCGCCCATTCCCTGGCGTTCACCATGCAGGAAGTGGCCGCATCCGCCCATATCCCCGGCAAGCAATTGGCCAAGCCAGACTGGCAACTCATCAGGAGGTGGCAGGGGAAACAATCCGCCAGGAGGCAAATAACAGATACAAGGAGGGAGTGGTTATTCCTACTCCCTCCTTTTTGCCGTCCGATTACACGACTTCTCCAATTTCGCAGCCATTCGATGTTCGGAACGCAAAGTTTTTTGGAAACTGGGAATCTCCAGCCTATTCCGGCGGCTATGCACTACGGTCTCATGTCTCCCAAGCCGCTGTCCAATGACTTCATCCGTATCAGTTCCTAACAAAGCATCTTCTTCTGGCGTCCACGGGCGGCATCTTGGGCGCAGCAACCGTATGTCCAACGAAATGCGCTTTTGCGCGACAGAGTGAGCCGGGTGTCCCGTCCGCGCGGCCACTTCTTCGTCTCGCAGTCTGCCCAATAAGGCAATCTGTTCTTTTGTCCAATTCTGCCGTCGAGGATTGACAGGAGAAATCCCAAATTTTTCCCGCCGCAGAAACACCGCGTTAAGCGTGCGACCGAGTTTCACGGCTAATTCCCGGTCCGGCATCGTGCCCAACAATTTGTCTTCCGCCGGAAGCCACAATTTCCATTCCGGCATACGTCGAAACGCGGGAATTTTTAACCTCTTCCGCTGCCAGGCAACGACTGTTACCGGACAGTTGAGCCGCCTTGCCACTTCCGTATCCATGTAGCGGCCCAGCATTTTTATTTCGCCGGCCTTCCAAATATGGGCTAACCGGTGAGGTTTATGCGGCCTCGATGGAAGAATCTTTAAACGGTTTCTCTCATTTCGGACTTGATCGGGCGTGCGGCGCAATCGGCGGCCCAATTCCACGTCCGTCATCGTGCCAAGCAGCCGAATTTCGCGCGGTGTCCAGCGACGCATCGGCAGTGCCAGCCGAATGCGGCGGCTCTCACGCATCGCCACCACTTGCTTGATCGTGCGGCCAGTGCGCAGGGCCAGAACGGAATCCGGTATTTTTCCAAGCTGCTTCAATTCCGCTATTGTCCAAGGAGAATCCCGACGATAAAATTTAGTGTTCATTTCTTGTCAACGTGGCTTGACCCGGAATTAGTTTGCGATGTTTTTTTTCCGATTCACACGCGATAAATTTTTAAAGCAGAGGCCAAGACAATTCAATGCGTTTTTATCTCCCTTAATCCAGACGAGCAGTGTTGGAAAAACCGTTGGGAATTGCCATACTCAACCCCACATGAACGGCTGGCCAAAACTGACCCAATCGCGCAGAATATGGTTGCATCAAAAGTTAGAGCGCAAAAACGACAAAAACCAGGCCATGCCTCGGCTCATCAGAGAACGCAGAATTAGAACCCGTCGCGGAATGCCCTGGACGATTGCCGAAGCCAGGCAATTGGGCAAAACCCCGGACTCGATTCTGGCCCGGCGGTATAAACGCACCATCCGGGAAATCGTCGAGCAGCGCGAAGCGCGCGGCATTGCCCTGCCCACCGGCCCGCGCCGCTGGACCGCGCGTGAAATCAAATTGCTCGGAACCATGAATGACGCGGAATTGGGACGCCGCCTTCGCCGCCCAAAACATCATGTGGCCAATCGGCGGCGGTCTCTGAAAATTCCTCCGTTCATCCGGCGCAAGCCAGCCAATCTCTGGAAGCCTTTTGAAATCAAGTTGCTGGGCACAATGAGAGACGAAGAACTGGCCCGGCGATTGAAACGTCCCAAAAGCGCGGTGGAAGTCAAACGCATTACCCTGGGGATTCCGGTTTTCGCGCGAACATTTCGGCTCTACACGGAGGCAGAGGACGATGTCGTTCGCAAATATTCTCCCGCTGAAGCCACCCGTCGCCTCAAACGTTCGTACAAGGCGATTCTTGTTCGCCGCCGAACCTTGGGCATTGCCCAACACATTGTTCGACGCAATTGGACGAAAAAGGAACTGGCGTTGCTGGGCACGTTGCCGGATCGGGTGTTGGCCAAACGATTAAACCGGACGAAAGCCTGCGTGTCCACTATGCGCCAGAAGCTGGGCATCTACCGCAATCGTAACCGCCCCGGCTATGGCCCCTGGACGGCAGAAGAAGACGCCTTGCTTGGCAAATTCAATGATTCGGAAGTGGCGCGGCAATTGAAACGGCCCCGGCGCGTTGTCGCCCGCCGCCGACATAAACTTGGTATCCGCGCTTTTAAAATTTTCTTCAAAAGTCCGCCGTGGACCAAAGCGGAGCACAGGCTATTGGGAACGATGACTGACGAACGCCTGGCCAAAAAACTTGGACGCACATTGATGGCCATTCAAGTGCGGAGGAAAAAATACCGTGTCCGCACTTTTTTAGACCGTCGTTTCACAAAAATCTCCACATAAAACCTCGCATTCCAGCAACGGTAGCTGATTTGGCAACCCCGGCTCTTTGACTGGCTGGCTGGCTTCCAGGTATTCAGCCGCCGGCCAGACAAATCGCCGCATAAAACCGAACCTGGACGGCGACGCACTCAGCGGGATTTCTAAAACCGCGTTCCACTCCGCGCGCGGGTTGCGAAAGATTCTCACCCAACCGCTCCATTCCACTTCCGGTTTGAGAAACACCCGCTCAGTGCGAATGTCACCAATGAACCAGATCAAACCATACCTAGACCTAAACGTCACAACCAAGAAATTAGAATACTCAAGACATTAATGGAACGAAAGCACCCCGCTGCGCGGTTATCGTTAATGTAACATCGCAAGTCGTTTATAGGCAGGTGTTTATTCAATTTTGTCAGGCTTGTAACACCGTGTAACAAACTCTGTAACACTGTAAATCATTGGCATTCAACAATGTAACACTGTAACACGTTTTCCAACTTCACCTCACATATGCATTCTCACTTGCGTGGATGGTAGCGCAGACTTCATGGGCCATTTCCTCATTATTTTTTCCCTTGCCTCCAAAACCCAAACGCCGTTGTCCTCGATTTGACTCCGGCATTTTCAAGATTATCGTTTCCCAAAGGAGAAAGGATTTTTATGGCAGTCGCCAAATTGAAAGAGTTTCTGGACCGCGAAGGAGTCAAATACATCGCCATCGCCCATTCCCCGGCGTACACCATGCAGGAAGTGGCCGCGTCCGCCCATATCCCGGGCAAGCAATTGGCCAAGACCGTCATCGTCAAGCTCGATGGCGAGATGGCCATGGCCGTGTTGCCCGCCAATCAGAAGGTCATTATGCAGGACCTCCGCGATATGACCGGCTCCGACAACGTGAAATTTGCCACCGAAACCGAATTCGAAAAACGCTTTCCCGATTGCGAAATCGGCGCCATGCCTCCCTTCGGAAATCTTTACGGAATGGAAGTCTTCGTGGCCGAGTCACTCACGGGCAACGACGAAATCGCCTTCAACGCCTGCTCCCACACAGAAGTCATCAGAATGTTCTACGCCGACTTCGACCGGCTCGTGCAGCCCAAAGTTTTAAACTTCAGCACTTAGTGGCGCTTTGAATCGTCAATCCACTTTTACGTCAACCTGACTCGCCCTGGCCTTCTCGCTCTTCGGGCAAGTGACGATCAGGACGCCGTCCCGATAGCGCGCCTCAATCGCCTCGGCCTTCACCGCAACAGGCAGAGAGATCACCCGATGGAAACGTCCAAAATATCGCTCGGACCGGTATGCATCCCGCCCTTTCTCCTCGCGTTCTTCTTTGCGCTGGCCGGTGATATTCAAATCATCGCCGCTCATGTAAATATGTATCTCGTCCTTCTTCATTCCCGGCAGCTCCGCTTCAACCACGAATTCGTCCTTCTCCTCATACACGTTAACGGCGGGCACCCAATCCTCCATAAATGGATTCTCATCAGGAATCAGCCAGCCCCCAAAAGGGTCGCCAAAAAGCCTGTTAATTTCGCGTTGCCACCGCTGCATCAGCCCGAAGGGCGCAGACGTCCCCGAAATAGCCACCGGCGAATCTTTCTTGATTCCCGGATATTTCGCCAGTTTCATAATCATTCTCCTTTCTACAATGCGAAATATAACCCCGACGTCGAAGACTTCAACCGGCCGGCTTCAACCCCTTCACTAACGCAATTTATACGTCACCACTCTGCCCCACAAATCCGATGTGCCCCATATCCCGCGACGCAGGCACTCCAGTTGCACAATTTGGCTGTGATCCACAAACAAATTTACCTCGGGCCCGAAATTTTGGATATACCACGAAAAAACCTTCGGCTCCGCGGCCTCAAACATCAGATGCTCAAGCCCCAGCGCATTGGCAAATTTCGCCGGAACCTCCGCCCGCCATGTTTTCACGCTTTCAGTGATTCCTTCAGACTCAATCATCAGTAATTCCGCGCCTGCGTCCAAAAACCGCTTGGCGCGTTCAATCGCCGTTTGCGGCGACGCCGTGCCGGCCGCTTCCAGCATTTCCACCTCGCTCGCCCCGCCCGCGCCAAATTGTATTCCCACTTCGGGTTTCGCCTTCAGCCCCGCCTTTTGGACACGCTTCACAAGCCCAACCCAGTCCTCAATCGGCAGCGTAATAAAGCCCGCCGAAATTTCGATAATATCGAAACCCAATTCCGCGCACTCGCCGATATAACGATCCACTAGCTTTGCGCTCCGGGCCAAAATGCGCTCAATGAATCCGCCCGTCGAAACCTGCGCCTGATAACGGTGCGCCGTATTAATGATGTCTTCCAAAGCATTGCGCGGCATCAAACTGAACGACCCTCCCGCAAATTTAATGGAGTCCACGTATTCGCCCATTGTCTCCAGGATATCTTCGAGGTATCGCCTGCCCATGGGCGTGTAGTACGGACCGCGAATTTCCGTCAGTCCAAAAGAACGCGGCTTATCCTGCCGCTCGTTCATTTCGAGGAACGAAAACGCCCGCTCGCCCGCCTCGCCCGTTGCTCCGGCCTCCGCGGCCTCCCCGCGGTATCTCCGGCCCACTGCCCGGTTTTTTGCCCGTTTCTCCATCGATATTCCTATTTTAAATGCTTCACAAAAAATTCCGACGCCAGCCGCGACACTTCATCCAGCGCGCCCGGTTCTTCAAACAAATGGCCGGCCCGCGGCACGATGCTTAGCGAATTCTCGCACTGCAATTGTTCCCGCGCCCGCTCGTTCAATTCCATGACGGCGCCGTCGTTTTCGCCCACGATCAAAAGCACCGGCGCCTGCACACGCCGAAGATGTTCAGCCGCCAGGTCCGGACGTCCGCCGCGCGAAACTATCGCCCTCACCCTGTCGTCTGTCGCCGCCGCCACAAGCGCCGCCGCCGCTCCCGTGCTCGACCCGAAACACCCCGGCGGCAAATCACGGGTCGTTTCATGTTGCGATACCCAATCCATTGCCGCAATCAGCCGCCGGGCCAAAAATGATATATCAAACCGCAACCGCGCCGTGTAATACTCCTCACGCGCTTCCTCTTCAGTAAGCAAATCAAACAACAATGTCCCCAATCCTCGCTCCAGTAAACTGAACGCGACAGACCGATTGCGCGGACTCAGCCGGCCACTGCCGCTGCCATGCGCGAATATCACCACCCCGGTCGCTCCGGCCGGCATCACCAAATCCGCCGGCAGGCGGACCGTCCCGGCCGGTATCGTCACGCTGACTTCTAGAATCTTTGAATCCAGAACGTTCATGCTTCCTGCCCTGCCATGCGACGGTGTTTTTTTTCAAAAGCTGAAACCACGCCAAAATTCGCGCGGAAAATTTGAAAATTTCCCGCAAAAATACTTTCGCCCGGCCAAAAGCAATTGCATCATGCAACCCGCATTTTCTTTTTGCATAGTTTCGACGCATAACAAGGAAAGAGAGAACAACATGAATTACACAAGATTAGGAACCACCGGCATGCAGGTTTCCCGCATTTGCCTCGGCTGCATGAGCTACGGCAAATCCAAAGTCACTCCCTGGCCCGGCATGCTTAGCTGGTCCTGGACCCTCACCGAGGAAGACAGCCGCCCATTTATCAAACGCGCTCTCGACCTCGGCATCAATTTCTTCGACACCGCAAACGTCTATTCCATCGGCGATAGCGAAGCCGTGCTCGGCCGCGCCATCCGCGACTTTGCCCGCCGCGACGAACTCGTCATCGCCACCAAGGTCAACGGCCAGGTCCGGCCCGATCCCAATGGCCGCGGCCTCTCGCGCAAAGCCATCCTCTGCGAAGTGGACAAGAGCCTCCAACGCCTCGGCGCCGACTACATTGACCTCTACATCATCCATCGCTTCGACTACGAGACACCGCTCGCAGAAACATTGGAAACTCTCAACGACGTCGTTCGCGCCGGAAAAGTCCGGTACCTGGGCGCGTCTTCGATGTACGCATGGCAATTCATGAAAGCCATCGGCGTCCAACGCTCCAACCAATGGGCGCCGTTCGTCTCTATGCAAAACTATTACAACCTCCTCTACCGCGAGGAAGAACGCGAAATGCTCCGCCTCTGCGCCTCCGAAGGCATCGGCGTCACTCCCTGGTCACCGCTCGCGCGCGGACGCCTCGCCCGCCCATGGACCGAACAACCCGAAACCGAGCGCGCCAAAAGCGATCAATTCGCCCAGCGTCTCTACACCAAAACCGTGGACATAGACAAACCCATCATTGACCGCGTGAACGACCTGGCAAAAAAGCGCGGCATCCCGCCTTCGCAAATCGCGCTCGCGTGGCAATTTCACAAGCCCGTCGTCACTTCACCCATCATCGGCGCCACCAAACCGCACCACCTCGACGACGCCGTCGCCGCCCTCTCCATCAAACTTTCCGATGAGGAAATCCGTTCCCTCGAAGAACTCTACCAACCCCACCCACCTTCGGAAGCATTCGCATAACGATGACGGCAGGGCGGCGCTGCATGCCAGTGGCGCTGCCACCGCCGCCTTCGGCCAATCCACTTAAGAGCCGCGCCCCAAAGGGACCATCCCTCCATTACTTGACGCAACGCGCAACACGACGAAATCAGCCAGGCTTATTCCCGCCAATTAGCCCTTGAAATTTAGCCGTCCGGAACCCTCACTTTTTGCTTGAGCATTACCGTATTCGCTATACATTTTGCATCAAGTCGAATAAAAGTTCATCAGCATGGCACTAACCGTAGAACCAGTGGATAACGATGTCGAACCCGTCGTTTTACCCAAACGACGCGGCACTTTGTTGATCGTGGACGACGAAGACGGCCCGCGCCAATCCTTGCGCGTCATTTTCAAAGACGACTACGACCTCCTCATCGCAGAAGACGGCCCGGCGGCGATTGAACTGGCAAAAAAGAACGACATCGATGTCGCCATCCTGGACATTCGCATGGCCGGAATGTCCGGCATCGAAGTTCTCGAACGCCTTAAGTTCGTCTGCCCCAATATCGAGGCGATCATGATGACGGCGTTTGAGACGACCGATACCATCCGCCAGGCCCTCCGGTTGCGCGCGTGCGATTACATCAATAAACCCTTCGATCTCGCCACCATGCGCGGCGCCGTCGCCCAGGCCATGCAGCGCCGCCGCCTCGAAGGCGAAATCCACAGCAGCGCCGAAAAAGTCCGTGAACTGCTCGTCGAATTGCAGGAACAAAAAGTCGAAGAACAAATCGCCAAAACCCGCGGCGACATCTACGCCAGCATCATTCACGATATCAACGGCCCGCTCACCGTCATTTCCGGTTTCGTCCAGGTGCTCAACCAGCGCGTCAATCACACCACGCGCCTGGAACTCGAAGACCTCGAATTTATCAAGGACCGCCTCCGCATCATCGCGCGGCAAACCGGCAATTGCGTCGAAATTTCCCGCCGTTACCTCGGATTTTTGCGCCGCCAGGCCGATGAGCACGCCCCGCGCATCAGCGTCAACCAGTTGTTCCGCGACCTCGAACAACTCGTTCGCGTGCATCCCACCTTCCACGAAAACGAATTTGTCGCCACGCCCCTGTCCGAAGATATCGGCGTCAAAATAAACGGCACCGATCTCATCCAGGTTTTGCTGAACCTCACCGTCAATGCCTTTCAATGCTCGCCCCAGCCGCACCGCGTCGACGTCGGCGGCGAAGTCCTGCACAAGCCCCTGGATTTGACGGCCTTTAAGGACGGCCTCAACGACCGGCTCCTGAACGTTGAAAACATGGATAACACCGCCCCGCTCGTAAAATTGTGGGTGCGCGACAACGGACCGGGCATTCCGCCCGAAGTGCTGCCGAAAATTTTCCATCCCTACTTCACCACCAAAGGCCCCCGCTCAGGCACCGGCCTGGGCCTCAACATCGTCCAACGCCTCGTCAAAGAAGCCAGCGGAGCCCTCCACGTCCATACACAAGTCGGAGACGGCACCGTATTCACGATCTATCTGCCTGGGGCCGCACCCACGCGGTAATTTTCCCGTGACCGTCGGATGTGGTAGAACACGGCGCGCTGCGCCGTGTAGCGCCGCGTGCAGCAGCGCAATTCGCGGGTTAATAAGAAGGGATTTGGCAACCAGCCGCAATAGGCCAGGAAAACAGCAACAATTCCGCCCGCAACGGTAGCGTCTGCCGTCACAGCCAGTGGAGTCAAAGCGACTTTTTCAACGTTACCCCAATGGTCACGATAAACCGGAAAATCGTAGGAACCAATCTCACGATTATCGGAAAATAACGCGAACGATTGCTGATTCGTATCGCACATCGCAATCAGCATAAACGGAATGAACCTGGCCACCGACCGGGGATTTTCCATAATTAGCCCTCAGGACTGTCGATGATTTGACGCAGGCGCGAACGCAATGACTCAGGAATCCTATCCAGCCAACTCGCATCCACCAGGCCAGCTTCCATCAGATCACGCAGATGCACGCGGTCCTTGTCTCGAAAAGAAGTGAGCTTCATTCGCACAAGCGCTTCCAGGGAAAGTAGCCGAAAAAATTCGGCGGGTTCAGACTCCGAAACGTCAGGCGTTGGCGCAACGTAATCTTCCCTGGCCTTTTCCCCCGCAAACACAATGTGGACGGCGTCCCGGGCCTTTGCATTTTCGCCGTCCAAAAACATATCTATGCTCGCCGCGTGGCGATAAACAAAACCAACTCCTTCCAATGCTTTTCGCGCCGCCGGCAAATCCCCGCGCCGCAAAACAATGTCCACGTCCTGGGTATTCCGCACAGCCGCTTCATCCACCCGCGATACCCAGGCAGCCACGGCATTGCCTCCGGCCACAGCATAGGAAATCTTCGCCCCGTCCAGAGCCGCAGCCGCCCGCAACAAACGCCGCCGAACCTTTTCAATGGCATCGCTCATGCGCTGCCACGAAACAGGCGCGTACGCTGTAACTGTGCCGGCCATAACATTGCTTATTTAATCAATACCGACGGCCGCTTTTTCCTTTTGCCCTTTCCCTTTTTAATTCCCCAGGTATTCCCTCGGATCCACAATCTTCCCCGCAATCGCGCTCGCCGCAACCGTCGCCGGCGATGCCAGGAAAACTTGCGATTCCTTGTCGCCCATGCGGCCCGGAAAATTGCGGTTCGTCGCGCTGATGCACTTGATGCCAGGCTTGTTGATGCGGCCAAATGTATCCACCGGCCCGCCCAGGCACGCCGCGCAACCGGCATTTTCAGTCATCTGCACGCCCGCATCCACCAGGATTTCCCAAATCGTCTTTTCACCCCAGCGCGTGGACTGCAAATCATGAACAATGTCCGGCGTAGCCGGCACCCCAAAGGTATCAATCGTCACCTTATGCCCGCGCAACACCCGAGCAAACTCCACAAAATCGCTCGTCTTGCCGCCTGTGCACGAACCCACGTAAGCGCGGTCCAGTTTGACATGGTTCATTTCCTTGGCCTTCTTGCGCTGGCCCGGATCTGGATGACACGCCACCGTCGGCTCAAGTTTGCTCAAATCCACAGTCAAGTCGTAAACGAACTTCTCGTCCCGGTCGCGCTCGACCGGTGTAAACGTGGATTTCGTGCCGTTTAACTTCACCCGAGCGTCCACGTATTCCTGCGTGCGCGCGTCAAATTCGAAAATGCCGTTCTTGCCGCCCGCCTCAATCGCCATGTTCGCAATCGTCATGCGGTCGTCCATCGACAGCCATTTTACGCCCTCGCCGTCGAACTGCATGGCCCGATACGTCGCGCCGTCGAATCCGATTTCACCAATGCAATGCAAAATGATGTCCTTGGCCATGACGCCCGGCTGCATTTTCCCTTCCAGGCGGAAGTGCATCGTCTCTGGAACCTTGAGCAGCAATTTGCCCGTGCCCATCACAAAGCCCGCGTCCGTATTGCCGATGCCTGTGGCGAACTGGTTAAACGCGCCCGCCATGCACGTATGAGAGTCCGTTCCAAAAAGAACTTCACCCGGACGAGTATGGCCCTTGGCCGGCAGCGCCGTATGGCAAACGCCCGCGTAGTTCGAACCGTATTGGCGCTTCAAATGACCCCTGGACGGGTCGAAATGCCAATGCCCGTTCGGATCATCAATCACGTCGTAAAAATACGGCAGTCCCTGCTCCTTCACGAACTCGCGCAAAATGTCCACGTTACGGTTCGACTTCGAATCCGCCGTGAAAATGTAATGGTCCGGGATTATCACGATTTTGTGCCTGTCCCAGACCTTGGCGTCCTTGCCAAACTCACGCTTGAAAACACCAATGGTGCCAGGTCCGCAAACATCGTGCGTCATCAAAATGTCCGCATTCACCCAGACGTTGTCTCCAGCTTCAACTTTTGGCTTGCCCGCCGCGCGAGCAAGAATTTTTTCTGTCAGTGTCATAAAGCTTTCTTAAAATAATAGATTTGGCATCGAACTTCAACAGCACAAATCCAAAGATGATGGCGATGCCGAAAGGACAGCCGGCGCCCAACCCCGCTTCAACGCTTTAACCTCAAAAATGCGCCTTCCAGAATGGAAAAGGAATAAATTCGTTGATTTTATCGGCTTAAAAGCGATTTTTGGCTTGGTGTCAATAACCTCACTAAATGT
>Ga0335075_10000459_pt1 | contig 72743 bp, 66 predicted proteins | sample Lox_Sample_24_FD_206723 | JGI IMG/M metagenome (GOLD analysis project Ga0335075, IMG submission 206723) | Soil microbial communities from Loxahatchee National Wildlife Refuge, Florida, United States - Lox_Sample_2.4 | ecosystem: Environmental > Terrestrial > Soil > Wetlands | place: USA... | reverse complement strand
GCGTCTCTTGCAAAGATTGCCCTCCCGATTGCACTTCTTACCGACCCGCTCCTGTCCAAGGTGTACTTGACCCCCTGGACGCCGGGGACTATGTTCCAGCCAGCAGAAACTAGGGGAGCCCCGGCAAGGGGCTGAGAGGCCAATGGCGCCCGCACGGCGCGGCATGGCGACCCTCCGAACCTGATCCAGTTCATGCTGGCGTAGGAAAGTTCTTTTTCCGTCCGCTTTCTCACGACGGCTTTCTGGGTCTTCCGCGGTCCAACCGCTCGAGGAGCATCCACGATGAATGCCGTTCCCCTGACCGTCGTCTCCGATTCGCTGCCCGCATCCCGCAAGGTGTTCGGAACCGGCCGCATCCATCCGCAGGTGCGCGTGCCGATGCGTGAGATCACGCTGCATCCGTCCGCGGGGGAGCCGCCGCTGATCGTCTATGACTCCTCCGGCCCTTACACCGACCCCGCCGTGCGCATCGACATCGAGCGCGGCCTGCCGCGCATGCGGGAGGAATGGATCCTGTCGCGGGGCGATGTCGTGGCGGGCGACGGCCGGCCCGTGCGGCCGGAGGACAACGGCCTGACGCCAGGCAGCGGCGCCGCGGCGCCCATCTTTCCCATCGAGCGCCGCCCGCTCAAGGCGCGCGGGGCCGGGGCTCCCACTCAGATCGCCTACGCCCGCGCGGGCATCATCACCCCGGAGATGGAGTTCGTCGCCATCCGCGAGAATCTCGGCCGCGAACGGCGGCGCGCCGCGGCCGTGCGCGACGGGCAGTCCTGGGGCGCGGCGCTGCCCGACTTCGTCACGCCGGAGTTCGTGCGCGCCGAAGTGGCCGCGGGTCGCGCCATCATCCCGGCCAACATCAATCACCCGGAGTCGGAGCCGATGATCATCGGCCGCAACTTCCTGGTGAAGATCAACGCCAACATCGGCAACTCCGCGGTCGCCTCCTCGACCGCCGAGGAAGTGGACAAGATGGTCTGGGCCATCCGCTGGGGCGCCGACACGGTGATGGATCTCTCCACGGGACGCAACATCCACACGATCCGCGAGTGGATCCTGCGCAACTCGCCCGTGCCCATCGGCACGGTGCCGATCTATCAGGCGCTCGAGAAGGTGGGCGGCATCGCCGAGGACCTCACCTGGGAAGTGTTCCGCGATACGCTCATCGAGCAGGCGGAGCAGGGCGTCGACTACTTCACGATCCACGCCGGCGTGCGCCTGCACTACGTGCCGCTCACCGTCAATCGCGTCACGGGAATCGTCTCGCGCGGCGGCTCCATCATGGCGAAGTGGTGCCTCGCGCATCACCGCGAGAGCTTCCTCTACGAGCACTTCGAGGAGATCTGCGAGATCTGCCGCGCGTATGACGTCAGCTTCTCCCTCGGCGACGGCCTGCGTCCGGGCTCGATCGCGGACGCCAACGATGCCGCGCAGTTCGCGGAGCTGGAGACGCTCGGCGAGCTCACCCGCATCGCCTGGAAGCGGGACTGCCAGGTGATGATCGAAGGGCCGGGCCACGTGCCCATGCACAAGATCAAGGAGAACATGGACAAGCAGCTCGCCACCTGCGGCGAGGCGCCGTTCTACACCCTGGGACCCCTCACCACCGATATCGCCCCCGGCTACGACCACATCACTTCCGCCATCGGCGCGGCATTGATCGGCTGGTATGGGACCGCGATGCTCTGCTACGTAACGCCGAAGGAGCATCTGGGGCTTCCGGATCGCAACGACGTCAAAACTGGCGTCATCACCTACAAGATCGCCGCGCACGCCGCCGATCTTGCCAAGGGACATCCCGGCGCCCAGGAGCGCGACAATGCGCTGTCGCGGGCACGATTCGACTTCCGCTGGGGCGATCAGTTCAACCTGTCCCTGGATCCTGACACCGCCTGCGCCTTCCACGACGAGACGATGCCGAAGGAGGCGCACAAGGTGGCGCATTTCTGCTCCATGTGCGGGCCGAAGTTCTGCTCGATGCGCATCTCGCACGAGGTGCGCGCCGAGGCGAAGCAGCAGGGCATGCAGGCGATGGCGGACAAGTTCCGCGCCGGCGGCAGCGAGATCTACGTGCCGGCCGCCGAATCGCAGGGCTGAGCGATGCGCGCGATCGTCCTCGGCGCCGGTGTGGCGGGGCTCGCCTGCGCGGTGGAGCTCGCCGAGCGCGGCGTCGCGGTCGAAGTGTTGGAGCGGGAAGGGCGTCTGGGCGCGGGCTGCTGCTCCTGGTATGCCGGCGGCATGCTCGCGCCGTGGTGCGAGCGTGAGAGCGCCGAGCCGCCGGTGGCGACCCTCGGCCTGGAGAGCCTGACCTGGTGGCCGGCGAGATACCCGGGCACGCGGGTGCGCGGCAGTCTCGTCGTCGCCCACGGGCGGGATGCCGGCGAACTGCGTCAGTTCGCGCGCCGCACGGAGCACTACGAGTGGCTCGATGCGGCCGGTATCGCGGCGCTCGAGCCCGATCTCGCGGGGCGTTTCAGCCAGGGGCTCTACTTCCCGCAGGAAGGCCATCTCGACCCGCGCGCGGCGCTCGCGGCGCTCGCCCAAAGGGTCGTGGCGCTCGGCGCCTCGATCCGCTACGGAGCCGACGCTGACATCGCTCGGGACGTGGTGCGTGCGGCGCAAGCGGCTGGCGCTGCCGTCATCGACTGCCGAGGCCTCGAGGCGCGCGATGAATTGCCCGACCTGCGCGGCGTGAAAGGCGAGATGCTGGTGGTCAGGCTGACCGACATCAGCCTGTCGCGGCCCGTGCGTGTGCTCCATCCGCGAGTGCCCGTGTACATCGTCCCGCGCGGCGACGGCCACTACATGGTCGGTGCAACCATGATCGAGAGCGATCAGCCTACGCGCATCACGGCGCGCTCGCTCCTCGAGCTGCTGGGCGCGGCCTATGCGCTGCACCCGGCCTTCGGCGAGGCCGAGGTCGTGGAGATCGGCACCGGGGTGCGGCCGGCGTTTCCCGACAACCTGCCGCGCGTCGGTCGCATCGGCGGCAAGATTTACGTGAACGGCCTCTACCGGCACGGCTTCCTCCTCGCCCCGGCGCTGGCGCGCCAGGCGGCGGAGCAGGTGCTCGCGGCAGGCCCGTCTGCAGAGGTGACACATGAGGATTCTCGTCAACGGCGCCTCGCGTGAGATCGGGGCGGCGGATCTCGCCGCCGCGCTCGAGGAGCTGGGCTACGGCGGCGCGGTAGTTGCCACCGCCGTCAACGGGGAGTTCGTGCCGGCGCCATCGCGGCCGGCGGCCCGGCTCGCCGAAGGCGATCGCCTCGAGGTGCTGGCACCCATGCAGGGCGGTTAGGAGCGCAGGTCCATGTTGCGATTCCATGATGTGGAGCTGCGCTCGCGCCTCATGCTCGGCACCGCGCGCTATCCGTCGCCCGCGATCCTCACCGCGGCCGTCGCGGCGAGCGGTGCTCAAGTCGTCACCGTGTCGCTGCGGCGGGAGTCCGGCGGCGAGCGCGCCGGCCAGGGATTCTGGTCCCTCATTCGCGACCTCGGCGTGCGGGTGTTGCCCAACACCGCGGGCTGCCATTCCGTGAAGGAAGCCGTGACCACAGCGCACATGGGACGCGAGGTCTTCGGCACATCCTGGGTCAAGTTGGAAGTCATCGGAGAGGACGAAACGCTGCAGCCCGACGTGTTTGGTCTGGTTGAAGCGGCACGCATCCTCTGCCGTGACGGGTTCGACGTCTTTCCGTATACGACCGAGGATCTCATCGTCGCGGAGCGGCTGCTCGAGGCGGGCTGCCGTGTGCTCATGCCCTGGGGCTCGCCCATCGGCTGCGGGCGCGGGCTCAACAATGTCTTCGGCCTGAAGGCGCTGCGGGCCCGGTTTGCCGAGGTGCCGATGGTCGTCGACGCCGGCATCGGTGTGCCCTCGCACGCCGCGCAGGCGATGGAGCTCGGATTCGACGCGGTGCTCATCAATACCGCCGTCTCGCAGGCGCGCGATCCGGTCGCCATGGCCGCCGCGTTCGCGCAAGCGGTCGCCGCGGGCAGGGCGGCGTACGAGGCCGGCCCCATGGAGCCGCGTGATCTCGCAGTCCCCTCGACGCCCGTCATCGGCAAGGCATTCCTCAAGTGACCCTGCCGCGTGTCTATCCGATCGTCGACAGCGCGGCGTGGATTCGCCGTCTGCTGCCCGCGGGCGTTCGCCTGGTGCAGCTGCGCGTCAAGGACCGGCCCACCGCTGAGCTGCGAGCCGACGTCCGGGAATCGAAACATCTCTGCGAGCGCGCGGGGGCGCAGCTCGTCGTCAACGACCACTGGCAGCTCGCCCTCGAGGAGGGCTGCGACTTCGTCCACCTGGGCCAGGGCGATCTCGACACCGCCGACGTGCCTGCGCTGCGCCGCGCTGCCATCCGCATCGGCATCAGCACGCACGATGACGCGGAGCTCGCACGTGCTCTGAGCTTCGCGCCCGACTACGTCGCGCTGGGGCCCATCTATCCGACGCTTCTCAAGGTGATGGCGTTCGCCCCGCAGGGTCTCGCGCGGATCGGCGAGTGGAAGCGCCGGATCGGCGCCATCCCCCTGGTCGCGATCGGCGGCATCACGCTCGAGCGCCTGCCGGGAGTGCTGGCGGCCGGAGCCGATTCGGCGGCCGTCGTCAACGACATCGTCAGGAATGAGGCTCCCGAAGAGCGGATGAGACACTGGCTGAAGGCGAGCGCGTCGCCGGCGCGCACGACGGCGTTGGATGCGGAGTCGGCATGACGGACCGCTACGCGCGGCAAATGGTGTTACCCGAAGTCGGCGCCGAAGGGCAGGCGCGCCTTGCGGCCGCGAGCGTCCTCGTCGCGGGCGCCGGCGGGCTCGGCTGCGCGGTGCTGCAGTATCTCTGTGCGGCGGGAGTCGGCCGGCTCCTCATCGTCGATCACGACCGCGTCGAGGAATCCAACCTGCAGCGCCAGCCGCTCTTTCGCATGAGCGACCTGGGCGAGCCCAAAGCCCGCGCCGCCGCCGCCGCGATGAGACTGCTCAACCCGCAGGTCACACTGGTGGATGCCGTGGAGCGCCTCACGCCGGCCAATGCGGCGGCATGGGTCTCGCAGGCCGACGTGATCGTGGATGCGGCCGACAGCCTGGCTCTGACCTATATCCTCAGTGATGAGTGTCTGCGCCAGCAAAAGCCGCTCGTCAGCGCCTCGGTGTTGGGACTCGACGGCTACGTGGGAGTCTTCTGCGGCGGTGCGCCCAGCTACCGCGCGGTATTCCCGGAAATGCCGCGCCAGGCCGGCTCGTGCGCGCAGTCCGGGGTGCTCGGCACCGCAGTCGGTGTGACGGGGACGCTGCAGGCGCATCTGACACTTGCGATTCTTCTGCCGCTCGCGCCGAGCGTGCTCGGCCAGCTCGTCAGCGTCGATTTCCGTACGCTGCGCTTCAGCGGCTTCTCGTTCGCCACCGCACGCGAGCCGCCGGCGCCGGCATTGCGCTTCATCGCGGCGGAAGAAGTGCGCGAGTCGGATCTGGTCGTCGATCTGCGCAGCCTGACGGAAGCCCCCACTTCCCCGTTCAAGCACGCATTGCGAGTGGGCGTCGAGGAGGTCGAAAGAGCGGGCCTTCCGCATGCATCAGCATCGCGCGTGGTGCTCTGCTGCCGTTCCGGCATTCGCGCGTGGCGCGCCGCTCAGGCACTGCGGCTGGCAGGCCACGCCGATCTCGCGCTCATCGCCCTGGGAGATTGACCGTGAGCGGCCGCCCCGCCGTGCTCGTGATCGCCGGCTCCGATTCCAGCGGCGGTGCCGGAATCAGCCGCGATCTGCGGACGCTCGCGGATCTGGGCGTCGCCGCACTCTGCGCCGTCACCGCGGTCACCGCTCAAACACATGGCCACCTGGTCAGCGTGCATCACGTGCCGCCGGAAGTCGTGCGAACTCAGATCCGCGCCGCGCTCGAGTCGACCGCCGTCGGTGCCATCAAGATCGGCATGCTCGGCACGGCCGCGACCGTGAGCGCCGTGGCCGACTGCCTGCCGCGCGGCGCCGCGATCCCGGTCGTTGTCGATCCGGTGTTGCTTTCCTCATCCGGAGGAGTGCTGCTCGATGAGGCGGGGCGGGCGGAGATGCGGGCGCGGCTCTTCCCGCTGGCGAGCGTGCTGACCCCCAACATCCCGGAAGCCGCAAGCCTCTGCGGCACCGCGCCGGCATCGAGCCGCGAGGAGCTGCTCGCGCAGGCGGGATCGCTGCTCGCGGCGGGTGCGCGCGCGGTACTGTTGAAGGGAGGACATGCCGACGGTCCCGAGGCCGTCGATCTGCTGCTCGCCGCGGATGGCGAGCCACGATGGTTTTCCTCACCGCGCCTGGATGCTCGCTGCCGCGGCACCGGATGCGCGCTGGCGTCCGCCATCGCGGCGGCTCTGGCGAGCGGCTCATCTTTGGAAAAGGCCTGCCGGAGCGGCAAGGAGTACGTGCGTTCCCTGCTCACGGAGTAGCATCCTAACAGCGGTCCCGGGCGGGGCGCCGGCCCGTGGCGAATCTGCTCGAGAATGCCCATAACGCGGCATCGGCCGGCACGTTGACCCATGGCCGCAATCGCTCCCGGGCCGAAGAAAACGCGTCAACCTGTAACAGATCCATGCGCTCTGTAGCGGCAACGGCGGCGATACATCTCGTCGCCATAACCCGACACAGGTGAGGATCAGACCATGAATGTCAAATTGCTGCGCGCCGCCGTGTGCGCCACGCTCGTCGCCAGTCTCAGCGCCTGCGGGGGCGGCTCTTCCTCCGCTACGAGCGCGGGCGTCGGCAGCGCGCCGCCCGCCCACGCCCAGATGGCCATGATCATCAGCGACGCCGCCTCCGATGACTGGGCAACAGTCGGCGTGCGGATCCTCAGCATCGCGCTGATTCCGCAGGGCGGCGGCAGCCCGGTGACCGTCTACACGGCCCCCGGCACCCCTCCCGCCGTCAACCTCGAGCAGCTCGATCAGATCGGTGAGTTGCTCGGCAACGTGTCGGTCCCCGCGGGAACCTACACCGGCGCCACGCTGACCCTCGGTGCGAATCCCGGCGATGTGCAACTCGTCGTCTCGGCCGAGCCGGAAGCCGGATTTGCCGGTACCGCGGGGGAGGCGATCCCGTCCGCCAACATCCAGATCGTCGGCGCCGCGGGCGCCAGCGGCAGCCTCTCGGTGCCGGTCAACGTCAACTTCGCCTCGCCGCTGGTCGTCACCGCGACGGGCTCCAACGCCCTCGATCTAGAGTTCGACCTCGCTCATCCCGCTTTCATCGTGGCGCACGATCCTCCGGGCGCCACTGCCACGCAATGGGCCGTCAACTTCGCGGCGCCGGTGCGCCGCCAGCCGATCGCCGACATCGCGCATCTGGTACTGCGGGAGATGTATGGCGATGTGAGTGCCGTGGCTTCCGACGGCAGCTCCATGACCATCACGAAGGAGCTGCCGACACTGCCGGTGGTCGATCCGGAGACGCCGGTCTCGACAGGCCAGTCGCTCACGATCGACGCCGATGCAACCAATGGCACGATCTTCTACGACGTGGACGCCGGCACGAAGACGACCATCACCAGCTTCTCGTCCGAGGCGTCCACCCTGGTGGGCAGATACGTCCGGCTCACCGCCCGTTACCAGGAAGACGGATCGCTGGTTGCGGTTCGCGTCTGGGCGAGCAGCGACTTCAACAAGCTGTGGTTGAGTCCCGAAGGACACGTGCTGCACGTCAATACTACGACCGATACGATCGTCGTCGACAACGCGGCCGGTGTGCCGGTGCCGATCACGGTGAATTCCGCGACCGAGTTCTTCTTCCGTCAGCCGGCGAATCCGCCCGCGGATGCGGCGCCGATCGGGACGGGGACGTCCTTCCTCGCGAACCATGACGTGGTGCGCGGCTTCAAGGTGCAGGTGAGCGTGGTCGATCCGCTCGCCAGCCCGCTCGTCGCCCAGTCGGTCGACATCGAGACCGCGGCCTATTCGGGGCAGATCTCGCAGGCGCTGCCCGACGGCTCGGGATTCACCTACACGCACGACTACGTAACCGTCGCGGACGATTACAGCGTGCCCCTGGATTTCATCTCCAGCAACACCGCCAACGGCGAGGACTCGAGCGGCAACCCCATCGAAGGCTTCAAGTGGTGGAACTTCGCCTATCCGACGGTGCTCGATGACGGTACCAATGCGGTATCCGACTTCTCCACCGCCGTCGGCGGCGACAGCTCGGCCGGCTTCACCTTCGCCGGCGAGAATTTCTTCGCCTGGGGCGTGTCGGGTGCGATCTGGGCCGATCCGGCCAATCCCACCGGCTGGTCCATCCCCTGGGCCATCCTGCTGCCGACGCCGCTGCCGCGTGGGTCGGTTACCACGGGTCTGGCCAGCAACTCCTTCACGATGACCCTGAACGGTGGCACCACGCCGGGGACGGTCGATGTCAGCACGACATCCGGCTCCGCGACCCTGGTCTACCAGGTTGACCGCTCCAACGGCATCGTGTCGATCAGCCCCGTCGACATCACGACTGCGAGCGGGCTCAGCACGCTCACGAGCGCGCTCGTACCCGGCACGCAGGTGAAGGTCTACGGCACTCCGCAGGTGGACGGGACGTACAAGGCATACGTGCTGATGTACTTCACAGATACGAATCCCGCCTACTGAGGAGGAGTTGCGCACGGTCGCCGTTCGGCTATAGTCCGGCGAACGACAACATCGAGGCGGCGCCGCAGCGGGCCAGGGGCTCGCCCGGCGCCGCACTCGCTCAGGAGGTCCGGAAATGTCGGGGGCACGATCGCGGTCTTTGAGCTGGGTGCGTTGGGTGCTGCCGCTGGTAGCCGGTGCCGTAATCTGCGGCTGCGGGGGCAGCGGCGGCGCGCCGCTCTCGTCGGGCGCCGGCGGCGGCGGCAGTGGCAGCGGCACCGGCAGTGGCAGCGGCGGTAGCACCAGCACCTGGACCCCGGGCGTATTCCAGCCCCCTGCGAAGTTCGCGGCGCTCTGCGAATCGCCGCGATCCGGCACCGACCCCTTTACCGGCCAGCCGTACCCGGACGTCCAGGGCACCACGACGGACGAGAACAACTGGCTGCGCTCCTGGACCCATCAGCTCTACCTCTGGTACGACGAGGTTCAGGACGTAGATCCCGCGTCCTACACCACTCCGGACTACTTTCAGCTCATGAAGACGACGGAAACAACGTCTTCCGGCGCTCCGAAAGACCGATTCCACTTCACGTACGCGACCTCCGTTTGGGAGGCGCTCTCGGAGCAGGGCTCGGAGGTCGGCTACGGAGTTCAGTTCGAGATCGTGGCGGCGACGCCGCCGCGAAATGTCGAGATCGCCTATCTCGAGCCGCAGGCCAGTCTGCCGTCACAGACCGTCGCCGCGAGTCTGGTCCGCGGCGATGAAGTGCTGCAGGTCGATGGCGTCGACGTCGTCAATGCCAGCGACCAGACTAGCGTCAACACCATCAATGCGGGGCTCTCTCCGGCCAATGCGGGCGAGACCCATACCTTCGAGGTCCTCGATCCCGGCGCGACCACTCCGCGTACCGTGACATTGGCGGCCGCGGACGTGACCACGACCCCCGTGCTGCTGGAAACCACCGTCACCGGCCCGCTCGGCAACACCGTCGGTTACATCCTCTACAACGACCAGATCGCGACGGCGGAGTCGGAGCTGATCGCCGCGATCAACGACCTGAAGTCGCGCGGCGTGAGCGATCTGGTGCTCGACCTGCGCTACGACGGCGGCGGCTACCTCGACATCGCGAGCGAGCTCGCGTACATGATCGCCGGTCCCGCCCAGACCGCCGGCGAGACCTTCGAGCTGCAGCAGTTCAACAACCAGTATCCGACCACGAATCCCGTGACCGGGCAGGCCATCACGCCGACGCTCTTTCACACCACGACGCAGGGCTTCTCGACCACCGCGGGTCAGCCGCTGCCGACGCTCAACCTCACCCGCGTAGCGGTGATCACCGGGCAGGACACCTGCTCGGCGAGCGAGTCCATCATCAACAGCCTGCAGGGCGTCGGCATTACGGTCTATCAGATCGGCACGACCACCTGCGGCAAGCCCTACGGCTTCTATCCGCAGGACAACTGCGGCACGACCTATTTCTCGATCCAGTTCCAGGGCGTCAACGCCAAGGGATTCGGCGGCTACGGCGACGGCTTCTCCCCGGAGAACACCACGCCTTCGGTCGGCGCACTGGTGCCGGGCTGCTCGGTCGCGGACGACTTCGACCATGCGCTCGGCGATCCGAGCGAGAGCCGGCTGGCGACAGCGCTGGCATACCTCGCCAATCCGGTGGCGTCCACGTGCCCGACACCTCCCACCGGCACTGCGGCACCCACGGTTCTGACGCAGCGGCAGCTGCTCGAGCGGATCTTCGTGCGCTCGCCAATGAAGGAAATGCGCATTCTGCGGCGCTGATTGCCGGTCGCCGGCTGTTGACGCTGGGTCACGGTCACCCCTGACGCCAAGCGCCGACACTTGCGAGCGGAGTCACATTTGCGCTGAGATATGTCACCTGCCGGCGCTTGCCGGTCGAGCGGCGGGGCTCCGGGGGTCCCGTCTGGAGGCGTCATGAAGACGATGAGCGGCAATGCGCACGGTCCGCGGCTCGGTCTGTTGTATGTTGGTCTGGCACTGACGCTGGCCGCATCGCTGGCGTTGGAAGGGACGGTGCTGCGGCTGGAGCTCGATCCCGCGGCAGCGCACATGGCCGCGGCGCCGCTCACCGTGCTCGCGGCCGCCACACTGGTCTGCCTCCTCAGCGTCGCCGTCCTCGGCATTGCGGTGCTGCGCGCGGGCAGGGCACACGCACCACCGGCACGTAAGCCGGCCGGTCCCGATCCGCGCGACGCGGACGAGGCGGCCGCCCTGGCGCACTCGCAGAAGATGGAGGCGCTGGGCCTGCTCGCCGGCGGCGTGGCGCACGATTTCAACAACGTGCTGCACGTCATCCGCAATTCCCTCGATGTCCTGCAGCGGCACGGACCGCGGGCCGATGCCGGCCGCTGTCTCGAGATCATCCGCCACAGCACCGAGCGCGGCGCGGCGCTCACCCGGCAGCTGCTCGCTTTCTCGCGGCGCCAGCCGCTCGAGCCCGCGCCCATCGATCCCAACGACCTGGTGAGCGGGGTGGCGGAGCTGCTGCGTCATTCGCTCGGCGAGCTCATCACCGTCGAGACCATCCTCGGGGCCGAGGTCGGCAACGTGGCCGCGGACGCCGGTCAGCTCGAGACCGCGCTTCTCAATCTCGCCATCAACGCGCGGGACGCCATGGCGCATGCGGGTCTTCTCACCATCGAGACGGCCAATGCGATGCTCGATGCGGCAGCGGACGCTTACGTGATGATCTCCGTGTCCGATACCGGTACCGGCATGACCGCCGAAGTTGCCGCGCGGGCCTGCGAGCCTTTCTTCACCACCAAGGAGCGGGGCCACGGCACGGGCCTCGGCCTCTCGCAGGTCGCAGGCTTCGCGCGGCAGTCCGGGGGCCAGGTGCGGATCGCGAGCGAGCCGGGGAAGGGGACCACGGTGCGGCTCTATCTGCCCAGATCCGCGCTGGCGGCAGGCGCGCCGGCGGGCGGCAGCGCTCCCGCCTGGTCGATCAAGGAAGCTACCCGCGGTCTGCCGCTGGCGGCCGGAGCCGGCCAGGAGAGATAATCCGCTCGACCCGCACTTGTGCCCGCGATCGCCGCCCCCAGAGTTGCCCTCCATGTCCAAGCGAATCGCCTTGCCGCTCTGCGCTCTGCTCATCCTCGCCGGCGCGTTGCCCGCGCTGGCGGCCGATCCCACTCCCGCGCAGGTGTATCAGACCTTGCGCGCCGGCAATGTGGCCTCGGCTCAACAGATGATGACGCAGGTGCTGCGCGACTATCCGCGCAACGCGCGCGCGCACTTCGTTGCCGCCGAGGTCGACGCGCGCGCCGGCAACTACGATCTTGCCCGCCAGGAGCTGAGCACCGCCAAGTCCCTGGATCCGAATCTCGCCGCGCACGACCCGCGCGCCGTCAGCCAGCTGCAGCAGCAGCTGGAGCCGCCGTTCGTCGCCTTCCTGCACCACCCGATCATGGTCCGGGGGCATCGCTCGACGCGCTTCGGCCTCTTCCTGATTCTCATCGGCGTCGCCGCCGTGCTCTGGCTGATCCTGCGGCGGCGCGCCGCGGCCATGGGCTATCCGCAATACGCCGGCCCGTACCCGGGCGGCATCCCGCCGGGGGGCTCGCCGCCGGGCTACGGGCCCGGTTACGGACCGCCGGGCTACGGCGTGGGCGCCTACCCGGGCGGCTATATGCCGGGCGGTGGCCCCGGGATCATGGGAACCGTGGCCTCCGGTCTCGCCCTCGGCGCAGGTGTCGCGGCGGGTGAAGAGTTGGTGGAGCACGTGATGGGCGGCGGCAACACCGCCGGCGGCTTCGTACCGCCGGCGGACGCCGCGGCGGCGCCCGATCCCAACGCGGACATGGGCGGCAACGACTTCGGACTCAACGATCCCGGGTCGTGGGACGACGGCAGCGGCGGCGGGGGTTGGGACGATGGCGGCGGGGGCGACGGCGGCGGCTGGACCTGACCGGCTGGACCTGACGCTACGCCTTCTGCTTCAGCCACCGCCGCGCCAGCGGCTCCACGGTGGGGGCCTGCACCAGGATGCTGAAGACCGCGACCAGATAGGTCGCGGTGACGATCAGCTCCTTGGGAGGACCCTCCGGCAGCGACAGGGCGAGTGCGACCGACAGCGCCCCGCGCAGCCCTCCCCAGGTCATCAGCTTCACCGTGTGCGGCTCGAAGCGCTGAAAGCGGCGTAGCGCCGTGACCGGTACGCCCACGCTGATGTAGCGCGCGAGGAGCACGATCGGCAGAGCGGCCGCCGCAGGAACCAGGTACTCGCGCACCGTGCCCGCGAGCGCGGTGAGCTCCAACCCGACCATGCCGAAGAGGATGAGGTTGAGCAGATCGTCCGCGAGCTCCCAGAACATGAAGAGCCGCTCGCGTGTCAGCTCCGACATCGCGTAGTCGCGTCCGCTGCCGACGACCAGGCCCATCACGACCGTGGCGATGGGCGCGGAAACTTTCAGCGCGTCCGCGGCCGCATAGCCGCCTGTCGCCATCGCAAGAGTGATCAGCGTCTCGACCGGGTAGCTGTCCACGCTGCGCAGCAGCAGGATACCCACGTAGCCCACACCCAGGCCGAACGCGGCGCCGCCCAGCACCTGTTGCGCAAACATCACGGCAACGCTGGAGGCTCCTGGCGCGAACGCCACGGCTCCGGCCGCGTGCATGCTCGCACCCAGGCCGTGCGCACCACCCGCAACGCCGAGCAATACGACGAAGGCGACGACGCCGGTGCCGTCGTTGAAGAGAGCCTCACCCGTTATCTTCGTGAGCAGCGATGTGGGGACGCCTGCTTTACTGAGCAGACCCAGAACGGCGATCGGATCGGTCGGGGAGATGAGCGCACCGAAGATGAAGCTCTCGAGCAGCGTCAGTGGCATGCCGAAGAAGCTGGCCGTGTAGAAGAACGCAAAGCCGATCAGCACCGTCGAGAGCACGACGCCCAGAGTGGCGAGCACGACGACGAGCCAGCGCGCACGCGCCAGGCCAGCCACATCGACATGCAGGCTGCCGGCGAAGAGCAGCAGGCCGAGCAGGCCGTGAAATACCAGGTCCGGAAAATCGAGGCCGCGCACGGCCAGCTGACCCCAGGCGGTGACCTGCGGCACCACCTGTCCCACCGCCACGGTGCCCACCGAGATGAGCAGCGCCACCGCGGTGATCCCGATGGTGTCCGGCAGATGGACGAACCTGTAGTTCGCGTAGCCGCTCAGGGCGACTACCGTGATCACGACCGAAACGATGGTGAATACAGGCATGAAGCCGGCAAAGATATAGGTGTCGGGCATGGCCGTCGAGGCGGACGCGGCCTGAGCAGCAACGCGGGACGCGCGCCGGCGTTGCGCGTACACTACGTGCAAGAACGTCGTTCTGATGCGCCCGGAGGGGGGGCGGACAAGAATGGCCGACGAACGTCGCAAGCGGCTGTTGAGCCAGATTTTCAGCCATCGGACTGCGCTGCAGAAATATCTGCGCCGCTTCACCGCGGGCGCGGAGGATGTCGAGGATCTGGTGCAGGAGGCCTACGTGCGCGTCTGCGCCCTGCCGGACGGGCAGGTGGTAGAGGCGCCGCGGGCGCTGCTCTTTCGCATCGCGCGCAACCTGGCGGTGGACAGGGTGCGCCAGAGGGTGACTCACGCCACCGATGACGTAGCGGATTTCGAGCCGCTGAACGTCTCTTCTGAAGAAGCGGAGCCGGACGAGCAGGTGGACCTGCGCCGGCGATTCGAGTCGTTCTGTGCCGCGGTGGACAGCCTGCCGCCACTCTGCCGGCGGGTGTTCGTGCTGCGCAAGGTGTATCAGCTGTCGCACGCCGAGATCGCCGACGTGCTCGGGCTATCGCACAGCACGATCGAGAAGCATGTGGCCAAGGGGCTGCTGCGCTGCCGGGACAAGCTGCGCAGCCTGGGACTGCTCGAGGGGTTGGAAGCCGCCTCCGGCGAGCCATCGCCGCGGCGACGGGTCAGGGATGGGGAGTCAAGATGAGCGACATCGTCAGACTGAAGACGCAGACGCAGATCGACAACGAAGCCGCGGTTTGGACCTGGCGCCTCGACCGCGGCGAGCTCGCGCCCGCCGACCGGGAACGGCTCGAGGCCTGGCTGCGCACGGACGACCGCCACCGCCGCACCTTCGAGGAGCTGCGCGGCACCTGGAGCCTGCTCGACCGGCTCGCCGAGCGGCCCTGGGACGAGAAGCTCGCCGGCTTCACGCGCCAGCAGGCGCACCGGGGCCTGCGGCACCGGACGTACTGGCAGGCCGCCGCCGCCGTGCTCGTCGTCACCCTCGGGGCGGCGCTCTGGCTCATGCGCCGGCCCGGCATGCAGGTGGTGTCGACCGCCGTCGGGCAACAACGTCACGTGACCCTGGCCGACGGCTCGCAGGTCACTCTCAATACCAACACGCTGATCGCGGTGCAGCTCACCGCGCAGCGTCGTGACATCTATCTGCGCAGGGGTGAGGCGCACTTCGATGTCGTACACAACGCATCCAGGCCGTTCTTCGTACATGCCGGCGACACAGTGATCCGTGACGTTGGCACCCAGTTCGAGGTGCGCATGCGCACGGACCGCGACATCGACGTTCTCGTGAACGAAGGACTGGTGGAAGTGATGGGAGCGCCGGACACCGTGGGGCCGTCGGGCCGCATGACCCAGGCTCAGGCCGGCAATATCGGCTGGGCGCGCGCGCTCAGCGCCGGCGAGCAGCTGCACGTCGCCGGGCCGGACCTGCAGCTGACTTCAATGAGCCCGAAGCAGGTGGCCGACGATCTCGCCTGGCGCGACGGCGCGCTCGTCTTTGAAGGGGAGCCGCTTTCCGAGGCGCTGGCGGACGTCGAACGCTATACGCGCACGCGCATTGTGCTCACCGGCCCCACCGCCGCGTCCCTTCGTATCAGCGGACGTTTCCGGATAGACGACGTGCCCGGGTTCTTCCAGGCACTGCAGGCCGCGCTGCCGGTGCGGGTCAGCTACGCGCAGCACGGCGTCGTCTATATCGCTGCGCGCTGAGCTTGCGCTACACCCGTTCGCCGCGCGGCAACCGTTGCGTTGGCGCCACAGTCATGCGCGGACGCAACGCGAAGGGCTCACATCGCCCGTGCGAGTGGCGTATTTTTGACGCCCAGTCATGGGCAACCTGAGCACGGTCCTGCGCGGCTGGCCCGCGGCTGTCCTCCTGCTTGGCACTCCGGTCCTCGGGCTGGCTTCTCCCGCGGCCCGGGCCGCCGGCGTCCCTCGCCGTTTTGACATCCCGGCCGAGCCTCTCGGCGCCGCGCTCGACGAGTTCGCGCGCCAGGCGGACGTGACGCTGCTTTTCTCATCGACGCTGGTTGCCCGTGCCCGCACTCCGGGCGTGCACGGTACGCTCGCGGTCAACACGGCGCTGGGGCAGCTCCTGGGCGGCACGGGGCTCGCCTACCGGCAGGTGAGCACCGCGGCGATCGCCATCATCGAGCCGCCGATTCGCCAGGCCCAGCCGGGCCATGCGGGGGTACCGCCCAGCGCCGTTGCCGCCGCCCCGGCGCCGGCGACGGGGGTGCTGCATAGGCTCGGAGGGGTCCTCACCCGCGCGGCCCGGGTCTTCGCGGGCAGCAGGAGGAGCCAGGCCGCGCCGGCGGATGCGCAGAGCGCACCGAGCTACAACAGCCTGCAGGAGGTGGTCGTGACCGGCACGCCGGAGATGAGCGGCGTGCGGCTCCTCGATGCGAGCTTTCCGGTGCGGGCGGCGAGCCTGCAGCAGATCGAGCTGGCGCAGCCTTCGAGCGCCGCCGACGTGCTCAAGATCGTGCCGGGGCTGTGGGCCGAATCGAGCGGCGGCGAGACCGGTGCCAACATCGAGGTGGCGGGCTTCCCCGGAGGCGGCGATTCGCCCTACGTCACTTACCAGATCGAAGGCTCGCCGGTATACCCCGCACCGACCCTGTCGTTCATGGACAACTCCTCGCTCCTGCGTCTCGACGACACCATCGACAGGATGGAAGTCGTGCAGGGGGGACCGTCGGTGGTGTACTCCAACGGGCAGATCGGAGCCACGACCAACATCATCCTGCGTCACGGCACGCCGACGCCGCACGGCGAAATTGCGCTGACGCTGGGAGACGAGGGTCTCTATCGGCTCGACGGCTTCTATGGCGGACCGCTCGCGGCAGGCTGGCTGGCGAGCATCGGCGGCTTCTATCGCGTCTCGAGCGGCATCCGCAGCCCACAGTTCCCGGCCGATGACGGTGGCCAGCTCACCGAGACGCTCTTTCACTCCATGGGCGAGGGCAGCCTGCTGCTCTGGGCACGCCAGCTCCACGACAAGAATCTCTTCATCACCGATGTGCCGGTGGCGGTGAGCGCGGATGGCGGCAGCGTCTCGGCATTTCCGGGCTTCAACCCGCTCACCGGCACCTTCGCCGGCAACGCAACCCGCGACATCACGGTCGAGGAGTTCCCGTGCGGCGTGCCCGGCTGCACCCCCGGCACGATCTCGGCCGATCTGGCGAACGGGCGCGGATCGGACATCCGCATGTTCGGCAGTGATCTCAGTCTGAGGCTCGGTGGCTGGACCCTGAGCAACAGGATGGGCTACACGGCCGGCCACATGCCGACCAACGCGCTGTTCAACAACTTCGACCCCGAGACGGTCGGAACTTTCATCGCGCAGGAGATTGCCGCGGCCAACGCGAACCCGTCGGTGATGGCCGCGACCGGCGGCGTGCCCTTCACCACCGGAAGCGCGACTTACGTCGGCAGCGGGGCGGCGGCGGCCCCGGGCGCCTATGTGGCATCGCTCGGTTTCTGGATCGTCGACAAGAAGGTGCAGGCCTTCACCGACGATCTGCGCTTCAGCCGGACTCTGTTCGACCACAACGTGGCGACGCTCGGCGGCTATTTCGCCGACTACTCTTCCGACGACACCTGGTATCTGGGCAACGACGAGCTGATGACCGCGACGGCGAACGCGACCCTCGTCAATGTTGCGCTCTACACGCCCGCCGGCCCCGGGGGGCCGGTGGGTCTCCTGACCCAGAATGGCATCCTGAGCGGGACGTTCTACGCGCTGGTGGACCACTACACCGGCCGCAACAGCGCGATGTTCGTCTCCGATCAGTGGCGTCTCGGGGCCTGGCTGCTCGATGCGGAGTATCGCGTGGAGAACGAGCACATCGACGGCGCGATCGAAGATGACTCGGTCATCGACCTCGATACCGATCCGCTCACCTTCTACAACAACGGTACGAGCGTTGCCAACGGTGTCTGGTCACCGTCGAACTTCAACCATACGCTCGGCGCCTGGAGCGCGGGCGCGAACTACGAGATCAACTCGCGCATGAGCGTCTACGGCCGCATCAACCAGGGAGTGCACTTCCCCGGATTCGACGACCTGCGCACGGGCGCCCCCGAGACGCAGCGCATCGACAACTACCAGGTGGGCTACAAGGCGCAGGCGGACTCGATCTACGCCTCCATCGACGCTTTCCACCGGCTCTTCCGCGGCGTGCCGTACCCGCAGATCCTGGGCGACGGGACGCAGATTCTGGCCATCTCCGGCGCGTCCTCCTGGGGCATGGACTTCCAGGCCGACTGGTTCCCGCTCGAGCGCCTGAGCCTGGGACTCACCGGAGACTGGCAGCACGCGATCTACACCGATTTCAGCTCGTACGCGGGCCTTGGCACCGCCGCCTTCGACAACGACGGCAACATCCTGCAGCGCCAGCCGCGCCTGCAGGTGAGATTGACGCCGGAATACACGATCCCGATGCGATGGGGCGAGCTGAAAGTATTCGCGACGGTGAGCCACGTCGACATGCGCTACTCCGACCCGCAGAACACGCAGGTGCTGCCGCCCTACACGACGCTCGATGCCGGATTGATCGCGAACCTCGGTCCGCACCTGGAGGCGCGCCTTCAGGGCACCAATCTCACCAATGAGCTCGGCCTCACGGAAGGCAACTCCCGCGACCTGACCGCCGGCATCTCCACCGGCTTCGAGATGGCGCGGCCGATCTTCGGCCGCGAAGTACAGGCCCGGTTGAAGTACTATTTTTGACGGGTCCGGCTCAGGCGCTTACCAGGCGTTGAATATGCTGCTGACGAGGTCGCTCGCGAGACCGAAGCCGGCGCCCATGCCCAGGCCCGACATCACGTTGCTCATGAACCCGCCGCCGCTGCCCGCGTAGGGCTGGGCCGCCCAGCCGCGTGTCTGATAGGTCGGCTGCGGCAGGGAATTGACGTGCGTCTCCAGTGAATGGATGTACTCGGCCATCTGCTGGATGAGCATGGCGGCGGACTGGTTCTGCCGCTGGATCGCCAGGGTGGCCTCCTTCAGATCGAGGATCAGCTCGCGGGAGAGCGTCGGATCGCTGATCTTCGACTGCAGCTTCTCCGCCAGGGCCTTGATGCCCTGTCCCACCTGATCGGCCTGCTGCTGCAGCTGAATGGCCTGATTCTCGGCGCTCTGGTAGTCCACGATATGATCACCTCTGGTGTGTGCTCGAGCACGCGCTCAATGCCCCTTCGACCGCCGAGCCGCGCGTTTGTTCGCCTGGAGGGCCTGCAGGGCCGCCGCAAGGATGAGGAGGAGGGCGAGTACCGCGCCGGCGGCGCCGGGGACGACGCGCGAGACGCCGTAGGCAACGAGGAGCGCCACTGCGACGGAGAGGACATTGGGCAGATCGCCGAAGATGAGCTGCAGGAGCTTGCTCATGCCTGTGCCCCGGCCGTTGTCGAGCCCGCCGGGCGTGACCGCCAGGCGATGATCCGGCCCGCCGCGGCGTAGGCGGCGAACAGGAGGAGGAGGGTCCCATCGCCCAATGGCCAGGCGACCTGCTCGCCCACGAGGCCGCCGATCGCCCAGAAGCTGCCGAAAGAGAGAATCGCGCAGGCGACAAGATACTTGAGCAGGTTCTCCGGCACACGGGTCAGGGGCGACCTGAGCGCGACGCCCGCGACGATGACCGCCACCAGGGAAGCCGCCGCGCTGCCCGCGGCGGCGCCATAGGAGAGGGTGTGCCCGAGCGCGACCACGAGCAGCCAGACCTCCAGCCCCTCGAGCAGCACGCCCTTGAAGGCGATCACCCAGGCGGCGCGTCCCTCAGCACTCTCGAGCTGCTCGCGCGTCTCGGCAAACTCCCGCGCCTCATCGTGAAGCGCGGTGCGGCCGGCATAGCGGCGGATGGCCTTGACGTACCAGCGCAGGCCGAAGAGGAGGAGGAAGATGCCGATGGCCGCCCGGATCCAGCCGATATAAGCCTCGGCCGCTTCGATGCCGACGCCGGTGATGGCGATGAGCGCCGCGACCACCGCCAGTCCCGCGACGGCGGCACTGCTCGCGCGGCGCCAGCCGATCGTGAGCGCCACGGCGAGCACGATGGTGAAAGCCTCCACCCATTCGACCGCGGAGGCGAGAAAGAGGGCGCTCGCGCCCCCCCACTGCGCGGCTGTCATCCAGCGATTGCGTCCGGCTTTGGCACCGGCGACGCACGGGACGGCATGGTGTTGGCTTGGAGCCCGGACCGATGGCTCGCGAGCTGTGCCCGGGCTCTTGTCCGCAAGGCGCCCTTGCGCCGGTCACGTACCAGGATCTCCCGCACGACGCGCGGGGCGAACTCGCACCACTCGATTCCAACGCCGCCGTCGGTCTCACGCACGACGTAGGCCGCGATCCGTTCGGCACGCCCGCGCCCGCCGCTGCGGTCGGGGAACGTCACCTCCACGGGTCCGCGCGGCGGGCCCCGTCCTTCGGTGCGCACGAAGGCGCCGCTCGAGCTGACGTTTTCGATCGATCCCGCGACCGGCGATGAGGAGCCGAAGGACAGCTCCACGGTCAGACGGACTGCGACCCGCTCGCCCCATCGATGCTCCATGACCGCCTCCCCACAATGAGGTGTGGACTCATTATGCGCTCATCGCGCGGCGAGGGAAGAAGTTCCAACAGGCATCAGCCCGCGTACAACGCCACTGCGGAGCTCACCGAAAAAAGAGCGGTACCGAGCAGAATCCACAGAACGTAATCGCCGACGACGCCATCGTGCGTGCGGTCGATCGCGGTGAACCAGGAGCTGCAGAGCACCCGATCCGTCGCGCGCAGCCATGTCTTCGGCCACCGTGAGCGGCCGAGGTCATGGGCGGCGATGAGCACGGTCAACGCGAGCGTGAGCCAGGGCATGAACGGATGCGCTGACTGCGGAGCGCCGACCGTCAGCGGCGGCCCTACGGGACCAACGCTGGCGCTGCGGTCCCACGCGAGGAATCGCGCCGCGGCATGTAACACCATCGCGTCTGCATGCGGCATGCCAACACCGACGGCGGCAACGAGCAATACCGCCGTCGGCAGCATCATCAGCCATAGCGGTCGATCCGGCTTTTCGCTCTCCTCGTCCGTGGGTCCCCGAGCCTCCTCACCCGCCATCGCGCCCAGCCCGAGAAAAATCCGGCCGGCGCCGCGCAGGACCGCGCCACCGGTGCAGGCCGTCCCCAACACCATCGCCATGAGGATCCATTTCTCGGGCCGTCCGGCAGCGGCCGCGCCGATGAGGCGGGAGCCTGAATCCATGAGTCCGAACGGCGCGCCGCCCAGCATCACCCCCGCCAGGGTCATGAGAATTCCGGCAGGCCAGACCGGCCGGCCGCGACCCCGCAGCCACAACTCGTCGACGCCGCCGGCGCTCGCGAGCAGGATCCCCGCGACCATGAAGAGCGCCCCTTTCACCAGCCCGTGGCCGATGAAATAGAGCAGCACTCCGCCGAGCGCCACCGGACCCGAAAGGGCGATTCCGATGAGAAGAATGCCGCCGTGGGAGACGGTGGAGAAGGCCAGCAGCCGCTTGAGGTGGCGCTGGCGCAGGCATGCGAGGCCGCCGATCACGGTGGTCGTGATTCCCAAGGCGAGAAAGAGCGTACGCATCAGGAGCTGCACGGCAGGGACCGGCTCGAAGAGGTCCCAGTAGATCTTGCCCAGCCCGAAGAGGGCGAGCGGGACCATGGCGCCTGAGAAGATCACCGACACCGGACTCGGTGCGACGGCGTGCGCGTCGGCGAGCCAGAAATGAAACGGCAGTGCGGCTCCCTTGATGAGCAGGCCGATGGCGATCATGCAGAAGGCGGCGACCGCCACCGGGTCGGTGGCGCCGCGATGCGCGAGCGTGCCCGCCAGGGCGCCGAAATCGAGCGCATTGCCGAGCGAATAGGCGAGCGCGATGCCGCCGAGGATGAGAAAGCTGCCGATCGAGTTGGTGACCGTGAAATTGAGCGCCCCCTCGAGCGGATCGGCCTCCAGGCGATAAGCGGTGAGCGCGAAGGCCGCAACACTCATGACCTCGAACCAGACGAACAGGTTGAAGAGGTCATGGGTCAGGCAGAAGCCCTGTAGGGCCCCGAGGAGGATCAGCATCAGCACGTGGAAGAAGGCACGGATGTCCTCGAAATAGCCCCAGGCAAACACGAAGCTCGCCGCGAAGAGCAGCGCCATGAAGGCGCCGAGCATCGCTTGCGCCTGCCCGATTACCAGTGCGATCCCCAGCGTCAGGCCGCCCTGGGGCTGCCAGTGCCCCATCCAGTAGACGAGCGGCCCCTGACCGGTCTGTGCCGCGAGCCGTGCGTCTATCACGAGAGTGAGGAGTGCCGCCGACGTGGCGAGGGCATCCGCCAGGCGTCCGGGGAGGAACTTGCCGACGAGGAGCAGGAGAGCGCCCGCGAGGAGCGGCACCGCCACGGGCAGGGGCGCCAGCGTTGCGGCGGCCGGGTCGATCACGGACGCAGCGGGCGCAGTCGCTCGGGATTGACCGTGCCGCGCTTCTTGTGGACCTGGAGGGTGAGGGCGAGCAGCAGTGCCGTGACTGTCGCGCCCACGACGATGTCGGTCAACACCATTGCCTGCAGGACGGGGTCGACGGCAGGCGTCGAGTCCGACCGGGCGTAGAAGATGGGCGCCACGGACCCGAAGCGATAGCCAACCGAGAGCAGCGCGATGTAAGTTGCCGACTGCATGACTGTCAGGCATCCGATCAGGTGAACGTAGTGGCGACTGGTCATCACGCCGTAGATGCCGACGGCGAAGAGCCACGCCGCTGTCACCCACGGCAGATAATTCACGATCCGCCACCGTCGCGCGTGGCGCGGGTCTCCTCGAGGAACTCCACCAGGAGGAGGATGAACCCCGCGGTCACGGCCAGAGCCACTCCGGCGTTCTCGACCAGGATGATGCCGCCGCAGATGAGCGCGCCCGTCTGGCCGAGCGGCAGCACGTTCTCGAGGAAAGCCGCGCCGCGCAGCATCGGACCGAGACCGCAGAGCACGAGCACGATCGCGCCCGTCGCCTCCATCATGTCGAACAGCAGCGAGTGCACCAGACGACGCCACAGTCGATAGCTCTCACCCAGATAGAGCAGCAAAGTGCCGGAAGCGATGATGGCACCCCCTTGGAACCCACCGCCGGGGGTGAGCTGCGCATGCATGATCACGTAAATGCCGAACGTGACGATGATCGGGAAAAAGAGGCGGCATGCCAAGGTGACCGCTTCGCTGCGCTCGCAGACGGGTCTCTCGCCCGCCTGCGCCGCGCGATCGCTCAGGCTCTCGCCACGCCTGCCCCGAAGCAACACCAGCGTGCCCGTGACCGCCGCCACCAGCATGAGCTCCTCGCCCAAGGTGTCGAACGCGCGGTAATCGAAGTTCACCGCGCTCACCATGTTCGTGACATGGCGCTGCGCCACGGTCGTCCGGTTGATGGCATCACCGTACGGCAGGGGATGATGGCCGAATGCCGGCATGCGGCCGATGACCGCCACGACCGCCGGTGCAATCATCAGCGCGCAGAGCGCCGCGAGGACCAGGCGCATCCTGCGGGTCATGACTTCGGCCGATCCGTCTTGAGGCTGACCAGCACGGACAGGAACATGAGCGGCACCAGCGCCGTGCCCACCGCGATCTCGGAGTAGGCGACGTCGGGCGCGCGCAGCGCCACGAAAAGCAGCGAGAGCGCCACGCCGTTGACGGCGATCGCGAGCGCCTGGCGGCGCGGCTCGCGTGCCAGCACGACGCCGGCGCCGGTTGCGGCGACGAGCAGGAACATCGGCACGAGCAGGGCGATCATCTGGGTGTCCGGCGCCGAACGATGGCGCGTGCCGTGGAATGTCCGATGGCGGCGCCCCCGACGAGCAGCGTGCCGAGGAGGATGGCAGCCTTGATGACCTCGTCCGCCGATCCGCCCCAGAGCGCCGCGGCGAGCAGGATCAGGGCGCCCGAGGCGATGTTGACGAAAGTCACGCAGTGCAGACGGTCGAGTGGCCATGCGAGCCGCGTGAGCGCAACCGCTCCCAGCCAGGTCGCGGCGACGGCGAGCGCCAGCAGTGTCTCCACGACCCGGACTCTCATAACCACCGCTCGAGAAAATGCGTGTAGGTGAGAGTGCCCGCGATGCTCATCAGGCCGAGTGCGAGCGCGAGATCGAGCACGCCATCGTGCGGCCACGCAAACGCGGCGAGTGCCAACATCAGCGTGCCGATACCGGTAGCGAGCTCAGCGCCAACCAGCCGCTGCGCCGAGCGTCCCGACAAGGCGCGGTACGTGGCTAAGGCAAACGGCGGGATGCAAAGCACGAAGGCGATCAGCCACGGGCTCATCGTGCGCCCCGCCTGGCGTGCCCGGATTCAGGTTTCGAGAGCCGATGCACCGGCACCGCTCCGTCGGCCGTCTCGATCGCCATGCCATCTGGTGTCAACGAGGCGAGGAGCGCCGTGGCGGCTCTGTGTCCGCTCCCGGTGCCGATGGGCCGTAGAGCGGCATCACGGTCGCGTACCACCTGACCGCGATGTCCGCGAAACGAGGCCCGCACGAGCGTCGCGCCAACGCGGGCGGTATCCCGTACCAGGAGCCAGGCGGCTTGAGCGAGCACCCAACCCCACGCGCCGCGCAGGCAGAGGCGGCGCGGGGCTCTCGCCCTCAAACCAACCGAGAGCGCCGCAGCCAGGGCGCCCGCAAGCACGGCGGCGATACCCTCAGCCTTCGACAGGGTGCCGGCAAACGCAAGGTAACAGAGACTCAGGCAGGCCCACCGAAGGAGAGCTGCTGCCATGACGTGGCCTCCCGATCTGCGGACGCGGACTACGCGGTCTGCACCACGTCACCGGCGCCTACCGCGCGCTCCGGCGCCGCACCCCGGAGGACGCTGTCGTACAGCTCCTCCAACCGCGAGACGCTACGCTCCCAGGTGAAGAGCTGCCGCACGCGCTCCCGGCCTGCCGCGCCCATCCGCTCGCGCAGTTGCGCGTCCGCGATCAGCCTGCCAATGGCGGCGGCGAGCCCGTCCGTATCACCGCGCTCGACCAGGATGCCGGTCTCGCCATCCACCACCACCTCGGGTATGGCGCCGGCCCGTGTGGCAACGACCGGCAGGCCCGCGGCCATCGCCTCGATCACCGGAATGCCGAACGGCTCGTGCCAGAGCGACGGGAAAACGAAAATCCCGGCGCGCGCGTACTGCGAGCAGATCTCGTCATTGGCCACGCGGCCGTGCAGGAACGCGCGGCCCGCGAGCCCGCTCACCTGACGGCAGATGAGCTCGTAGTAGTCGTTTGGCCGCGCGTAGTACTGCGTCAGCCCATTGAAGATGGGATCGCGGTGGTGCGGATCCACGAAATCCTTCGGTGCCACATCCAGCGGCCCCACCAGACTCAGGGTCGCCTGCGGATGGGTCCTCGATACTTCGCCCATCGCGGAGAGCAGCACGTGCACGCCTTTTTCCGGGCAGAGCCGTCCGACGAAGAGCACATTGCGCGCGGCCGCGGGATCCGGGGTGACCTCGAGGAAGCGCTCATCGACGCCGTTGTAGAGCGTGTGGCAACGGGCGGCGGCGGCAGGGTACAGGCGCCGGATCTCGTCGGCGACATACCGGCTGCAGGCGAGTATCAACGACACCTCGTCCAACCGTGGCGCGATGACCTCGGGGTCGAAGTCCGCAAGCGAATGGTCGTGCATGTGCAGGACGATCCGCGCGTCGGGGTTGGCGCGGCGGATCGGACCGATGAAGTTGGAGACGGTGTGCAGGTGAACGAGGTCGCAGCCGCGCTCACGGATGTCGCGCGCCACTTCGCGCGCGTAATGCGCGTAGTAGAAGGGACTGAGCCGGAAGGGGCGGCGGCGATTGAGCAGGCGCGCCGTATCGAGAACCTTGAGACCGTTCAGCGCCCTGTCGATGCCTTCCGGGATGCGCCGGTAGGTGACACCCTCGTGCTGCTCGATCTGCTGCTCGCCCGGCACCCACTTCGGGTAGGTCACCACCTCATGCCGGCGCGCCAGCCTGCGGCCGATCTCATAGTTGACGATCGCGAGCGCGTCGAAGAGACGCGTGTGGGGCAGGGGGATGTCGGCGTGCGGATAGACCTGGGCGATGCGTTTGGCCATGGCTCCGGCTGGGCAGCAAATCCCATGCCCATGCCGGGCCCCCTCCTCAGAGGAGCGGCGGCCCCACGCGCCCGTGCAGATAGAAGGCGACGCCATAGAGCGCGACGGCGGCGAGGATCCGCCAGGGGCCGATCTCCGCCAGGGCGGGTCCCAGGCGGTTGCGGCCGCGGGCGATGGCGCCAAAGGGGACGCTCGAAGTCGCCACTGCGAATGCCGGCCAGCGCTGTGGAAACTTGCGCCGCCGCTTGCCGTCGATGGCGGCGGTGCCGCCGATCGCGAGCACGAGCAGGCTGCCGAAGAGCAGCAGCGACGCGACATCGCCATTGACGATGAGGTGGGTGGCCGCCCAAATCCCAACGCCCCACAGGAAAGGGTGGCGGCTGATGCGCACCATGCCGCGCGCCATCTGCGGATCGAGCCTCGACTCCATGCCAACCTGGGTGGGACTCGGCGTCAGGATGCCGATGACGGCGAAGAGGAAGGCGATGAAGACCAACACGTAAGCCGCCAGACGGAATCCCGGCAGGAATCCCCAGGTGGCGATGAGCGGCGCGCGCCGATAGGCGAAGGTCATCCACCCGATGCCGATGAGCGAGGCGAGCGAGAAGAGGCTGCGGTAGGGGCCTTCACCCAGCCTGCCGGTGAGCGCATCGCGAAGGCGCGTCCCGGACACGCCGAAGTGAATGAGCAGGAAGTAGGCGCATGCGGCGATCAGATCCGGCATGGAGACATCCTCGTTCACGCGCGAGCGTGTCCGGATTATATTATGCCCATGTCATCGCCGAGCGCCGAGCGCATTCGACCCTTCCCACGCTTCTACGAGCACTACCTCGGCGAGCATCGCAATCCGACCTGCCGGCTGCTGCACTTCATCGGCAGCTGGCTGGTGATCGCCGTCGTACTGACGGCCATTCTCACCCGACAACCGCTCGTACTCGTGGCAGCGCCCATCGTCGGCTACGGGTTCGCCTGGGCCGGTCATTTCGTTTTCGAGCGCAACCGGCCCGCCACCTTCCGGCAGCCCTGGTACAGCCTGGCGGGCGACTGGGTGCTCTGGTGGCAGATCACGACCCGCAGGAGGTCTCTCTCCGGCCGCGAATGAGGGCGCGGTCGGTACCGGCGGCCAGCGCGAGAGTTGCCGCGCCCATCGTCAGGTCGCGTGCCCGGCGGGCGAGCGACGCCGCCACCGCCGCCGCCGGTACGATGCCGAACACGGCGCAGGCGAGCACATAGCTCGCCTCCTGCACGCCGGCCGCGGCCGGCACCATGAACACGAAGGTTCTGAGGCCCGCCACCACGCTGTCGATCACCAGCGCGCGGGCCGCGCTCACCGGCCGACCCAGCAGATGGAAGACCAGCCACAGCTCCGCCGCGCCCAGGAACCAACACAGCAGGTGCAGAGAGAATCCCGCTGCCAGGCGCGCGCGCCGGCTGAGGATGTCATCGAGGACGATGTTGATATCGCCCTGCGCGTGCGCGCGACGAAGCGAGGCCAGGACGGGCCATCGCTGCGAGATCCTGCGGATGGCGCGCTCGAAGGCATCGCCGAGCCGGCGGCGCCAGAGCACCGGAACGGCCACCGCGGCCGCGGTCAGCAGGAGCCCGATCCCCAGGGGACGCATCAGCCCCGACCCGGGCGCCAGGGCGAAGAGCACCAGCACGCCCGCCAGGACATAGGGGAGCTTCGCGCCGAGCTCCACGACGAGATCGACGCTCATCGACAGCACTCCGCGCAGCACCGCGGGGCCGCTCAGGCGCAGCGCGCGTACGCCGAGCACGAAGCCGCCGATCTGCGAGAAGGGTAGAGTCTCCGCAGCGGCATCCCGCACGAGCCGCGCCCACATGAACCTGGGCGCCGGAGCCAACGTGTCGATACCGGCCGCCAGCCGCCACGCAACGCCCATGAGTGCCACGATCGGCAGGTGCGCGAGCACGAGGACGAGCAGCCCGGTGAGACGCAGGCCCTCGAGAGTGCGCACGACGGCGCCGGCACCCGCGTAGATCAGCGTGGCGGCCAGGACCGCCGCCCCGAGAAGCAGGCCGACGGCCGGGCGCCATCTCACGGTATCAGTTCCGCCGGCCGCGGCGCGCGCCGCTGCGGGGCGGCCACTCGAGCTCGATCCCGAAAGTGTCCGTGTAGGGTTTGAACTGCTCGCGCAACGCCCCGGGATCGAGACCGAAGCTCGAGAGATCGTAATGGCGCTGGCGGTGATTGCGGTTGGAGCGGTTGCCGAGCCACCGGCGCATGCGTTGCGCGCCCTCCGCGCTCGCGCCGTGGCCGATGTGCTCGAAGAGGCGGCCCGCCGCCTGCTGCGGGTCGGCGATGATCTCGCGATAGTGCAGGTGCAGGACGGCGGCCCGCTCCGCGGCCGCGCGCATCATGCGCTGCGCGCCATCGATCCACGACGAGCAGACCTGTTGACCGATCTCCGCGAGATCGACGTGATGCGCGAATGGACGTCGCAGCACCTCCGTCAGGCGGGCCACGGAAGCCAGCACCGCCACCGGATCGCGATGGATGAACACCCATTGCGCATCAGGATAGACGACGCGGATGTCATCCAGCGCAAACACGTGATCCGGCGACTTGAGGATCCATCTGCGGCCCGGCGCCTGCGCATCGAGGTGGCGCAGGAAGCGCTTGTGGAATCGATACGCTTCCACGTGCCCGTGGCGCTGCAGCCAGCTCTGGTAGCTCGGCACGCGATAGACACTGTCGTAACGCAGGCTCTGGAACACCTGCGCGGTGATGTCGGTGCACTCTTCGGGCTCACCCGCAGCCACTTCGTGCAGGCCGTTGAGCTCGGGCGCCAGGAGGCGCATGAGAGAGAACTGCGCCTGCACCTTTGCCCTGTTGAAGAATGCTCCGAGCGGGCCGCCGGCGGAGGGATGGGGATGCACCAGGCGCCAGGAGAGGGGAGCGGCCACCGTCGGCTCGCGCACCAGCAGCCGGTGGAGGAAGGTCGAGCCGCTGCGCGGCATACCGGTGATGAATACCGGCCGCGCGATGGGGCGCTGCAGCAGCGCCGAATCCGCGCGCTCGCGCCGCTCGAACTCCAGCAGGTTGTGAAGACTGCGCCTGATCTCGAACTTGACCGCGTTGCGGCCGAGGGCATTGAGGTCGCTCTCCGTGTTGCAGGCGCGCACCAGGCGCTGCAGGGGCTGTACGAAGGAGGAGTCCTCGAATCTCTGTCGGCCGCTGCGCTTGAGCGCGGCCGTGAGCATTTCCTGCGTATCCAGAGCGGGTCCGCGGCCATTCCCGACCATCCCCGACCCGATCGTCCGATCCTGTCTGTGCACCAATATGCCTTTCGCCACCACGGCTCGCATGCGGACAGGCGCCCGCCCGCGGCAGGGCACCGTCCGCTCCAGGTGTCGCGGCTGCAAGAACGCGGCCCGAGCCGCGATCGCAACCGTTCGCCCGCGAGCCGCCGAGAGCGAATTTACATCAAACCGATCCGATTGTGCGCGCCGAGCTCGGCCGTAATGTACCGTGAGCTGGCGCGCGCACGAGCGGCGAAGGCAGTGATCCGATCTGCGGTATGCGCGCGGCAGGTTAGGTTCGCCGCCGAAACCGCCGGGTCATCGACTCACCGGCCGTACCGCCTCGGAGCTCGGGGCCAGGGTGGCGCCGCGCGCGCTGCTCGCGATCGGCAACACTGACTTCCGGCAGTCGGATCGCTCCAACTCCGTTGCCGCGCGCCACCCAGAGGATCTCCAACACGTTGGGAATCGGCGACCGAATCGGGTTTTCCATCGACGGCGGCGAAGTCGGTCCGCACCCGACGCTTCACATGGAGACTACGCCCCGGTTACGGCAGTGTGAAAAAACTCACGCCTGAAGTCGACGCAGTTCACTTGATTGCCCGCCAGGGTTTGCTAAGGTGTGCATCATGGATGCCCCGCGTTCGGGGGCTCCATGGCAGGGGGTCGATGGAAATCCTTATCAGGAGACGAGATGCATACCCTGACCCGACATTACCTGCTGGCATCGGACTTCGATCAGACTCTCAGCTTCCATGATTCCGGCCACGTTCTGGCGGAATTGATCGGCGTTCGAGACTTCGAGCACAAGGTTGCGGGCCTGGCGCGCACCAACCTGGTGCAACAGGGTGGCGAGCTGGCCTACCTCATCCGGCACGATCCTGACTTTCGCGGCGTGCGCCGCGAGCACCTGGCCGAGGCCGGGCGGCGCGTGCGGCTCAAGGCCGCCCTGCCGACGCTGGTGCAGTCGCTTCGTGAGGGCATCGGCGGCTGCCGCTTCTCATTCTTCGTCGTATCGGCGGCGCCGCGCGAGGTCGTCGTGTCAGCCCTCGAGGGAATCGTGCCGCCGGAGAATATCTACGGCACCGAGCTCGATTACGACCCCGTCTCGGGAGAGGTGCGCGCGATCGCGCGCGTAGCGGCCGGCTACGGCAAGGTCGCCGTCATCGACGAGCTCACCCAGCGCCTCGGGATCGTTCCCGATCGGGTCATTTACGTGGGTGACGGCAGCTCGGACGTGCACGTCATGCTGCACGTGAACCACGGGGACGGCTTCACCATCGCCGTTTCCGAGAACCGGCAGCTCGCGCGCATCGCCAGGTGCACCGTCCTCAGCGACAATGCCTGCAGCGTGCTCGTGCCGATCCTCGATCAGGTGCTCGGGATGCGGATACCGGAGATCCGCCAGTTTCTCGAATCGCACGGGCTGGTACTCGATGACTGGGAGCGGGCGCGCACCGACAGAGTGCTGATCAGCGAGGCCGCTCGCTCACCCTCCGTCGCGGTGGGCTGAAGTCCATGAGCCCGCACGTGACCGACACGTTGGGATGGATCGCGACCCTGGTGTTCGTTGGATCCTATTTCTTCTCGAAGCCCTGGGCGCTTCGGCTCTGCCAGATGCTGGGTGCCGCCCTCTGGATCGCGTACGGCGCGCTCATTGCCGCCACGCCGGTGATCGTGGCGAACCTGCTCGTCTTCGCAGCGGCGGCGTGGACCGCGGCGCGGGAGACCGGGCTGCTGTCCGCGCGCGCCTAGAGCACCGCGCCGCCGGCGCCGCCGGCGATGTAAGCGGGCCACTCCTAGAAAAAGACGTCCGCCAGCGTCATTGCGGTGCCATCGTCATTGCGATGCCATCGTTGTTGTCGTTGCCCCGCGCGGCGGTATAGGCTTCAGCCCCGATGCTGGCCAGGAGATGAGATTGCGTATCGAGCTCGATTCGCTGGAGGCGCGCGTGATCGGTTGCCTGATCGAGAAGCAGGTGACCACGCCCGATCAGTATCCGCTGTCGCTCAATGCGCTCGTCAGCGCGTGCAATCAGAAGAGCAATCGCGACCCTGTGATGAGCCTGGACGAGCCCACGGTGCAGCGCACTCTGGACGCGCTGTCGCGCAAGCATCTTCTGCTCGAGCGCTCCGGCTTCGGCAGCCGCGTGCCGAAGTACCAGCACCTCTTCTGCAATACCGAGTACGGAACGCTGAAGTTCACCCCGCAGGAGCTCGCGATCGTCTGCGAGCTGCTGCTGCGCGGGCCGCAGACTCCCGGCGAGCTGCGCTCGCGCGCGAGCCGCATGGCTTCGTTCGGCGATGTATCCGAGGTCGAAGCGGCGCTGCAGAGTCTGCAGGAGCGCGAATCCGGCCCGTTGGTGGCGCGGCTGGCGCGCGAGCCCGGCCGGCGCGAATCGCGCTACATGCAGCTCTTCGGCGGCGAGCCGCCGCCGCAGGCTTCCGCCGAGAGCACGGTGGCGGCGCCGGCATCTGGCACGCCGGTCAGCGCCGGGAGCGAGGCGCTCGAGAGCCGGGTCGCGAAACTCGAGACGGAGTTGCAGGCATTGCGGGCCGAGATCGAAGAGCTCAAATCAGGGGGCCGATAGCGTGATCACCGTTCTTGCCAACGCCCGCGTCTTCGATGGAGTCGCCGAGGAACTGCAGGAAGGGTGTCATGTCGTGGTGGAGGGCGGCACCATCCGTGAGGTGGCCACCCGCCGCCCCGCCTTGCGGGATGCCCTCGTGGTGGACTGCGGCGGCCGCTTCCTCATGCCGGGGCTCATCGACGCGCACTTTCACGCCTATACACCCAGCTTCGATTTCGGCGGGATCGATCGCATGCCGCCCGCGCTGCTCGCGAGTCACGCGACGCGGATCCTCGAGGGGGCGCTGGCGCGCGGCTTCACGTCAGTTCGCGATGCCGGCGGCGGCGACATCGGTCTCTGGCTCGCCATCGAGCAGGGCCTGATCCGCGGACCGCGGTTCTTCTTTGCCGGCAAGGCGCTCTCGCAGACTGGAGGCCACGGCGACGTGCGCCGGGCCGAAGAAATGCAGCTTTGCGGCTGCGGCGGTTATACGGGTGCGCTGACCAAGGTCGTGGACGGCGTCGACGAAATGCGCCGGGCGGTGCGCGAAGAGCTGCGCAAGGGCGCGCATCAGATCAAGATATTCGTCTCGGGCGGCGTGCTGTCGCCCACCGACCCGCTGTGGATGCCGCAATTCACCGCGGAGGAGATCAGTGCGGCGGTGTACGAGGCATCCACCCGGCGCACCTACGTGATGGCCCATTGCCACACGGATGAAGGCGCTGCGCGTTGCGTCGAGTGCGGAGTCAGGACGGTGGAGCATGGCACGATGATCCACCGGGACGAGACTGCGCGTCTGATCGCGGCTCGTCAGGCGTTCGTGGTCCCGACGCTGTCAGTCATCGATGCATTGCAGCGGCATACCGAGGCGGCGAAGATCTCACCCGAATCGGCTGCGAAGGTGAAGAGCCTCGGGGACGACGCTTACCGCGCGATCGAGGTCTGCCGGCGCAATGGCGTCAGGCTCGGACTCGGCACGGATCTGGGCGGCCACGCCTTCCACCCGCTTCAGGGCGGGGAGCTCGAGCTGCGGGGACGCGTGGAAAAGCCGATCGAGGTGCTGCGTGCCGCAACTTCGGTCAACGCCGAGATACTGCAACAAGGCGGGAAACTCGGACGGATTGCCGCCGGAGCCTGCGCCGACATCCTGGTGCTCGATGGCAACCCGCTGCAGGATCTCGCGCTCTTTCGCGACCCGGCGCGGATCCCCGTCGTGATGAAGGGCGGCGAGTTCGCCCGTAACGCGCTGTAGGCTCGAACGCGCGCCGCAGACTCAGATGAAGAAGTCCGGCAGCAGGTCTTCCTCGCGCACCTCCGCCTCCCGATAGCGCGCCAGGTCCGTCACACCTTCCTCGCGCAGGATTTCCTCGTCGATGCAGTAGTGGCCCGAAAAACTGCGGCTGTCGCGGGTGAGGATCGCGTATGCCGCATCCGCCAGGATCTGCGGACTGCGGACGCGGCGCAGCGCCTCGGCGCCCGCGCCCTGCATCGCGATCTGCAGGGCAGCCGTGCCGATGACCGTGCGCGGCCACAGCGCATTCACGGCGATGGCGCGGTCGCGAAGCTCGCCCGCAAGGCCGAGCACGCACAGGCTCATGCCGAACTTCGCCAGCGAGTACGCCAGGTGCGGCGCGAACCACCGCTCCTCGATGTTGAGCGGCGGCGACAGCATCAGGATGTGCGGATTCGCGCCGCGCTCGAGGTGCGGCAGGCACAGCTTGGAGCAGAGGAAGGTGCCGCGCGTGTTGATATCGTGCATCAGGTCGAAGCGGCGCATGTCGGTCGCGCGCGTGTCGGTGAGGCTGATGGCGCTGGCGTTGTTGACCAGGATGTCGATGCCGCCGAACTCCTGCACCGTGCGCTCCACCGCGCGCGCAACCTGATCGTCATCGCGGATGTCGGTCGCCAGCGGCAAAGCCCGGCCGCCGGCCGCCTCGATCTGCGCCGCGGCGGTGAAGATCGTTCCCGGCAGCTTCGGATGCGGCTCGGTCGTCTTGGCGGCAATCGCGACATTGGCGCCGTCTCTGGCCGCCCGCAGGGCAATGGCGAGGCCGATGCCGCGGCTCGCACCGGTGATGAAGAGCGTACGGCCCTCGAGGTTCCGGGATGCAGCGTCGGCGGATGCCATGATAACGAGCCTCGTCAGTACCGCCGCTCAGGGCGCAGGAGGGCATGGTATCAGGCCAGGGCAATCGGGCCAGGGCAGTGGCCATTCAGAGGTGCGGGATGACCTTCGCCAGAAGCTCTCGCAGGATGTCCTGCGGGCGGTTGATCACGACGGAGTGATGACAGCCCTCGAAGGCCACGAACGCCTTGTGCGGCGCCTCGATGGCGGCGAAGTACTCCTGCGCGAGCTCGATGGGAGTGGCCTGATCGCACGTCCCGTGGAAGAGGAAGAAGGGGATCTTGAAGTCGTGACCGAGGGCAGGCAGGTCGACCGACTCCAGCTCATCGTAAAGCTCCCGCCGTGAGAACTCCGCTCCCGCCATCAGCGCGGGAACCTCGTCCCGTGAGTAGTCTGGCGCCAGCACCGTCGGACGCGGCTGTGCCGCATCGCCGTCGCCCTCGGCGAGCACGTCGGCCCAATGCCGCAGGACCTTCAGCGCTTCCCGGTCGGCAAAGGGCGGTGGACCGATGGCGTGCAGGGCGGCCAGCGCCTGCGCGTTACCGGCGCGCTGCGCCTGCGCCATCTGCCGCCGGTAATTCACTTCCTCGTTGCGCCGTTTGTTGACCAGCTGACCGACTCCCACATAACCCGAGAAGCGCTCCGGGCGGCGCCGGATGGCAAGCACACCGAGGACCGCGCCCCACGAATGCCCCATGAGCAGGAGCTTGCGCCTGCCCAGGCTGGCGAACAGGAACTCGACCACCTCGAGAGCATCCGCCACCATGCGATCGATGGTCAGCCGGCCGCATCCGGACTCGCCATTGCGGGCGAAGGTGCGTCCCGCGCCCCGCTGATCCCAGTGGGCGACGGTGAAGTGCTCCTCCCACGGCCTCCAGGCTGCCGCCATCGGCACGGAGGTCCCGCCCGGGCCGCCGTGAAGATAAAGAAGGATCGGCCCGTCCGGTGCGCCGCGGGTCTGGATCCACTGCTCTATGCCGCCTATCGGTACGTACATCTACGGTGCAACCTACACTGCGAAGCGATGTCTCTGCAGGTATGCGCTCTCCGGGCGCCCGCGCGGACACGAGCGGCGTTTTTGTTGGCCGGGTTGTCCGCGCCCATGCCCCGCGAGCGCATATATTTGGGAATGAGCAGCCGCTGGAGTCTCAAGCAGATCTTTCAGGTGCCGCAGGCGGTGCCGAAGACCCCCGCTGCACAGGCCCTGGAGCTGAAGCTCGTGACGCCGATGGACCTGCTGCGGCTGAAGGCGGTCGCGCGCCTGTACGCGCGCGGGCTGCCACCCGAGGTCGGCTGGACGGATCTGCTGCAGGAAGCCTTCACGCGCGTCCTCGACGGCTCGCGCAAATGTCCGGACGGGTTGCCCGCGGTGGTCTTCCTCGCCGGAGTGATGCGCAGCATCCGCACTGAGCATTGCCGGCGAGCACGAGTCACGGCGGCCCGCTCGCCTTACCTGCTCGCCGACTTCGATCCGGCCGGTGCGGCGGGCGAGCCCGGCGATCCGCGGCCGGACCCGGAGCGCAGCCTGATGGCGATGCAGCAGCTCAGCGGCATCTATCATCTGTTCGCCGATGACCCGCGCGCACAACAGATCATGGAGGGTTTGTTCGAAGGCTGGACGCCCGAAGAGATCCGAGCGAGGTACGACATGTCGAAGACCGACTACGATTCGACGCGCCGGCGCATGCGGCGCGTGCTGCTGCGCGAGGGCCTGAAGTGGGGCGGTCATGAAAACTGACAACGCCGAGCGCTTCGAGCGGCTGCTCGCCGCGTTGGGGCGCGAGCTCATCCAGGCGACCGACGAGGAAATCCTCGCGGCCGCGAGTGATCTCGGCATGAGCCCCATGATGAAAGGCTCGGCGGCCTTCTTTGGCGTCACGACCCTGCTGCGCCCACCATTCTGGCCGGGCGCGGCGCGGGGGTCATCGGAAACGCCGCAGCCCCGGCGCCGATCCAAGGACGATCCGACTTCCTGAGCTTCCTCCAGAGCGCGGCTGTGGTAAAAAGGCGGTAGCCCAACCCCCTGGCGGGAGTCGCCGGTGATTGAGTTCAGATCGCTCTCCAAGCGCTACGGCACGTTCCAGGCGCTCGCGCCCCTCGACCTATCGGTTGCACGAGGGGAGGTGTTCGGTTTCCTCGGCCCGAACGGGGCGGGCAAGACGACGACGATCCGCCTGATGATGGGCATTCTCGTGCCGAGCGACGGCGCAGTGCTCATCGACGGTCTCGATTGTCATGCGCAGAGCGTCGAGGTCAAACGACGCGTCGGCTACCTGCCCGATAACCCGATCTTCTACGACTACCTGCGCGGTCGCGAGATTCTGCAGTTCGTCGGCGAGATGCATGGATTCTCGTCCGCGGAGTCCCGCCGCCGCACCGAGCGCCTGCTGAGCGAGTTGCAACTCGGCGAGGCCGCCAGCGAATTCGCGGTCAACTACTCGATGGGCATGAAGAAGAAGCTGGCGCTCGCGTGTGCGCTGATCCATGACCCGGCGGTACTGATCCTCGACGAGCCGACCAACGGCCTCGATCCACGGGCTTCGCGCGATGTGCAGAACCGACTGCGCCGCAGCGCCGCGGACGGGACGACGATCTTCCTGTCGACCCATCTTCTCGACATGGCAGATCGCCTCTGCAGCCGCATCGGCATCATTCACCGTGGCGAGCTGGTGGCGACCGGGACGACGGAGGCGCTCAAGCGGCAGAACAGCGCCGGCGGATCTCTCGAGGAGGTCTTCCTGCTGGTGACGCAGGAATCGTCCGACGCGGCGCAGGAGTCACACCCGGCGGCGGTCGGTGGTTGAATCCAACGTTACTTTGAACGGCGGCATTTCCGCGGCACGCAGCGCATGGCTGCTGACGCGGTTGCGATGGGCCCGGTTGCTCAATCGGATGACGATGGTCTACGGCCGCTCGATCCTGGCGCGCCGCAAGGCCGGGCCCACCGGGGCCCGTGCGGCCACGCCTCCCAAGGCCCGCAACCGCTGGGTCACCGCGGGATTCGTCGGCGTCGTCATGGTCATCACCGTCGGCAACATGGTCCGGCAGGCCATTCTCAACCTCCACACGCATCTGGATGGCGTCAGTGTCAGGCCGGGGCGGCTGCTGCAGCTCCCGCCCGGACATTTCAGTTTCTCGCTCAGCCAGGGCCTCGCCATGGAGCTCTGGCTGATCGTCATCGCCGCGACGCTCATGTCCATCGGCGCGCGTGAGATCACGCAGGCCGATTGGGACCTCGAATGGCTCGCAACCTTGCCCGTTCGCCGCCGGATCCTGCTCTGGAGCCGCATCATCGAGCGCAGCATCGCCAATCCGGCGGGCGTCGCCATGCTCTGGCCGGCCGGCACCGTCATTGCCTGGTACTCCGGATACACGTGGGCCGCTCCCTTGCTCGGCGCGGCCTGCACGCTGCCGTTGCTGCTCCTCATCGGTCTGTTGCAGACGCTGGTCGACACCGGTCTGCGCCTGACGCTCGCTCCGTCGCAGCTGCGAAACCTGCAGGCACTTCTCTCCGTGTCGGCCATAGTCGTTCTCTACACGGCCATGTCCGCTGGAATGGTCGTGCCCCTGGAGCTGTTGTTCACACTCGCACGCGCCCTTCCTCCGTGGGCGGCGTGGCTTCCCACCGGGCTCGCCGTCCGTGCTCTCAACGCCGGCGGCGCGGAGCAGGGCGGGGCGCTCGGGTTGCTTCTCTTCGCCCAGGTAGGCGTCGCGGCCGCGCTCGGCGTGTGGCTTCTCGATCGGCAACTGCGCCGGGGAATCGTGGCCGCCGGGTCGCGCGAGGCGAGCCGCCACAGCGCAGATTCTCCCGCACGTGCGCTCGACGCGGCGCAGGATTCGGCGCCGCGCAAAGGCTGGACCGCCTGGTTGCCCGCGAGCCCCGTACAGCGTCGCGAGCTTCGGCTCCTCTCCCGCGACCGCAACTTCATGGTACAGAGCCTGGTACTGCCGGTCGTCATCGTCTTCGGCCAGCTCACCCTCAACTCGAGAGGCGCCGGGTTCTTCCCGGCCATGGCGCGGCACGAGACCACGCTGGCGGCGATGGCCTTCGGCCTGGCCGCTTACATGCTGATGCTTTCCGCGTTCCAGACGCTCAACTCCGAAGGTGGGGCACTCTGGCTCCTCTACACGGTGCCGCGCTCGCTCGGCAGGATCATCGACGAGAAGGCGGCTCTCTGGTCAGTGCTGGCCCTGATCTATCCCGTGGCAATCTTCGCAGTCGCCATCGCGATCACGCGCCATGCGGACCTCCTGCTCCTGGGTCTCGCGAGCATGGTGCTTCTCGGAGTGCCCATCTACTCCCGGATCGCGGTCTCGCTCGGCGTGTTCGGCTGCAATCCGCTGGCGCAGGGCGGCCAAAGCAAGGTTCACGCCACATACATCTACCTGTACTTCCTGCTCTCGGGTCTCTACACCTTCGCCATCGTAGCCGGCCCGTGGTGGCAGAAGCTCGTGCTCGTCGTGCTGAGCGGGCTGCTCGCCCTGGCGCTGGCGCAGAAAGCGCGCGATCAGCTTCCGTTCCTCCTCGATCCGACCGCGTCACCGCCGGCGCGCGTGTCGGCCGCCGACGGGCTGATCGCCGCGATGCTCTTTTTCGTGATTCAGGCTGTGGGCGGTACCATCGCCGGCGCGTCCCGGCACCCCATCAGTGTCGTCGAGATCGTCGCGATCTACTCGATCGCAGGCGCGCTGACGTACGGCGCATTCCGGTTCACTTACTGGCACAGTGGCACGCTGGGGATCCCGGCGCTCTGGGCCCGCGGCTCGCGGGTCCGATCGGTCTTCGGTTGGGGCGGCGCAGCAGGAGCGCTGGCCGCCGTTACGGGGCTCGCTTACATCGAGGTGACCTCCCGTCTCGGCATCCTGCCGCAGCCGCGCGGTGCCACCGCGCACAACCTGCGCCATCAGATCGAGTTCCTGGTGCTCGCGGTGGCGGCGGCGCCGCTTTTCGAGGAGTTCATCTTCCGCGGATTGATCTTCGGCGGCCTGCGACGCTCGATGCGTCCCGCGCTGGCGGTGGTCGCCAGCGCGGCCGTGTTCGCAATCGTTCACCCGCCGCTGTCGATGCTGCCAGTGTTCGGTCTCGGCGTTTGCGCCGCGTTCGCCTACGAACGTACCGGCGCGCTGCTCGCACCGATGATCGCGCATGCGCTCTACAACGGCATCGTCATCGGCTACCAACTCTTTCGGGGCTAGTCCGTCCCCGGCCTGAAGTGCGTTTCCTGACCGGTGACGGCCTGCCAACGCGCATCGCGCCAGACGAATACGTCCGTGAAACGAGAGTGCCGGACCTGCGTACCGGGTGATGCCCCAGCACCGCGTGCGGTCGCGGGCCGGGTGATCACGATGCCGGTGACGATCGCGACATTACCACCGGCAACGAAGCGCACCGCCGTATCCGCGAACGTCTGCTCGACGTGCGGCGCGGAGCTCGAGACCGGGTGCGCGAAGTAGCCAAGGTATCGCGACCGTGTGATCGCATCTCCCTGGAAATCACTGTCGATGTATTCGCGGCCCAGGATGCGGCGCAACGCCGCCACATCGTGGCGCTGCAGCGCAGTGAGCCACTGGTGCTCCACCTTCATGAGGGCGCCGGCCGTGCTTTCATTTCCAGGAGGGTGCGCCAGAGCCGGCGCGGCCACGAAGGCGGCCGCGGCAAGCGCCACGAGAGAGGACGCGCTACCCGTCTTCAATCTGCCTCCAGTCTTATCTTGTTTCGAGTTTAGTTACGTAACTTATTGATTCTAAATCATGTCCCGCCGGACGTCCCGCGAAATCCGTCCAGCGTCGCACAGCCGAATCGTACAGCTTGCACGCATCCACGATACGGACATAGACGAGAGGGGTCACGCGGTAGTGACGGATGCCGGCGCGACGTTGCCGCACGCTCGCCTGCGCCCGCGCCAGGCGATAGAGGGGGATAGCCGCGATCGGGAACGCGGCATTCCTACAGAGCGAGGAGCAGATCGTGCGCATCATCGCCTCCGCGAAGCTGCACGATGGAGTGATCGTGCCGTTGGGTGACGGCTCGAATGTCGCCGGCTGTCTACAGGTACCGCGGCGTGACGGCCGGATGGGTCGCCACCATCAACCTCAGGTGCTTCAATTGGGTCCCCGGGTGCTCACCGCGAGGGCGTGAGCCGGGCAATTGATTCGGGCTTTCGGTGTCCGCGGGAGTCCGGCACACCATTAATTGGTAGGCTAGCCATGCTCCGGCCGGCGCCAAGCCGCCACCGAGCCCGGTGTGCCATGCATGCCTTGCTCCCGAGGTCCAGATCCGCAGGTCAATGAGAGTCGTACTCGCAAAGCAGAGAAAGAAGCGCCAGCCTTCCGAGAAGCGTCCGACCGGCCGCAGGCTCGATCTGAAAGCCCTCAATCCCCTGCGCCCGATTTGGCGTTGGGCGCAGGCTAAGTTCGTCCGCCGCCCGACCTGGGATGCCTTCGTCGGTTGGCAGGGGTATTACTCCGACTACCTGCGAGCCGACGACAGCCATGCTTTGATCCGCCACAGCGGACCCTACGTCGACAGCCCCGACCGCCAGACCGAATTGATCGATGCGATGGTGGCAGGACGGGGCGCGGCCGTCGTCTGGGCTCCCCCTGGCTGCGGCAAGAGCCGCTTCGCTCTCGAGCTCGCCCGGCGCATCGAGCGGGAATATGCGCGCTGGTCCGTGGTGTTCGTCAGGCACGATGCGCAGAAGGTGCGGGCGGAGTTGCCCCGTCTGATGGAGCTGAAGCACGTCGTCTTCATCGTCGATGACGCGCACGAGTGCCCGGACCTCGTCGAGCTGCTGGCAGCTGCCCTGGGGAAGATATCCGCACCGACGTCGCTGCATCTGATATGCCTGACACGATCGACAGCCCGCGCCGAAGTCGATCGCGTACTCCACAGCGCCTTTCCGCCCGGCGCGCTGCACGAGACCGATCTCGGCCGGCCCTCCCCGCAAGTCGTGCGGACACTGATCGACCGGCTGTTACCGCAGTCCTCACCGCATCATCGCGAGACTATCGCTCGCTTCGTGGGGCAGTCGTATTTCGGCGCCGTGCTGGGATGCGGCGTGCTGAGCCGGGAAACGAAGCTTCCGCAAACCTTCCAGCGACACGATTTGCGCGAGCGGATCTGCCGGCAGGCCGTGCGGGACGCGGCGGATGGCGTGTGCCCGATCGAGGGTGCATTGCACGCCCTCGCGGTGTATGCCGCGCTGGCGCCGGTGCCCAAGGCGAGGGAGGACGTGCGCGATTGGGCCGCTCAACTCAGTGGCCTGACACCAGCCTCGGTGGCAGCCTTGACGAATCGCGCGCTCGCGGCCGGACTGTTCCGGGAATGCGGCCTCGCCCTCATGCGTCCGGCACCGGATCTCCTGGGAGATCTGATCCTGGAGTTGGCCTGCGTGGACACCCATGGCAAGCCGACTCCTTTCAGCGCTCGGTTACTGGAGCAATTGCTCGAGGCGGAGCCGGTCGCGACCCTGCGCAATTGCGCGAGCGTCGGCCAGCTGTTCGCCACCGGCCAGGAGGCCGACCTGATCAGCAGACTGCTTCTCGAGCGCGCCCGGACGATCACGGTCGGCAATCAGTGGGACGCCCTCAAGCTGCTGCAGACGACACAGCCGCTCGCGGCGCGCCGGCCCGCGACAGTGGTCGAGGTGTTCACGATCATGGAATCTCGCGGCGTCCTGCGCCGCAACCGTCCCGCGGCCGACCTGTCCAGCGCAAACAGCGTCGAGATGGCCGCGTGCACGCTATTGATGAGCGCGGGGGAGTTGGACTCGACGGCGGTACCGGTGGCGTTGGGGCTGGGTCGCGACCTCTATGCCTCCTCACGAGAGGATGCGCGGGGCCGGGAGCGCATTCTCGATGAGCTCAAAGCCTGCTGCGTGTTTCAGACCGGCCGCAGCCTTGCGCACGCGCGGGCCGCCGTCGACACGTTGCGCGCGTGGGCCGGCGAGCCGGAGGTCGAGGCGGCAGCGCTCTGCGCGTTGTTGAGTGCGCAATTCCTGACACTCGAGTTCGAGGGCCCGCATGACCCGGAACAGGCTGCGGACGCGGGCCGAGTGCCATTGCCGCCGGTCCCCGGGGTCTGGGCGGTGCGTGATCTGGCCATAGACACGCTCGCCCGTGCAATGGCGCACGGCGATGTGGCCGTCCAAGCCGCCGCCATCGGATCCCTGGAGAGCTATGCGGCTTGGGAGGAAGCGCCCGAGCGGACAGCGTCGGAACGCTGGCTGCCGCAGTTGACGCGTGAAATGGAATCCCTTTCGGCGGCGGTCATGAAACTCGCGAAGGAGACCGCTTCGCTGCGCGTGTCGGCGGCCGCCGAGCGACTGGGCTGGCAGTGGTGGGCCGAGCCTCGCGATGCCTTGCATCGGACCGGAGCCGCAATTGTGCGTGCCATCCCGGAGACGGACGCGTATCGGCTGTGGAAGCTCCTCTACGGACTGCCCCTTCCGGTACTTACCGCACTTCCCGAGCCGGCGCCCGCACTGCCGCAGGACCGGTTGCAGTACGTGCAGGCGGTTTGCGCCGCTCCGGAGGGGGATCCGATCGAGCGGGCGCGGCACTTCTTCGATGCGCTCGATCCTCGCTACCCGGACAGCGGCGCCTGGCGGGCGCTGTGGCTCACCGTCCTGGAGCAGGCGCAAATGCCGATTCATCCGCATGGCCGTGCCGTCATCGAGGAATTTGCGCGCCGTCACCCGGAAGTGGCCTGGACGTTCGTCAACCAAGCGGACGCGGACGGGCCTCTCTTCGTGATGCTGCCGCTTTTGCTCGCGGAGCTGGGCAGGCTCGACAAAGCGCGGCGCTCGAAAGAAGCGAGCACTGTGCCCGCCGGCACCCGCCTGGAAGAGGCCTGGCTGCGCGCGCTCTCGCTGACACCAGACCTCGATGCACCGGAGCGCGCCGTACTGGCTCGTGGGCTCGAATCCGAGGACGCGGATACCGTGCATCAAGCGGCTGACGCGCTGCTTTCGGCGGATAACGCTGACCGATCGACCGCATTCCGCAAGGTCTTTGCAGTGATCGCACGACATCCGACCGACAGCGAGCTGTGGGACCTGGTCCTGCAGCGATTCGTGAGTTGGGCGGAGGTCGCGCGCGTGCCGCCACCCGGCAAGCCTACGGACGAGATGGCTCAGGTTGCAGATGAGCTGACGGGACTGCTGCGGGCCGAGGGCCCGCACCTGCGATGGGGATTTCAGCGCCACACCCGCCACCTGACCGATGCACTGGCCATCATCGCCGTGCTGCGTCCGCAGCGGCTGCAGGAATGGATGCAACGGGATTGGACCCAATCCGAGGCCTCCGGAGGAAGGTGGAGCGATGCATCGCCGCTGAGCGCGGCACGGCTGCGCGACGTCATGCGGTTGATTGCCGACTCCCCTGCAGCCACGCAGTGGATCGACGTGTTCATGCTCTGGGTGAAGCGCAGCCCACAGCTCAGTGGCTTCGGAGCGCTCGGTCTCGCCGAGCTCTGCTCACTGGAGGACAGGCGGGTGGGCGAGCTGGCCCAGGCCATCGCCAGCCACCCCACCGAAACCTCACAGAAGGCCTTCGCGGAGTTCATGAGCAATCGGAAGAAGCGCGAGCGGCCAGGCTCCGGCGAAGCGGCCGCCGGCTGAATCAGCGCCTGAAGGACAGGACGTCGAAGCTCTTGCCGCCGGCGCTCGTGATGCTCCGAGCATCGGTTGGGCGGAACCCGACGTGACTCGCCCGCTCTTGCAGCTCCTCGCGGCTGCGTATTCGCGCGCAGCCTTGCAGCGATTGCAGACTGGAGAAGGGTGACGGCGAAACGAAGTGTCCGTCCTCGCGGGGAAGCTGAATCACGGCAACCATCGTTCCCTCGGGTGCGCAGAGGTCTCGCAGGGCGCTCATCGTGCCGGTCAGGTCCACATACTCGAAGATCAGACCTGCGTAGACGAGATCCACCGGCGCGCACAGCGGCGCGCCTTGCTGAATGTCCGCCACGAATAGCTCGAGCGCGGCGCTCCGCCCCCCGAATCGCTTGCGCACTGTCTCCACGTAGGCCGGATTGATGTCGATCGCGACGATTCTGCGGACGCTGGCAGGAAGCGTCGCCAGCCCATTGCCGCCGGCGCATCCGACAAGCGCAATCGACCTCGCGGATAGCCGCGAGGTCGCGAGAGCCAGCTCCTCCGCGAGCATCCGCGCCTGCCCGATCTCGGGCAGCGCCATATGCGACTCGTAGTCCTCGATGGGGATCGTCAGCCAGGGGTTGTCGGACATGTTGAGGATCGGGCGGCGGAGGCTTTCCGCGATCGGATGGTATCATGGGCCTCTGGGATGTCTCGAGCCAGCCGGAGCACATCATGAATCTCAAGTGGCTCACACTCGCCGTGTTGGTCATCGCCGGTACGGCAAGCGCAATGGCGCGGCCGCCGATCCCGCCCACACCTGCCGGAGATACGCTGCGGATATGGCTGGATGCGTTCAACAGCGGCGATCAGGGGCGCATGGAAAGCTACATCAAAGCCACGCACCCAGGCGTGGACATCACGGCGATGAGCGCTTTGCGCGGCATCACGGGCGGGTACGATCTCCTCTCCATCGAGCGCAGCGAGCCGCTGCATGTCTGGTTTCTGCTGCGGGAGAGGAACACCGGCGTGCACGTATTCGGCGATCTGCTGGTCAGGAAAGACAAGCCGCCGACCATTGATTCCTTCTCCCTGCGCATGCTGCCTCCGGGAGTCTCCCCGGTGATCGTGACGGTGGATGCCGCAATGCGTCAGCGCGTGATCGATGGCATAGCGGCGAATCTGAACCGGTTCTACGTGAACACCGCTCTGGTGGCGCCGATGATCGCGGCCCTGCGCGCTCATCAGAAGGCGGGGGACTACCGCGACATCAGCGACGGGTTCGTTCTTGCCCAGCGCCTCACCTCGGATCTGCGCAGCGTGAGCCATGACGTGCATCTCTGGGTCAGGTTCACGCCGTTCGAGGCGCCGCCGCCCCAGCCGCCCAACGTCCAGCAGCTCGCGCAGATGCGCGCGCAGATCCAGGCCGACAATTGCCAGTTCCAAAAGGTCGAGATTCTGCCGGGCGACATCGGCTACGTGAAATTCAACGCCTTCCTGCCGCCGCCGTTCTGCAGCGGCACCGTCGAAGCGGCGATGGCCTTCGTGGCCCATACCCGTGCGCTCATCTTTGATCTGCGGGACAACCATGGCGGCGATCCGGCGATGGTTGCCTTCATCATCAGCTATCTCTTCGATCGTCCCACCCACCTCAACGACATCTATGATCGCGCGAGGAACACCACGACGCAGTTCTGGACGGTACCTTCCGTCCCGGGGGAGCGGCTGAGCACCCAACCCGTGTTCGTGCTCACATCCCACGGCACGGTATCGGGCGCTGAGGCGTTCTGCTACGACCTGCAGAACCTGAAGCGTGCCACCGTCGTCGGCGAGACCACCCTCGGCGGCGCGCATCTTGTTGGCGGGCACAGCATCACCGACTATTTCGCCATCGGCGTACCCTTCGCCAAAGCCATCAATCCGATCTCTCACACCGACTGGGAGGGGACCGGCGTCGTGCCCGACGTTAAAGTAGCCGCGGCGGATGCGCTGACGACCGCCGAGAAGCTGGCGACGCAGGACATTCAGGCGGCGGCGGCCAAGGGGCCGCCGCCGCGGACGCAAGAGCCCGCAAGGACCACGCCGAGTCCCGGCACCGAAGCTTCGCTGCGCAGGCAAATCGAAGGATGGGAAAAGCAGCAACCCGATTACGCCGACATGGATGCGGGACTGCAGGAGGCGACGCTTCAGCAGCGCGTGCAGATCGATCGGATATTCGAGCGCCTGGGCGCCCTGAAATCGCTGGTCTTCGTCAAAGTCGGCCCCAGCGGCTGGGATATCTATGACGCCAGATTTGCGCACGGCGCACTGGAGTGGAGCATCGCGCCGCTTTCTGCGGACGGCAGGGCCGCTGGGGTGTTCTTTCGGCCGTCGCCGGCTCGCGGACAGCCGCGGCCGAAATCCCATTAGCCTCCAGCGGGCGGCGCCGCCAACTGCGATAGGAGGGGAGACGCTGTTAGGAGACGGTCAGATGCACGTCGATCGCTGACGGTAACTCGGCACGTATCCAACTCCATTTACCCACTTGCGATCTGAGGGCTTCGCCTCTATGATTTTCCTACGATGCGGTAAAAGCAGTGCGCACTCATGTCACTTCCCTGGCGCGACACACAGCGCCATACTTACGGCGAATATCTGACATGGCCTGATGATGAGCGCGTCGAGCTGATCGACGGCATCGCGTATATCAAGGAGCCGCCAGCCCCTTCGCGACTCCATCAGGAACTGGCGGGCGAGCTTTATTTCCAGATCAGACTGGCGCTCAAAGGCAAGCCCTGCCGCGCCTACATCGCGCCCTTCGACGTACGCCTGCCGGAGTCCGGTGAAGCGGACGATGATGTCACTACGGTCGTGCAGCCGGACGTCTTGATCGTTTGCGACCGCGACAAGCTCGATGACCGTGGAATGCGTGGCGCTCCCGCCTGGGTCGCTGAGGTGCTTTCTCCCACCACGGCCGGCCACGACCGGTATCGCAAACTGTCAGTCTACGAGCGCGTCGGCGTCAAGGAATTCTGGTTGGTCGATCCCATCGACAGGATGTTGACGATCTATCGACTGCAAGGGGGACATTATGGCAGCGCCGCCGTTCTCGAGCTAAAAGGCCGAACAGCGATCGCCGCGGTTCCCGGTGTGACCATAGACTGGGATTGCCTGCCCGGGAATTCGTGATCTGCCGCCGGACGCGCTAGTCGGTTTCGCCGGCGGCACCGTGATCGACGGGATCCGAACGTCCATGGGGCGCCGCGGGGGATGGATCGCGCACTCGCGGCGCCCATCCGCCCGGCCGGCGCTTGAGGACGCACCGATACCATGCCACCGCGGCGAGCACCATGGCTCCGAGGAAGATGAGACTCGGGCGGCCCGCCTCAGGATCGCTCCACTCCGCAATGCCGAAGGCGAGTGCCAGCGCGAGGCCCAGGATCGGCATGAGCGGATAGCACGGCGAGCGCCAGAATCCGGGGGCGCCGGTTTGGCCGCGCCGACGGCCCACGAGCACCGCCATGCTCACGAATCCCAGGCTGTAAACGATCACGCCGGACACGAAGACCAGAAGAACGTGCGGTCCAAGCAGGCAACAGCAGGCAGCGCCGGCGCCTACTACGAGCGTCGCAACGCGCGGCGCCCCCGAACGTTCGTGCACCTTAGCCAGCGCACGGTTGATCCTGGACGGAAAGATGCCGTCGCGCGCGAAGCTGAAGAACAAACGCGCCGAAAACAACATCTGCGCGATCAGGGCATTGAACACGGCCAGTGCCACCGCCACGCTCAACGCACGTCCGGCGGCCGGCCCGGCGATGGTCGAGACGAAAGCGCTGAACGGCGCGTCACTGCGGAAAATGGCGGCGTAACGACCGGCATTCCAGGCTACGGCCATGACCGGCAGGGCGGTCGCGACCGCTCCGAGGAGGCATGCCACGAGGATCACGCGCCCCATCTTGCGGTGGGGGTCGATCAGTTCCTCTCCGAATGCGATCGCCTGATTGCCGCCGGCGGTTGCAAACGCCGCGCTGACTGCACCCATGGCCATCGTCGTGGTGGCGACCGGGACCCAATGTCCGCTGCCATCCGGTATCAACGGGTGCGTCAGAACCGCCATGCTGCCGGGTGGATGCCACAAACCCGCGACGATCAGGGCGAGCACCGCGAGGAGCTCGACAGCGAGAAAGATGCCCGTCAGCAGCGCATTGGTGCGCACCGCAAGAAGAGCGATGGCGGTGGCGACGGCGAGGGAACCGAAGGTGACGGTCTGCACCGAGACTGCCGGCAGTACCTGCCCGACATACGTGCCGACCATGATCGCGAGGTACGCGCTGATCGGCACGACGAAGACCGCCCAGGCCGCGAGGCAGGCAAAGCCCGTGGCCGGCCCGAGGACAGTGCCCACGCCGACGTAATCCCCGCCGGAGTATGGAAATGCCGATCCGAATTCCGCGTACACGATGCCCCAGATCGCGGCGGCCCCGATGCCGAACAGGAAGAGCAGCGCAGCGCCAGTGCCCGCATGCTGCAGCACGTCCGAGCCAGGCCCGTAGACGGAAAAGACGGGCGAGAGGCAGGAGAGCGTAAGCAGCAGCAGGTCGAACGACGTCAACCGGCGATGCAGACCAGAGTGGTGGGCAGCCGCGACCGGCGCATCGGGAGCTTTCGGCATCGGCTCAATACTGCTCGAAAAAGGCGCGCGCAGCGATCATGCAGTACGGTACCGCGTCGGTATGGTAGGCCTCCATACCCACCCGAGGACCTTTCGATGCTACCACCGCATGCTGGAAAGCCTCGAATGCTGCCTGGAGTCGAGTGGCGATCGACCTCAGCGCCGCATTTCGCGGCGCGGTCAGCCCGTGTTCCACATAGGTTCCCGGGGTTCCGGCATCGATGTCCAGGTCCAAGGTGGCAAAACGCAGTCGCGGGTGCGTCGCGACCTTACTCTGCAGCACCGCGGTCATCGCCCCCGCGCCTTGATCCCAGAACACCTCCGGATCGGCACGACCCCCGCACATCAGCAGGGGCATGCTCGGCGTGTAGTTGCGCAGATCGTTGCTCCTGAAATCCTGACGCAGTAGGGATCGCGGATGAGCCGGCATCGTCGGTACGACGGTCGCGAGGTTCGGACTCGACCCATCGGCGGGCGCATCGCTGTCCGGATTGGCGTCGATGTCGGCCACGTATGCGGCCCGGAATGCCGTGCTCACGAGATACCGGGACGGGTCGAATCCGGCACTGTAGAGCGGTGCGCCTGCGGGAAGTGCCGCCAGCGCGGGATACCGCTGCGCGGAAAATCCCGGGGCACCGGCGCCGGTGGCTTCGGACTGAAAAAGAGCGCTCGCGGGAATGTCGCCGGCGGCGATCAGCTTGTTGAAGCCATCGTAACCGATGTTGCCCGGGAAAAGCTTCGCTGCTCCCTGGAACGCGGCGCTCAGCATCTGTGCCGGTGCGATCGAGCCCTCCTCGAGGTGCGCGTATGAATTCACGACCAGAGGCACGTACGCCGTGGCGCCAAAATCCGGATGACCAAGGAATGCTTCGTCTCCCATCGCGAGCAAGGCATACGGTCCGGACATCGGCGCGCCCGCCGTCGCCGGGCGGCCTTGCTCATCCAGCGCCTGGAGCGTCGCCATCGACACGAAGCCACCCTGCGAATAGCCGGTGACGAAGAGCTTGCCGCCATCGCTCACCGGGCCTCTGATCTGCCGCAACAGTTGCCGCGCGGCCGTCAGACTGTCGATTGCGTCCTGCGACTGCTGGATGCGGTTGAGGTAGGGGTGGTAGCGCAGCCTGGAGACGTCATAACCGGCATAGTTCGGTGCCACCACGATATATCCTTGGGCACCGAAAACGAGCGCCACCTCGCTCGCCTCGCCGTAGGCCGGATTGGTCGCGGCGGCGAGCGCCGACATGTCCTCGGCGCGGTCGATCGCCGTCCCGTGCGTGTAAAGCACTACCGGTCGGGGCCCTCGGCATTGAGCCGCCTTCCCGGCAGGCACCATGAGCGCGCCTGAGGCATCCGTTGCCTCCCTGCGTCCGCCCAGCGTTGCATAAAGGAACTTGTAGACGCGCACGCCGCACCTGGGCTTGCCAATCCAACTCTGCAGGGTTGGGAGGCCCTGAAACTCTTTCTCGAGGACTGCGCCGAGGGCGTTTACCGAGAGCACGGCTACTGCATCCGTCCGGCGCGATAGCAAGGTGGAGGAGGCGCGCTGCGCGGCGACGGGAGCGGCGCGCGCAGTAAGGCCACTCAGCAGTGCCAGACAGCCAATGATCAGCGATGCTTTCGCAGGCCGCGCATGCATGAGCATTCCCCCCAGTCAAGAATCGGTCAAACGCCAGGCTGACAGTTCCGAAGGTCAGCAGAGAAAAAGACGTAACACGAGCTTGCGGTCCGCAGTCTTCATCGACCACCCGATAAAGTTCTTTTGAGTTGTTCAAATACGGCGACGCTGCAATTAAATGCGATCGCGAGGTTCCGGTCAACGGAAGCGGGGTGCAATATTTATGCGCGGCTTCGTAGTGTGTGCCGAGGATTTCTGTCCGCTGCTTGTCGTAGAGTTGGACGACGCGAGTCACGATCGGCCATGCAGCGTGCCAGGGATGCGAAGAAAGATGCCGTCTTGGCCGCCGCTGGCGTGCCGATTGATCGCCATCGCGGCATAGTGCCTGGCGAGCAGATTCGCGAGACTGTGCTGAAGGCTTTGCGCGGAACCCATCATCCCGCACACAGGCTCAAGGAAGCCGCGGGCGGGCCGCAAGGTCCCGTACAGGGGTAGCCTCCGAAGCAGTGAATGAAGAGTCCGGCGGCGGCCGCCGTCTCGCCACCGGTGTCAGAGATTATGCACCTGCCTCCCGGACATCCGTTCGGTGAATGGTTCGCAGCAGTCGCATAGCCGGACGAGACGCAGTTCCCATGGGCGAAGACCGTCTCGAGCCTATCCTATGCGGATGTGGAGCTCACTCGGCATCCGTTGAGCGCAGTCGCTTTTATGAAACGAGCAGCGTCGACCAGCAGTCCTGGAAAGCAGGACGACCCTGAAGTGTGTGCCATCGATGAGCTGCTGGGCGTGGAAGAGGGCGTGACCGGGGGAGCGGCCAGGAGACGCGAGCTCGAACAGGCCCTCGCTCGCGAGCGCAGCCTGTTGCGGGGGATCATCGACTCACTTCCCGCGCTCATCTACGCGAAAGACACGCAGAGCCGGTTCATCGCTTGCAATACGCTGGTTGCGCAGTACATGGGCACGACGCCCGCCGAGGCCATCGGCAAGACGGACTTCGACTTCTACCCGCGGGAAATGGCGGAAGGTTTCTTCGCCGACGAGCAGTCCCTGATGCGCTCGGGTCAGTCGCTGATCGAGCGCGAAGAGCTCGTATTGAACAGGTCGACAGGGGATGTCCGGCACTTCGCCACGACCAAAGTTCCTTTCCACGATCAATCAGGCAACATCATCGGTGTCATCGGCATCGGACGAGATGTTACCGAGCGCAAACGGGCCGACGAGCAGATCCGGCACCTCGCCACGCACGACAGTCTCACCGATCTGCCCAATCGCTCGACTTTCAGCGAGGTTCTGGCCAGGACAATCGCCGATGCCCGCGCGCGCGGCGGGCGCTTCGCCATCCTGTTCGTCGACCTCGATCACTTCAAGCTCATCAACGACTCCCTCGGCCACGAAGCGGGCGATGAGCTTCTCAGGAAGACGGCCGTGCGCCTGCGCGAGGGAGTGCGGGCCGATGACCTGGTGGCGCGGTTGGGCGGGGACGAATTCGTCGTGATTTGCAAGGACGCGAGCGATCTCGATGACATCGATGCCCTGGCGGCCCGTGTGCTCCAGGCAGCCACTCGTCCGATCGTTCTCCTCGGGCAGGAGCGACGCGTTGGCGCGAGCGTTGGAGTTGCGGTGTATCCGGCCGATGGCGACACCGAGCGAGCGCTGATGAAGAGCGCCGATATCGCCATGTATACTGCGAAACAGGAAGGTAGAAGCACCTACCGGCTCTTCTCCCGCCGGCTCAGAGCCGAATCGCTCGACCGCGCGATACTCGAGAGCGAGCTGCGCCAGGCGCTCGAGCGCAATGAGCTGGTGGTCCATTATCTGCCCAAGCTCGATCTGAAGTCAGGAGTCATCACGGGTGCGGAGGCCCTGCTGCGCTGGTCGCGCCCCGACGTCGGCATTCTGCCGCCAGCCAAGTTTCTGCCGCTGGCCGAGGAAACCGGGCTGATAATTCCCATCGGGATGTGGGTCTTCAAGACGGTATGCGCGCAGCACATGGCCTGGCGAAGAGCCGGATTTCCTCCGCTGCAGATGTCGGTCAATCTGACGGCGCGGCAGTTCCATGACGAGCAGTTCCTGCCCGGCGTACTGGCCGCACTCGGCGAAACAGGCATGCCACCCGAGATGCTGGAGCTCGAGTTCTCCGAGACTCTGTTGCTGCATGACCCTGTGCGGGTAACCGCCATTCTCAACGGTCTCAAGCGCGCCGGAATCAAGCTCGCGATAGACAACTTTGGGGCCAGTTATCTACCACTCGCCTCGATCAAGAATTTCCCGATCGACACGCTGAAGGTGTCGCGATCCCTGCTGCGTGACATCGACCAATCGGAGACCCGTGTCTTCACGAACGCCCTGATCGCAATCGGTAAGTCGCTGAGTCTCGCGGTGGTGGCGGAAGGAGTGGAAAATGCCGGCCAGGTCGGTTTCGCGCGCGCCCAGGCGTGCGATGCGATCCAGGGCTTCTATGTGAGCCAGCCCACCCCGGCAGACGAGTTCTGCCAGCTGCTTCGCCGCCAGACGTGGAAGGTGTAACTGCGCGGACGCACACACGCTCGCGTTCTGCAACCGTTGATCGTCTCTGCGACCTAGGAAGAGTCGACGAGGCTGCACCAGAGTCATCTCCAGAGCCGAGAGAATCAGCTCGGTCTGCAGGTTGTCTCCATTGCCCACCCCACGATCCGGCGGGAATACACATCTATCACACCGCCAGGTACAGGAATCCCGCCCAGGTCGGAACGTACGTGACATCCGCCACCCAGAGCCGATCCGAACCTTCCGCGTGGAAGCGTCGCTCGACCAGATCGATGGCTCTGGAAGCCTTTGGATCAGGCGTGGTGGTGATCACGAAGCGACGCAACGTCACCCCACCCAGCCCCGCCGATCGCATCAGCCGTGCAAGGCACTTGCGCCCGATCCGAGACACCGAGTTCAGCGTGGATCATCGGCGAGCTAAAGGCGCCGCGCGAACGGCGGTGAATCGCTTCGATCTCCCAGTGAGCCACAGGTCCTGACGGGCCCTGGCACTCATCGGCCGTTGCAACCACGCGTAGTACCCGCTCCTCGATATCTCCAACACTCGGCATATGACCCTGACCGAATGGGTGGCCTGATTCGCCCCCACGAACCCGAAGAGCGCTTCGAGGGCGTCCCTGCGGTGGCAAAACCAGGCCGCGGCTTTCGACAGGATCTCCCGCTCTTTCTGGAGCTTGCGCTTCTCAGCGTAAGTTCCTCGGGAGTCCTGCTTGAGCCACCGAGAGATCGTCCATGAGGGAGGACCGACCTCCTTCGTCAGCGACGCCGGGCTACGCCCGGTGCGTGCCAGCTCGACCATTTGTCGCTTGAACTCCGGGGTGTACCAGACTGCTTTATCTGCCATCGCGAACACCTCCAAAACGAACCTTGGGGTCTCCCCGAAACTAGGTCAGGTCCGGTTTCCTCGAGTCAGTGGTCATGGCCTCTTGAAATGACTGACAACCGTGGTTACGCTACCAGCAGTACGTGAGTGGGTAGGGCGGTATGAGTGCCGTCGGCAACCAAAGAGAAAATAGGGGAGCCCTAAGTGATCGCCTATCGACCTAGGGCCATGGTGCCGTCGTTTGCCAGAATGATGAAAAAAGACAGCTGAGCGTTCACTCGCTGCGCTGCAACTCTAAGGTTGCGTTGGATGGGGAGTCCTGGGAGGAGCGAATCGATGTCGCGACAGAGCACGCATGGCTCGAGAATGGACAGGGCAGGAGAATCACCCTCCGAAGATCACTCTTGCAGCCCGCACCTCGAATTACTCGTTGTAGACCCCGCTGATGAACGGTCGGCCCAGCTCATTCAGGAGCTCTGTGCGGGTCTGCAGGCGCGTTGCGCGGCGAGGCCAACTGGAAGAGAGGCGCTCGCAAGCTACTCACGTGCTCGATTCGACGCCGTTATCCTTCGACACGAGCTTGGCGATATCGATTGCTGGCGCTGGATCAGGATGATCCGCTCCGGCCGATTCGGTTTCGCGGCCATACCGATTGTGGTGCTCTGCACCCGCACGGAGCGAGATGCACTGGCTCCGACCCTCGATACCCATACTCGCCTTGCTGTGGAAGACGATTTCTCGTCGCTCTGCGCAATTCTGGACGGCTTGCAAGACATGAGTCATCGACGACGCGTTCTCGTCATTGAGGACGCGCACGAGGCCGCTCTCGCCACCAAGCAGGCGCTTGAGAAATATTTTCGGGTCGAAGTTGCCTTCGACGGCAATGACGGACTCACTTTCTGGCGTGCTCGGCGGCACGACCTGATTCTGCTCGACCTAAGGCTCCCTGGAATGCCGGGAGAACAAGTGCTTGGACATGTGCTTCGTGAGGATCCTGAACAGGCAATCGTGGTGCTGACCGCCCATGATGCCGTCAACCAATGCCAGGATCTGGTGCTCGCCGGCGCGCTCGATTTCATTTCGAAACCGGTGGACCTCCATGCGCTTCCCGAGCTCTGCATCAGCGCTCTGCGCCATCAGGCATGTCTGACAAGCGCCAATCGGTCGGCCGCGCGGGAGCATGCCGTCGCAAGCTTGATTCGCAGGGTGCACGCCGCTCACTATTACGTAGAGCGCGGCCAGACCGCACAGGCCGCGAGGCAGCTCCGCCAGGCGATATTCGAGTCGCGCGCGCGCGCACTCTCGGATGACGAGTGGGCGGAGCTACTCTGCGAGTTCGAGCTCTGATTGCCCCATCCAGGACGTCCCGACATCAAGGCACGGCACATTAGTTAAACGCATAGGGACGGGGTCCTTGAGACATCGGATTGATGGAGTCCCGGCCACGGTACGCGCCCAGATGATCAGGGCGACGGGTACGATCATCACCGTCCTGTTGCTCCTGCTCGTTTCGGTAACCATCTGCGTGGCCCAGCGAGAGCTCTACGCATTAGGCCAGGGATACGTGCTTCAGCAGGCAGAGTCGATAGCCGCTCGAGCGACGCTCACAGCCGACCCCCGTGCGACGACGGAGCTACTTCGGGATACAGTGGGACGCGGAAATGTCCTCGCTGGCGAGCTGCTGAGCAGCTCGGGGCGCACATTCGTCAAGCTGGAGAGCCCCAAAGCAGGTCTTAGTCGATGCCACTTCATGACCGGAGCCGCGCTCGCGGAAAGCTTCTCCCGCGCCTGGACGGTTGGCCGCACCTGGTGTACCTCAGTGCCAGTGTTTGCGCGGCGCCCCGAAGGGTTATGCCGGAGCTCGGCGTGCATCAGCGGTCGCCTGCATCTGATCGACTCGACTGGGCCGGTACGCAACGTCGTCATTCATCTGACGGCCACCATACTTCTCTCAGGCCTGGTAGTTCTATCGCTGGCACTGCTTTCACTCTGCTACGTATCAGAACGCATCAGCTCGCCGTTGAGACAACTTGCTCATGTAATGGTGCGATTCTCCGCTGGCGATCGAGCGGCGCGCTCGCCCGAGATTGGCCCGGAGGAGACGCGCGCGATATCGAGGGTCTATAACGCCCTGATTGGACAGCAGGAGGAGCACGCCCGGCTGCTCGAGGAGCGCGTGGCACAGCGCACCAAGGACCTTCGCGCGGCCACACTAGCCGCTCAGAAGGCTGAAAGAGACCGCACGGTTTTCATGGCACGTATCAGCCATGAGATGCGAACTCCGCTCCACGTTATCCAGGCTCAAGCCGGTGAAGTGCTACACGAGCTTGAGTTCTGGCGTGAGGGCGCGCGCGCTCGGAGCCACGCAAGTCTCATTCTTCAGGGAAGCGCAGAGCTCGCTTATCGCGTGGATCAGGTTCTCGAACTCGCCCGAAGCAGGGACACCCGACAGCCTTTGCGCCTAGAGTCCATATCGCTACAGCGCGTGAAAGAGTACTTGCTCAAGAAGTTCGAGCACCTTGCCGCTAAAAATGGTAGTGCCCTGGTCGTGTCCGCCTCGGATGCGTTCGTCGAATCCGATCAGGACAAGCTGCTGCAGGTCCTTTCAAATCTGATTGACAATGCCTGCAAGCATACGGAGAACGGCAGAATCGAGGTCTTGATATCGAACGTCGGCGGGGCCCTCCAGCTTTCGGTAGCCGATACGGGGAGTGGAATGCAGCCCGAGGTTCTTGCGGACATCAGAAACGAGTGTCGGGAATCTGAGTTTTCCGAACGGCGAGCCGCGGACGGGTTCGGGCTGGGTCTATCTATCGTCAGGGCGCATGTGGCAGCGCTTCATGGCACCTGTCATTTTGACAGCGTTCCTGGACGGGGCACAATTGTGAGCGTATCTCTCCCCGTGAAGGTACCTATGAGTGACGGGATTGAACTGAATTAGATCAGGACGCTCCGGGCTCCAGCTGCGCGCGCCGGAGGATCAGCTCATCGGTCATGCGTCGAGTTGCTGTTCTGTCCAGCTTATAGAACCCCACAAGAAGGGCGCACAGAAGGAGCAGCGCGCCTGTAATTAAGCTACTGGCAATACGGAATCCATGCAGTGCCTCGGGAGCCCAAGGGTCGGCTGCATCGTAGTCAAATGCAGCGAGCATGATCCAGAGAAAAAGTGAAGAGCCCAAAGCGAGTCCGAGTTTAAGTGTTAATCCCACGCCGGCGAACGCCATGCCGGCACATCGACGCCCCGTGCTCAACTCGCAATAGTCAGCTACATCTGCGTACATAGCCCAGGTTAGCGGAATTGTTGGCGCATAAGCGACCGTGATGGCTACGGTGAATACCAGCATTCCGGCAACGTTCGCAGGTTCGACCACGTACCGCACCACCGTAAGCAGGCCTGCCAGCCCGAATCCGAGGGTGGATACCGTCTTTTTACCGAATTTGCGCGATAGGGCGGGAGATATGAGAAGAATCAGAATCGTCACGCCCGTGTTGATGACGTTGATGAGACTATTGAACACGTCGGCGACATTGGAATAGCCAGCTCCATGAGCGTCGTTGTGCACGACATATCCGAGGGTATCTAGGAAACCGAGAAATCCAGAGCGGATGCTGTGCGCCGACGGCGTCGTCAGGCCGAGGTCATGGAGGAAGCGATAGGCAGACGCCGTATCTGCGTAGTAGTGATAATAGTCGTAGAGGGCGGCCCCGCGGAAGGAAAGAAGAAGGAAGTTGACCATCGTGATGCCGAGAACGACGAGCCATGGGCTGCTGCGAAAAAGCGAGATCACATCCTGTACGACCTTCGTGTCTCGTTTGGGCTGCGTATGCACTCGCTCGCGCGTGGTGAAGAACGTGATCAGAAAGAGGATCAGACATACCAGCGCCCAAAGAGACATCGTCGAGCGCCAGCCGTATTGCCGACTGTGGCCCGTCGAGAACTTCGCCACCAGCGGCAGGGTCAGTCCACCGACCACAAGCTGTGCGAGATTGACGGCAATAAATCGCAGGGCATTGAGTTTTGTTCGCTCCTCGGTGTCCGCAGTGAGCACACTGCCTAGGGCCGTATACGGGACATTGTTCATCGAATACACGGACATCAGCAGGGCATTGGTGAGCACGGCGTAAAAGAACATCTCCTCTGAGCTGAGACCGGAGGGTGTCGTATACGCAAGGATCATGAGGAGGGCCCAGGGGGCTGCCGTGGCGAGGATCCAGGGTCTGAACTTTCCCCAGCGGGTCTGGGTGCGATCCGCCAGGAAACCGATCAGGGGGTCGGCGACGGCATCCCATGCTCGTGCGATGAGGAGAACCACCGCGGCTGAGCCGGCGGTCAGACCGAATACGTCGGTGTAGAAGTTCGTTTGAAACAGGATCATCGTCATGAAGACGAAATTTGCTGCCGCATCCCCCAGGCCATAGCCCACGTTTTCGCGGAAGGTGAGGCCGGATGGCAACGAAGTCCGTCTCATGATCTCTTCAGGGATTGGATGCGAGGAGCCGTCGAACCCGAAACTCCGCATCGTAGCTCTGCGACAGCAAGCGCAGCGCTCTCTTGCGCTCCGACCCCTTATTCGTGCGAGCGTCGTCCGCGAATAGCGCGAGCGATCGCCGGTAATCATCGAGGTAGGCGAGTAGGGCCACTCGCAGGGGAGTAAGGGTCGATCCTTGTGGCAACGCGTCGTTCTCGACTCGAGCTTCCATTTCGAGCCATAGCGGCACCACCGAACCTGCGATCTGATCCCCCCACGACGTTGCTGTGAGCTTACGAGCGAGCTTGAGCGCGGTCAGACGTCGCTCCTGGTCCAGCGCCCGTGCTTCCTGAGCTCCGAGCCATACCACATCGATACGGAATGCGACCTCGGCTTTCGACAGATGCGTCCGGAGCGCGAGTGGGCAGAACAGGGCAACGAGGAGTGCCGCTCCGAGGACTGCTCCCAGAGCGACTCGAGTAGGCTGCCGCTGCCGCGCGGCCCGATCGGGCGGTTGTGCCAGCAGCCAACCCATGAGCAAACCTGCCATAAGCCCGCCCAGATGGGCGGCGTTGTCGATCCCGATTTGGCTGGAGTCGTGGACGAACCCGAGGAGAACGAGGGTAGAGCCGACGGCTAGCCTGATGGCCGTCGTCCTTATGGGCAGACCGGTCGCTGGCTTCACGGCGAATGCGACGAGTCCCCCGATTACACCGAAGATAGCACCAGAGGCACCCGCGCTATTGACCCACGGATGCCACCAAAGGCTCGCGATGTTGCCGCTGAGTCCCGCGAAGAGATAAAGAAGGGCGTAGGAGGCAGATCCGAAGAGCCGCTCGGCGTTAAAGCCAAGGTAGGCGAGCGCGCACATGTTAAGGAGCAGATGCACGAAGGCAAAATGCAGGAACATCGAGCTGAAGAGCCGCCACCAATCCCCGGAGAGCGTTGTCGGGCCGAAATTGCTTCCCCAATGAATCAACGTCATCGGTTGGACGACGGTCCAGTTTCCGTCGTGAATCGCCATCGCGAGATAGACGAGCACATTGACGGCGATCAGAACGGGCGTGACGCGCGAACGAGTTCCGAGCCGCCGCAGCGCAAGGGTGAACGCGCGCGCGCGCGCGAACTCTGGCGTGCACACTTTTGGCAGAGCTTGCACAAGCGTTTCCGCGGCTTGCGGATCGGCTGCCGCGAGTCGCACCGTTTCTACTCTCGCTCCATCCGCTGCAGCTTCGAAGCGCACTAAATGTCCCTGGACGGCTACATTCCGGATCTGCGACGGGTTTAGAGTTACGTGCTGCCCTGCTCGCCGGCAAAGGAATCGCCGACGGTATCCCCGCAACTCGATGAGTCCGTCGTTGACTGCCAATGTGCCTTTACCGGTCCAACGCCAGTGACTCCCCCACGTGTGCGTTCCGGGCAGGCGCCAGCGCGGATGCAGGAATGAGATCGCCCAGGAGCCCGAGCTTACCTCGCCAACGGACGGATCCTTCTCGAGCTGGCTCATGCGCCTGCCTACGGGCGGTGCTACCGCCGATCGGCGTCGGCGCCCTGTCGCAATGCATCGAGCGCGTGTTGCGCATCGACGTTGCCCTGGGCGGCCGCCTTTCGGTACCAGTCGAGTGCCTCTTGTCGGCTCCGCGGGACACCTTGGCCCAGCCGATACATCTGAGCCAGGTTGTCCTCAGCATTGGCTTGCTTTTGCTGTGCGGCTCGGCGGAACCAGAGGAGGGCTTGCGCGTAGTCCTGCGGGACACCTTGGGCGAGATAGTACATGTCACCGAGGTTGGCCTGCGCGTCCGCCTCGCCGTGGGTCGCGGCCATTCGATACCAGTGCAGTGCCTGCGAGTAATTCCGCTGAACTCCAAAACCGAGGACGTACATCGTCCCCAGGTTGGTTTGACCAAATGCACTGCCGTCTGCTGCGGCTTTGCGGTACCAGTCGAGCGCCCGTGAAACGCTGACCGGCACGCCCTGGCCAAGACGATACATCTGACCCAGGTTGGCCTCAGCGTTGGCGTCGTTCCGTTCGGCAGCTTTATGGAACCAGTAGAGTGCCTGCGGATAGTCTTGTGGAAGATCCTGACCGAGGTAGTACATGTCACCGAGGCTCGTCTGCGCGCGCGTGTTGCCTTGAGTCGCTGCCTTTTGATACCAGGAAAGAGCCTGCGCATAATCTTGCGGGACGCCGCGGCCGAAATAGTACATATCGCCCAGGTTAGCTTGTGCGTTCGGCTCGCCTTGCGCAGCGGCCTTGCGAGACCAATAGAGCGCCTGGCGGTTGTCCTTTGCCACTCCCAGGCCATGCTCGTACATCGCACCCAGGTTGCTTTCCGAGAGCCGGTCACCCTGTGCGGCCCCCTTCCGGTACCAGAAGGCCGCCTGTTGATAGTCTAACGAGACACCGCGCCCTAAGCGGTACATCTGTGCGAGATTCCCTTCGGCGGCCCCGTCGTTCTGCATCGCGGCCTTGCGGTACCAAAGGAAAGCTTGCTGATAGCTCTGCGGTAAGCCGCGACCAGACTCATACATCACGCCCAGGTTGCTTTCCGCGGCCTTATCCCCCTGAGCAGCAGAGTCTCGATACCACTTGAGGGCCTGGGGCACGTCCTGTGCCACACCCGAGCCGCGCTCGTACATCACGCCGAGAGCGAATTCGGCGGAGGAGCTCCTCTCCGCGGCAAGCTTTTTGAGCCTCGCCAGTGCCGCCGCGTCTCCTGATTCCGCACGGCTCTGCAAGGCACTAACTTGGTCCGGACTCACCTGCGCCCACGCCGGCAGACAAGCAAGACAAACGAGCCACGTGGTCGCTGCGGGCAGCAGTCTCTTGAGGGGCATGATTTTCCTCGCTCGGCTAGTCTTCAGCCTTTTGGGGAATATGAAGTAGTATCGTAATTGGACATTTGCTCGACATCCTCGATAAACGCAGCGCTTCCGACAAAGCGCTCGCCCCCTTCGAAGTGGATGGCACCGCAATCGAGGCGGGATATAGGATGGCGCATGCGCGATAGCATCAACGGGTCTATATCCGCGCTGCCGGTACCGTTTGTCCGATCGGCGCTGGAGTTCCACTCCGCGAGCGCGAATGACTCTCCGGAGCCCATGTCTCTGAACAATGCGTAGCTCCCCTTGTCACCGTAGGCAAATCCGATCGGCACCGCCCGTTCAGGTTCGAGCGCACAATCGCGCCTGCCTGCAGCAATGTGCTGGTGAATCATCTCGCGGACCCCGTCCGGACTTCCACTGGTATCCTCCAAACCCAGCCCAATACGGTCCGTCAGCTCTTGCCTGTAGAGCGCTTCACGCGGTCGCGTCCGGAATCGGCACACTCCGGCCGCTTGGCTTTGGCAATCGGCGGCCACCACGCTTCGCAGAAGCTCGGCCGCGCTCTGGAGGTAGGTCGGCGGATCCTCAGCCCAAACCTGCCACAGGTCGCCGGGCAGCATCGGGGTTGGCATGTGACTTAATGCGTCCAGTTTCTCGCGAAGAAAGTGCCGGCGGATCTGGTCAACGACTCTTGCGACTCTCTTTCCCTCGCAACGGACGAGGTCGTTCGCATCAGGGCGGCTCAGCCCGAAGACGCGCATGAATTCGACCATGACGGTGCGATCGTAGGTGGCCAGCGCATGCCGGAGGTGCGCCGCGAGGGCATCGGGCTCTGTCATGCGCGCGTCCAGATGGCGGCCAAAGAAATAGGCCAGAGACCGAGCCACCCCAGCCATGGCGCTCATTTCCTTTCCGTAGATGGCATGCCCGAAAGTGTTGACTACTTTTGCCCAGGTTGGAACGGCGGTCGTGGTGCCGAAATCAGCGAGTCGACCGTCCAGGCAAAGATTCGAGGCTGAAGGTACCCCATGCGGGAGGCGATGCACGAATGCATAGGCTAGCTGTTCGGCCCATTTTGTCCACAAAGCCGCGTAGCTAGCGATTAGCGCATCCTTCCCATAGGTGGAAACCGCAAAGTCGAACATTGCCGCTACGCGCGCGGCGTCCCGGCGACCCGCGCCCGGACCATCGGCTGAGAAAGTTATGGCGCGCTCGAAATGTGCCGGACGTAAAAAGCAAGGACGCACCAGCAAGGCACAGCGATGGTATCGCGGCTCCGCATTCATGCCTCGCGCCACGGAGCCTGCGGAGTCCATGCCGATGACGGCCAGTGTCGGGACTGCCCCATGGGGAAACTCTGCCGCTATAACCTCCGAATAGATCGCCTCACGGACGCATTCCTCAAGAGATGCCAATCCGTCGCGGTGGTAGATGGAAGCTTCCGCTCCGATGAGCGGGGTCGGTCCAATTCCCTTGACATGATATCCACCTATGACCGCCGCCCGCCCGCTGCCCCCGTGCGTACCTATTGCACTTCCGCCGTACCTATCGGCAATCGCGGAAATCCCATGTCGCGTCGCGCTATCCTCATTTCGCGGAGCTCCCACGCGGTAAGCACAGGTGTTCGTGATGTGACGACCGTAAGCGTCGGAGTCCATGGTTGGGCTTCCGAAACGCGCGTCTTCGCGCGCGGCGCGGCAATTGGTCCACAAGGGAGCCGCAGCGCTTACTGGTGTCAATTCGATAACTACATGGCCCGCGCTTTGAGTAAACAGTTGCTCGGCAAGCCTCGCGCCGCCACATGCGAAGTCCGCGACGTCTGGAGACTCCGTGTTCCTATCTATGGGCGCTGCGGGGCCGTTGACGCTATCCATGAGCGAGGCTCGGTCGGACCAACCAGCTCGCCAGCGCCGCGCGCTCCGACCTTTTCCAGACTCTCATCGTCCTAGTCCCATCTGACGGATTCGAGGGATACGTAACTACTTCGGGCTCGTCGGCGAACCAATCGCGCATGATGAGGGTGCGAACCTGTTCGGCAAGGGAGCTCCGAAAGGCCCAGCCGCAAAGGCAAAGATGCGCACCCTCGTTCCATTCCCCGGCATGCAGCTGCCAGATCGGCCGTTTCGGTGCCTCACGGAGTGTAGTCTCGGATAGCCAGCCCCAGGTAATCACGCCTTCCGGAAGCCCTGATGCGCCGCAAAGGACCTTATATTGCTCCAGCGCGAGAGGGGGGCCGAGCGCGTGCATGACCTCATGCAGCGGACGCCGCGCCCACGCCGAGCCATGCAGAGCGAGCAGAGCGCGTCCCAAATTGTGGGCGCGAGCGACGGAACCCTTCGCAAGATGCGCTATTTCTCCCGGACGATGCAGGTGATCCACGTGAGATATAGCGCGGCAAAGATATCGACGCGCGAAATGGGAGACCGTGGTGCTTGACACTCTCCTGGTACGACGCATATGGCCTTTCGCGCGTACGTACTCTACGCACCGATTTTGTCGAGACTGGTACTCAGCCCAGGCGCCAAGCATCTCTCGAATATCACCGAAGGGGGCCATCAGTCCGATAATCCTAACAGCTGCATCTGCGTACCGCCCCCGTTCCTCGCCGACGCCGCTTGCCTCGCCTGTCAGCTCGAGCGGAACGTGAATGGTTTCCCAGACGATGTGACCAACGTACCTTGCGAACTCGTCGAAGTAAACCTCGAAGCAATCTGCCTCGATGGCCGGCACGAACCGTTGCAAGTGGCTCTCTAGGGTGTGGGTTCCACCCAGACCTAGACGATCCAGGGCCCGAATTGCGAACCCTAGAGCCGTGGAGCGCCATCGCAACTCGGAAGAGTCACCACCCGTCGCCCTGATCATCTCTCTCAGGACATACATGTCGAGGTCCGCCGAGATCTCCGTGCCATGAGCAGGTCGACGCGCGGCCACAGTTCGAGCGCTGCACGGCTGAAATGGTTGGCGATATCTGCGCCCGTGAGCTCACGTACGCCAGAGAGCGGGTCGTGGATTATGAAGTGTCGCGTATCTCCTTCGGCCAAAGCCACAAAGTGATTACCGTCCCAATGCAGAATGCACGGCATCCGCAACTGCGCGAGCTCATCCGGCTTGAGAGACAAAGGGCGTGAATCCAGCCCGAGCGTCGCGGCGATTTCGCCGAGCTGCGCGAGACTCGTGCCGCGCCGGGAGCTCGCCGCTCTACGGCGAAGTCCCGCGAGATCGATTTCGCAGCCATGATAGGCGGCGATCATACCCAGGCATGCCAGGCCGCACTCGCACGACTCCACTTGACGGATGAAGGGCAATCGCCTGGATTCCCGCCGGGGCTTCACAATCCCACCTCGCGATGGGCTGCTCAAGGGCTCTGCGCCTCGGGGAGGCCGGCAAGCGGCGTAACCCCGTTGTGCCTGAGGCCTTCCAGTACTGCTGCGAGGAGGTCGGACGGAAACTCCCTTGGGCGTGCCGCGCGAAGCAACTCCCAGCCCGCTACACAGTACCTGAGGCGCGCCGTCGCAAGCGTCAAATCCGCCTGTTGCGCAAGCGAACGCGCATTCTCCACGTCGATTCTATCCGCCTCCTTGGCGGAATAGCGGTCGCGCGTCAGCGCCACGTTGCGATGTGCGAGCTCCGCCGACCGCTTCGCAAGGTCGAGCGCCTGGCGTGCGTCGTCGAGCTTTCGCGGAGCATCAGCGATTCGATTTGCTGCGTCGACTAGTGCAGCGTCGTACCTGCCTTGCGCGCCCTTCATATCGGCAATGCTCTGATCCACGTCGGCCCGGACAGAGGGGTAGGAAGATAGAGGAACCGTGACCGATAAACCAACGCTGTAGTCCGTGTGTCGCGTTGCACGAACTGCGGACGTCAATGATCCGGAGCTCTGCCCATATAGGTCATATTCGCCCGTCAATGCAACGGTGGGGTAGTTTCCGGCGCGTGCCGCGCCGACTTTGCGCTGGGCGGCGAGCATGGCGGCCAGTGCCGACTGAACCTCGGGGTCGTCATGAGCCACTGCATCCAAGGAGGCGATCTCCGGGGCCGCTGGCAGCCACGGGACGAGGGGCGTGAATTCCGTCGACGGAATCATGCCCATGTCGGCGTACAATGCCGCAAGATCCGTAACCTGCTGCTCGCGCGTCTGAGTCAGCGCTGTCTGATCGGACAGCACCTGCTGCTGACTCTTGAGCAGATCGATACGGTCAGCGAACTGGCCGCGCAACCGCTCTTGTGTCAGGGCGAGCAGACCTTGATCGAGCCGTAGCAGCCGCTCCTGGCTCGCGACCTTCAACTGATCCGAGCTCGCTGCGACAAAGTCATCGAGAAGCTGCTGGAACAGTTTGTCCATCGCCGCGGTCAGCGCAAGATTCGCGGATATTAGGGTCTGGACAGCGGCCCGGTAGTTTTCGGCGTCCTTACCGCCGTTGAAGAGATTCACACTGAACTGAGCCGTCGTGACATTGTCGTCGGTTGATTGCCCTTCGGTGGGAACGACCAGGCCACCCACGAGGCGGCTGCCGGTGTTCGTAAACGGGTGGTATCGCTGGAGCTGGTTGTTGATCGACAGACTGGGAAGAAACGACGCTACCGCCGTTAGCTTCTGCGCGTCTGCGCCGGCCACTTGGGACTCCGCCGAGGTCAGCGCGGGAGCGTTGCCGAGCGCCACGTGCAAGGCTTGACCGATGTCCAGCTCCGGAGCTCCAGAGGCTAGTGCCGCATGACAGCCGAGTGCAAGGACGGTCGCCAGGGTCATAGGAGTCTGTTTTGGCACGTTGAACGAAGCCCCCGGTGCGCGAACTAGGACGCGCGTATCAGATAGGAGAGTGCGGCTAGAGCACTAGCACTCCGCCGCGGTTCAACTCCGGCTTCTGCCAGAAGGAGAACTCCGCATATCTTGCAAACAGGTCGGGCGGAATCACCAACGTACGCTGTGCCGCGGCGACCTTCCCCCCCACTTTGTGCATGCCGACGAGCCCCATTCCGGTATCGAAACCCGATTCTTCGTAGCTCACGTCGTCAAAATCATGAGCGTAGTAGGGCTCTTCGAGTTCTGCGTAGAGCTTCTGCATGGTCTCGAGTGGTTTGCTGACGAGGCTGTCATACGCAACAATGATCAGCCTCTTTGCTTCGGCACCGAACCAAGCCTCCCGCAGGGTGCCCCATGCGAGCCCGATGAGTCCCTTCTTGGGATTCATCAGGTATTCCGCCCGTGAGTAGCTCGACAGCATGGGCTTCACTTCAAACAGACGTGTGAGCTGTAAGGCATTGCGGTTGAGCAGGGTCTCGATACTGTTAATGATCCAGCCGAGCTGCCGCACGCAGCAAATAACCCTGCAATCGGGGAACAGCTCGGCAAGCAGCGGCAGGCGGCCCGTCCAACTTCTGTTCGTGTCGAATATCACGCGACCCGCCGATACCTCGGCATAGTAAGCCTCAAACACGCCGCGCAACAGCCGCGCCCGCGCGCTGTTATCGACAAATCTTGCGTACTCGCCACTGGACGCGCTCATTTGCAGCGCCGTGACCATGCCCGCGACCGGGCCGCTCATCGTGGCGTGAAAGCGCGGGTTTTGGCGCAGAATTGCGGCGAGCAAGGTAGACCCGGAACGGGGTAAGCCGGATATGAAATGGATACTATTCATTGTGAGGGTGTACCGCGGCCGGGCCGTGACGGGGTCCGATGCTGGACACCGTCTCGACCCGGTTCGATCGGCCTATCCATGCAGTTAACGGCGCCGGCTAACCGGGCGGTCAAATCATTCGGGGAGACATCCTCAGGCGTATTCTCCGGTGCCGCCTCCGCCGCCACTCCCGCTGTACGTACCATATGCGCCCGGGTCGTAGCCGTAATTGCCGGAATAAAGTCCGGAACCATCGTCGTACCCGGTGATCACGGCGTCGGAAGCATTGCTGCTACCGAAGTATGATTCGGCAGCCGCGGTCTCATAGTGGCCCATGAAGCCATAAAATTCCCCGTCAGCGCCAAAAACAGGATTACCGGGGACGCCGGCTGTATAACCATAGGCGGCGAATCCGGGTTGCACGGGTATTCCAAAGTAGTATGCGATTCCTGTAAGGACCAGCGCGCCGACAGCAACCCATGCGGCCTCGCTGTTGCCAACTGCGCCATCGGCGACTGCGACGCCTACGCCTTGGGCCGTCAAGCCCCATGGAACGTCGTTGCCGTCAGTGCAGATCACTCCGGTCTCCGCGACCCCGCTAGTGTCCTGGGGCACGTCGGTGATGGGTACCCCTAGCCCGACCATGGAGATGACATCGCCGCTGGCGTTGACTCCATAGGTGGTCGTTGTGTCGGTGATACCGTTTGCACTGCTTATCGCGCCTGGGTATTCCTCGACCACGAATTGCTGATAGCCAGGCACATTGATGTATCCGCTTTTGACCTCGTTGTCGCTTTCGACCAGCTGGTAGGACTCGCCGTTGGTGAAGGAGGCAGTCGCGACGTTGCCGTTATCGGTGACGACTCCGCCACTGAAGGTCTCTGACTCACAGGTTCCGCGGCCAACTATGGCGCGGGCCTCGCTTGGGTTCAGTTCTCGCATGATCGATCTCCGAGGTTATGTGCCAGTCATTCCGTCCATGTAGCAGGTAAATTCCCTTATATGGATGGCCACAAAGGCCCGCTGTCCCATGGTCACTCACGGGGATGAAGACGCCGCGTCTGAGCTAGATCAAAAGGAAACATCAGCGAACTGTCATTCCAGTGTTAACGTATTTGATCAAGGGGTCGAGGAAAAAGTCCAAGACCCGCCGGTGGCCGGTGGTAATGTCGACGCTGACGGTCATGCCGGAGCGCATTGGCCTGCGGAGACCCTCCGCGTCTAGCCAGATGCGGAGCGGCTTGATTTTCACGCGGTAATAAAGAGTTGGGGGTCCCGTTTCGTCTGACTCGGAAGCGTCCGGACCAGGCGACCCCGAGACAACTGCAGGGTCAGGCTGGTGACTCTCACCGATCGGATTCGAGGACAGATCAGACTTCGGCTCTGCAGTCGGGCTGATCCATATGACGGTGCCGGGAATCGAGCCGTACTGTTCGAAGGGATACGCGGTCACCTTTATTCTTGTGATCTGGCCAACCTTCACAAAGCCCACGTCCTGTGCGGGGAGGTCGGCCTCGACGATCAGGGCGTTGCCGGTGACGGATGGCTCGACGGTGGCGATGGTCTGGCCAGATTGCACAATTGTCCCGAGGCTGACGACTCCCATACTCTGGACTATGCCGTTGACTGGAGCACGCACCAGGTCCATTGCGACCGCTTGCTTCGCCTGCGTATATTGGCTGGCCAGGTCATAGCTCTTCGAGGCGGCTGTTTCGAGGTCTTGGTACCGGTCCGCCCTGAATGTCTCAACGTCTTTGTCGAGCTGGGTTCTGGCGCTCAGCACGGCCGCCGCAAGCTCAGCTAGCTTTTTGCGCTGCGATCCGAGGTTTCCTTCGTCGTCGATGACTTGATCCTTAAGCTCCGTGTACTCCTTGCCCGAGACGGCGCCTTCGCCTACCACAGCCTCGGCAGCCTCAGAGAGCCGCGTATCCTCGCGCAGGCGGTCTTCGTATTGACGAAGTGTCGCTTCGCCGGCGTCCAGGTTCGCCACGGCCTGTTGCCATAGGGCCCGGTCATGGGAGACCTTGCTGCGTTGCGCTGCGAGCTGAGCAGCGGCCAAGCGTGCCTCTAGAGTTGCCGCAGCAGAAACGGGTCCGAGCGTCCTCACAGGCGAAGCTGAGCGACCTAGCTCGACCAGATTACGGCGTCGTTGCAGGCGGTTGAGGCGCAAAGCGGCCTCGGTCGAGAGGTACTTCTCCTGATCGACCCGCGGGTCTAGTACGACCAGAACCGCTCCCTTGCGCACGACATCTCCGGCCTTGACTAAGATCTTCGAGACGGCACCCGTGTTCAAGGATTGAACGACTTTGATTTGCGCGTCATTGAGGAATTTGCCAGGCGCAGTGGTCATGATGGGTACCCGGCCAATCCACGTCCAAATCAGGGCGATCAGCAGGAATGCCACCAGGCTCCACAGGAGGATGCGAGTGAAAGGTGAGGGCGGCGTCTCCTGAATCGCCAATGCATGAGGTTGAAAGGCGCGCATCGTGGCAACCCCGCGGGATCCGGGTGCGCGCCGTCGCCGGGGCGGTCGCTTCATCGGCGAGGTCTGAGGCTCGGGTGCGGTAGCTGGCTTCATGCAGCCAGTCCTTGCTGACGGTAGAGATGTCTATACACACCTGTTTGGGCAATGAGATCGTCATGCGCGCCTTGCTCGACCAGCCGCCCACGATCCAAGACCAGAATGACGTCGGCGGCGTGCAGCATCGACAGGCGATGCGCGATCACGATGACCGTGCGGCCCTCGGAAATTGGGGCCAGATTTTCCTGAATGATGCGTTCTGATTCATAATCGAGGGCGCTCGTTGCCTCATCGAGGATCAAAATCCGTGGATCGGTGACCAAGGCACGAGCCAGCGCCAGACGTTGTCGCTGGCCGCCTGACAACGCTACGCCGCGCTCGCCGATGGGTGTGTCGTAGCCCCCCGGCATTGCGGTCACGAAGTCATGTGCCCCGGCAAGTTTCGCGGCCGCGATAACCCGCGCTATCGATGCGTCGCGTGCGCGCACCGCAATGTTTTCGCGGATCGTGCCCGCGAAGAGGAAGCTCTCCTGTGGGACCACCGCAATCTGCTGGCGCAGCCAAGCGGGATCCGCCTGCGCCAGGTCATGCCCATCGACGAAGATTCTGCCGCCGTCCGGCACGTACAGTCGCTGCATGAGCTTGGCCAGCGTGCTTTTGCCAGATCCGCTACGGCCTACAATTCCCACCGTCATACCGGGGGTGACCTCGAAGGAGATATCTTCGAGGACCAAGGGTCTGTCCTGGGCGTAACGGAATGACACCCGTTCGAATCGAAGAGCGCCGGAGATACGGGGCAGGCTGGTTTTCTCAGGATTCATCACCGGCTCTGTCGGTGCATTCATGATGTCCGCGAGCCGCCGCACGGCGAGCGCTGCCTGCTGGAATTTCTGCCAGAGGGTGCTGATCCGCAGCACCGGCCCCATCGCGCGTGAGGAGAGCATCTGAAAGGCGATCAAGGCGCCCACCGTTAGCTCACCCGACAAGACTTTGCCCGCTCCCACCCAGAGGATGAGTAGTGTTGTCAGATTACGCAGGATCTTGCCGATCCCTCCTGCCACGGCGTTCAACCGGTCCACGCGATAATCGGCCGTAACGCTGCGCGCAAGGAGCCCGTCCCATCGCTGCACCATCGTTGGCTCGAGCGCCATTGCCTTGACGGTCTCTACGCCCGATACCGCCTCGACCAGGAAGGAGTGCACATCGGCACCGCAGTCGAAGCGCTCGTCCAGACGCCTGCGCAACGCGGCGCGGAACGACACCGTCGACCCTATGACAAGCGCCAGCGCCAGGAGCACGATGCCTGTCAGCGCCGCGCTGAAACATAGGAGCACGCCGATGTAGACAAATACGAATAGCGCGTCGACTGCCGAAAGCAGCGCTTGTCCGGTCAGAAAGTTGCGAATACCTTCGACCTCGCGGACATGAGCAATCGTGTCTCCGACCCGGCGCACTTCGAAGTAACGTAGCGGAATCCGCATTACGCGGCGGAATAGCGTGCTGCCGAGTGTGACATCGATGCGATTGCCGGTATGAGCCAGCAAAACGCTCTGCAAGATCCCGAATGCGCCCTCGAATGCGATTACCGCGAGCATACCGACGGCAACTACCACAAGGGTCGATGGATTCCGGTAGACAAAGACTTTATCGATGATGACCTGGACGAAGAGCGGCAACCCGATGCCCAAGAGTTGGAAAAAGAAAGCAGCTGCCAACACCTCGACCAGCTCGCGGCGAAATTTTCCCAATATGGGAATAAACCAGCCGAAACCGAACGGGCGATTGGGGTTGGATACTGAGAGGCGCTGGTTCACCAGAACCAAGCTTCCAGCGTAGATACTCGCCCATTCCTCGCGGCTGACAATCTGGGGACGGGGCACATGCTGGCGAGTGAGAAAGACACGGCCGTCGCGCCGGCGCACCACGATTCCGAAGGTGCCATCTGAGAGTTGCGCGATTGCGGGCAGATTGAGCCGACTGAGGCCGTCCCAGTCGAGATGCAGTTCTTTTGCTCTCAAGTGCAGTTCGGCGCAAGCGACGAGAATCTCGCTCACTCCTACCGTGCGGTGCTCCAGCCCGAAAGCTCGGAGAATCTGTTCGGGGTCGACGGGCCGCTGGTGAAATGCTGCGATACAGGCTAGCGCCCATACTCCAGACGAAACATCGGGCGGGGCTACGGCCAACGGAGAGACCCTGCTCTCGGCTTGGGGGCCTGAACTCATGTTCCCTCCGGCCGCACTCGGCCGGCCTCCAGAGGCTTGGCCAAGCCCTCTGCTTGCGGTGAGCGGGTGAAGCGGTCAGCCAGCTGCTCATGAAAGCCGGTGCCGGGCATGCATTGACGATTCGTTTCCCAGGCACCCGCGCGGCTCCACGCCACTGGAATTCCCTGATGCATATGGTTTTTCTTCCTGGGCGCGTTCTTGGAATTTGAAGTTGCAACCCGACTCTATGAAGCGAGTATGCGATTCGTTTCCAGAACATGTCAAGTGTGGACGAGAGCCGGTATTAGGTCCTAACTGCACATGAGTTCAGGGTCGTTACAGTCGATATAAGTTAATGATTAATAAATAGAAAGAAGCTGATGCAGCCGGTTGATTATTGTTTCTGTGAGCAGATAACACTGAAGGGGAAGTAAATGGAATTTTTTCTTTTGCCGCTTGTTTCTGATCTGAGGCCACTAAGGTAAGGAGGGACATGTCACGCTCGATGATTTCCCGCGTTTTTGGTGAAGCTACGGACGGCAGCCCCGACCATGCACGTTACTGATTTAAAAAGGATTTGCTGCTAGAATAGAACTCGTAGTACGCTTATCGCTTCTCTCTGTACCGTCCGGAAACGAATCCGCTTCATGCCCGCATTTAAGAGCCTTTCCACGTCCATCTCTAATGCTCAAGACTCGCCGCCGATTCGCGTTCTGGCGGATGCGGGCCGTAGTTACACGGCGGAACTCTCCGTCGGGGACTGGATCGGCCTCGCGGATCATCCGAGGCAACGCGATACCCAGAGGCAGGCCCGTAAGGGGCATTGGCAGCAGGTGAGGATTGCCTGCGGGGCTGCACTCGAGTCGACCCGGTGGGTCATTGCCGCTGAGCTCGATGGGCAGCTTTTCAAGGTCGACGGCCATACGCGCGCGCTTCTCTGGGCTACCGGCAAGCTGCCAGCGCCCGATGCGGTCCTCGCCACCGTCTATCGCTGTCGAGACCGCTCAGAGCTTCTCGAGCTCCATGCGGCATTCGATACTCAGGCAGCTGCCGAGACAGTGTTCGATCGCGTTACCGGAGCCTTCCGCGAGCAGCGTCTCGATCTCAAATCGAAGCGCCTGAGAAGCGGGACGATCGCCGACGCCCTCAGTATTGCGACACGCGGGGTCGCTCGGGGCGAGGATGCTGAAGGGGGAACGGGCGAGGAGTGGAATGTCTATGAGGCGGTAGAGCTATTCGCGCCGGAGTTGCGGCTTTTGGATACTGTGTCTCCACAGAACGAGGTTTTCTACACAGGGGTTCTTGCGGCGGCATTTCTCTCGCTGGCACTGGATCCAGCTAACCTCGACTTCTTTCGGCTAGTCTCTCAAGCTCAGGGGGAGACCCGGGATGGCACGGTCGACCCCGTCGCGGGTGTTCTCGCCAACGTCGCCCGACTCAAGAACAAGAGCGCTCGCTTCCGGCGAGATCAAGAGCGGCTCTGCGCAACCACGCTGGGAGCAGTGCAGGCTTGGCGAGAGGGGTCGGGGTCTCTGGGATACTGGTCTTCCGGCAAGTACGAGCCGGTCAACCTGGTGAGGACCGTTCGACAGGTTCGTGAGGCGAAACTCGTGAAGCGATTGACGACGGCCGCGAGCTGAACGGTGCGGCCAGCATTGTAATTGCGGCGCAATTCCGCCCTGAGCGTGGACGATTCGAGCCTTGGGGGCGGGCTGGGGACTGCCGCCCAGTAGATCTAGCTCAGATGCTGAAAGCATAAACCTATACGAGCCTGCCGATGAGAGCCCTACAATGGGAGGACATACCGAACTCGAGTAGAGCGCGGTCTGCCGCTTCTATACGACATAATATATATTATGCGAAGCTCATGCTTCGATCGATCGCGCACCAGATCCGCGTAGCGAGATCCTGGCTCAGCAGGCACACTGAGCCGTCCTGGCCGGCACCGCTCGCTCAGCACTCCTAGAGCGGCTCGACGGTACACCAGG
>Ga0335075_10000458_pt1 | contig 72898 bp, 63 predicted proteins | sample Lox_Sample_24_FD_206723 | JGI IMG/M metagenome (GOLD analysis project Ga0335075, IMG submission 206723) | Soil microbial communities from Loxahatchee National Wildlife Refuge, Florida, United States - Lox_Sample_2.4 | ecosystem: Environmental > Terrestrial > Soil > Wetlands | place: USA... | reverse complement strand
CGCTGGTAGAAATGATTCCGCCGGCGCGCCGCCCGATCCTGGCGCAGTCTGTGGAACGCGCCTTATCCGGAGAAACCGTCGATCATCTTGAACTTCCTGTCCTTCGCGGCAGTCATGACAACGGTCTATTTTCGATCAGCCTCAGCCCGATGCGCGATGAAGGCGGAGAAATCAACAGCATCGTCGTGGTAATGACCGATGTGACGGACGCAGCCAGCTTGCAAGCGAAGCTGATGCACACGGAAAAAATGGCCGCGCTGGGCCAGCTCGTGTCCGGTGTGGCCCATGAAGTGAACAACCCACTCGCGGCAATCGTCGGGTTCACCGATCTGTTGCTGGAGAATCCTTCTGTTCCCGGCGAAGCCAAACAGGATCTGGCGATCATTCTGCAGGAGGCGCAGCGTACCCGCCAGATCGTTCAAAACCTGCTCAGCTTCGCACGCCAGTTGCCGGCGCAGCGCGAGCCGGTGCTCCTGAATAGCGTCGTGCAGCAAACTTTGAAGCTTCGCTCCTACGATCTGTTGAGCCACGGCGTGGAAGTGATCGAAAGCTATAGCGAGGATCTCCCGCTGGCGATTGGCGACCCGCACGAACTGCAGCAGGTCTTCCTGAATATTTTGAACAACGCCTATGACGCCCTTCAGGAAGTAGATCGCCGCGGCAGAATTGAAATCGCCACGTGCCAAAGCGACGGGCTCGTGGAAATCCGTTTCAGCGACAACGGTCCGGGCATCCAGCATCCGGAACGCATCTTTGACCCGTTCTATAGCACGAAAGAAGTGGGCAAGGGCACCGGACTCGGTCTGAGCATTTGCTACGGGATTATCAACGCCCATCACGGTGAAATTATCGTACAAAACAATCCCTACGGCATGGGCTGCACGTTTCGCGTCCGGCTGCCTGCAGCCACGGAGCAACTTTCCGTTTCGGCCGCCGAGGAGGCAGCTCGATGAGCGAGGCGAATGCGGCCGTGGCGCAGCATCCGATTCTGGTGATCGAAGATGAGTCGGCCGTCGCGGGCTTTTTACGCTCCGCGCTCGAACGCCATGGATATGCGGTGGTCGTTTCGGATTCCGCGACGGGCGGTTTGCAGCTGCTGTCATCCGGCGAATTTCGTGGAGTCGTATCTGACGTGTGCACGCCGGGGGAGCTTTCGGGTGTGGATGTAAAAGAGTGGCTGCTGCTCCACCGGCCCGGATTGGCGTCGAAATTTGTGTTTATCACTGGCGATACCGCCAGCGCCGAAACGGTTTCATTGGTGGCGAAAGCGCAGACCCCCTGTATCGAAAAGCCATTCCGGCTTCAGCAGTTTTTGGCGACGGTCGAGGAAACCATAGGCAAACCATGAGACAGGATTCCCAGCTCCGGCTTTTGATCGTGGACGATGAACAAAGTATTCGCCGTCTTTGCGTCACCGTCGGCCAGGGCCTAAACTTCGCCTGTTCCGAAGCGGATACCGCCGAAGCGGCGCTCGCCATGGTTGAAACGGCTTCTCCCGATCTCGTGGTCACCGATTTGAAGATGCCGGGGCAGTCCGGCACGGATTTGCTTCGAAAGATAAAGGAACTGTTGCCGCGCACCGAGATCGCCATTATGACCGGCCACGGCTCGATCGAATCCGCGGTGGAAACCATGCGCGGGGGCGCCTACGACTACATCGAAAAGCCCTTTCGAGTGGAACGGCTGCGCCAGTTGTTGCAGCGCATGGCGGAAAAAGTGCGCTTGGTGAACGAAAATCAATTCTTGCGCGATCGCGTCAGCGCCGATGCACATCTGGATGGAATTATCGGTGCGTCGGCAAAGATTCAAGAAGTGCTGCGGATCGTTTCACGCCTAAAGGACACGCGCACGCCGGTTTTGATCACGGGCGAAAGCGGCACTGGAAAAGAACTGGTCGCGCGCGCGATCCATTTCCGCGGCGCTCTCGCGCGAATGCCCTTCATCGCCGTCGATTGCGGCTCTCTGGTTCCCACCTTGATGGAAAGCGAGCTTTTCGGACACGAAAAGGGCGCGTTTACGGGCGCTCTGCGCGCAAAAGCCGGGCTTTTCCAGGCCTCCCATGGCGGCAGCATTTTCCTCGACGAGATTGGTGAGCTGCCACTCGAGATGCAAGCCAAGTTGCTGCGCGTGCTGCAGGAAAAGGAAGTTCGCCCGATCGGAAGTAACGAGAAAATTTCCGTCGACACGCGCGTGATTGCAGCTACCAACCGCGACCTTGAGTCCGCCTACCGCGCTGGCACATTTCGCAAGGACCTTTATTTCCGTCTCAACGTCGTAACCGTTCATCTGCCCGCCCTGCGCGAGCGCCGGTCGGATATTCCCCACCTCGCTCACTACTTTTTGGACCGCTACGCGCCAGGAGAAAACGTGCAGATTTCCCCCGCGGCGATGAAAAGTTTCCTGCAATACGATTGGCCGGGGAACGTGAGAGAACTGGAGAACTGCATCGCTCGCGCCGTGGCGCTCGGCAACCACCAAAGTATCGATCTCGCGGATCTTCCGCCGGGCATTGCCGCCGCCGAAGATCCGGACATGTCCGCCCAGGCAGCCGCCGAGCTTTCCACGACGGCTCTAGCCGATCTCGAGCGAATCACCATCCTTCGAGTCTTCGAACAGGCGGGCGGCGACAAAATCATCGCCGGCAAAATGCTTGGGATCAGCCGCGCCACGCTGTATCGGCGTCTCAAACGCTACAACATCGCAGTCCGCTCCAGCCAAAAGCAGCTCGTCGAGAGCGTGCGCTAATCCGGATCTGCGATCGTAAGCCTCGCTCTCACGCCACGCTGTCAGAGCGGTAAAGGGTGAGATTTTCGTCTCATCCTGAGACGAGCGTCCTCTCAAATGAATTTGAGACCCGCGCAAGTCCCTTGATTGCAGCAATTTAATCTCGGCCCACGCGCCTGATTTTTGGCGTTCGTCGTGCATTCCACCGCGAGTTGGAACTTGTCTGTTCGCTCGACCCGCAGAAGTTCGAAGCGCGGCGCGCGAATCGAAACGCGGAAGCGTTTTCGGAACGCCCTCGCGCGGCGAAAGGATCATAGCTGTGTTAACCAGCGATACGGAGCTTTCCAGCACGCGAACGGAACAAACGTGTGTGGAAAAGCTCGCGCGGCTCTTTCCCAACGCGTTGCCAGTGCGAATTCCCGTGCAGATAAGCGCTCTGCCGCCCGACCGCCATCGATCACACGAGCAGACCCTAATCGAGTTCGGAACGGCGAGAGAAGTTCTCTTTGCCTCGCGCTTGCCACTCGAATTCGAAGATCGCGTACGGGTGGTGAACTCCGATGGGTCGCTCGACGCGCGTGCAACGGTGGTGGCCGTCCGCTATCACGATGGAATCAAAGCCGTCGCCGCACGATTCCTGGACAACGTGGAGAACTGGATCATCAAATCATGACCCCAAAAACCACCAGCACTCCGAGCCAACCTGCCGAAAAACCGAAGCCGGGCGCGGCGAACGGCCCCTCACCCGCGGAGTTGGCGCTGCAGTGGCAAGAAGCGCGGCTGACGTACCCGATCTACTCGGCGCTGGCCACACAGTTCAACCTCGCCTCACTTCCTTATCGGGATGCGGAGTTGCCGCCGGCGCGGCCCACGCGCGCCATTTTCGAACGGCACCTCAAATGGTTGGATGAACTCGACGAAAAGGCCCTGGCCTATCAGCTGCGCCAAATCCCGCCGTCGATTCTGAACGCCAGCGAGGAAGGTCTCCGCTCTTTCGTTCATCGGCAGCTGCGCAAACAGAACAAGACGAATGCCGACCGAGATAAGATCGATCTACTGCTGGTTCAGTATTTCGCGATGCAAGCCACGGAAGATTTGCTTCACAAGGAAATCACACTGGCGGATGTTGCCCAAGTTTTGCGGCCGGTACTTTCCGAAGCGGACGCCACTCCATTGGAATGGTGCGAGCCGCTCGAACAGATCCTCGAACGAGCGCGCAGCTATCATAGCCTGCGCGAGCTGATGGAAGATGGCCTGCTGGAGCAGGGGCGCCTTCTAAAAGACTCGGCCGGCCCGATGTTTTACGATCCTGCCGCCCTGGTGGCCTTCTGCCGCTTTAATTTCCTGGTGCGCCGCGCGTTCATTCGGATGTTGCACGCCGATTTGAAAGCGGTGCGCGAAGCAGTGGACGCCCTCGAAGCGCGCGGCGTCAAAGCCATCGACTGCCGGAGAGCCGGATTTTCCGCGGCGGAAACAACCGTTCAACTCCGCCATTTTTGCGACAACTGGCGTCAACCGTTCCAGAAAGATTACACGCAAAGCTCGGTCACGAGAGCCTTCGAACAGTTACTGGCGGTCCGCGCCGATTTGGAGGAAGCTCTCGGAATAAAGCAAGCGCCGGGACCAAGCGCACCCGCGAAAAAAGTCCAGCAGGCTGCCGCAGTTCCTGTCGCCACGAAACCATCCGCGGCACCGCCACAGGAGAAAGTTTCAACTCCGCCCCCAGGCACTGTTCCGCAACCTGTCCCCGCGAGCGCCACCAAAAAACTATCCGAGGCCCAAGGGCCCCCAAACAACGCCGCCGCTCAACCTGCACCGCAGCACGACGCGGGTCCGGACGCCCCAGCAGAAGGTGCGGATGCCGAGAAGTGTATGGAGGCAATCTGGGAGCAGCTCATCGCCGTGCCACCTTCGCGCGGACGATCGATGTCCACCGTCGTTTTGCAAGATACAAAGGTCCTGCTGTCCTCGTGGGAAGTGTCCGCATTTGTCAGCGAAGGCAACCAGGAAGCGGAGGATCTGCGCCGGGCGGTAGTTGCGCGCGCACTGCTTGCGCTGGCCACCGACCAGAAAAAACGATCAGGTGAAGGCAGCCAGTTGACGACTGCGCTGGCGTTGGCGCGCGACGAGGTGTCCTATTTTCAGGGGCGCATTGAAGACGCGAAAAAGTCCAAGAACACGGAAGCGGCGGTCAATCTTGGCATCAGCGCCAAGCGGCTGCTCTCGTCCATTGAAGAAGCCGAAAAACTTGAGTCGTAAGCAACGAAACGGGCAGGTGGGAGTTTGAGCCACTCGAGTGTCCTGATCTTATCGGATGAGCCGGAATTCGCGCGTTTGCTGGCGAGCCGCTGGCAGGCGGAGCGGCACGTCCCAGAGATTACGGTGGCCACGAGTGACGTGTGGCGTCCGGGCAGCGGTCCGGAATGCGATCTGGTGATCGTGGGCCCGGTTCGCGCCGGACAACTTTCTTCCGTGCTCCGCGCCGCTGGCATGGCCGCCACTACCCCGGTGATCGTGATCGCTTCCGAGGACGAAGAATTTGTATCGCTCGCTTCAAAATACCAGAACGTGATTCCGATGCCGCAACACGACAAATGGATCACCACGCTGATCCTGGTTTCAACGGAGGCGTTGCGGCGTGTGGACGCGGTCAGCCGCGCGCAGCGCGCCGAGCGCGTCGCGCTCGAGTCGCAACGCCTGGCCGCCCTGGGCCGGTACATGCTCGATATGCGCCCTAGCGTGAACAATGCGCTCACGTCGGTGCTCGGCAATGCGGATCTGTTGATGATCGAGCCCGGCAAAGTTTCCGCCGAAAGCCGTGAACAGCTCCGGGCCATTCAGATCACGGCGCTGCGGCTCAACGAAATCATGCAGCGATTCTCGTCTCTCGCCAGCGAGATGTGGGCCGGTGAGACGAAATCTCAGTCTGAGACAGAAACCACGCCACGACAAGCTTTAATCCGGCCGTGAGAACGGTCGCAAGGCTCGCAGCCTATTGAAGCTACGGGACTTGTGAATATGGAAGCAGAAAGGAAGCTTCGCGGCGCGGTGGTGAGCGAGTTGCATTCCGAATTAAGGGGCGTTGGTGTGGAGGTGTGCAGGTGTTAAAAAAAGTTTTGGTGGTCGACGATTCGCAAGCTGAAATCCGGCTGCTGCAGTCGGTTCTTCAGCAAGGCGGATTTCAAGCCGTCGGCATTTCCGATCCTACCAAGGTCGAGGAAACTATCGACGAGGAACGCCCCAACGTGATTCTGCTCGACGTGGTGATGCCGCAGCGAAATGGGTTCCAGGTGTGCCGCGAGCTGAAGAGCCACGAGCCGTATTCGCAGATTCCCGTGATTCTGGTGACCTCAAAATCCGCGCCGAGCGATCGCTACTGGGGTGAACAGCAGGGGGCCAATGGCTACGTTTCAAAGCCTTTCACGCCAGACGAGTTGCTGAACGCCGTGAGACGGTGGGCCTGATGGCTGACGACTTCATTTCGCCTGCGCCGCTGAACGACGGAAGCGATGCAGATTTTCTGGAAGCGGAAGTCTCTCCGGAAGATCAGCGGCCGGAACGCCAATTCTGCGTTTTTCGTGCGGGGCGGGAGCGATTTTGCCTGTCGGTTTTGGAAGTGGAGGAAGTAGTGGACTGGCCGCTGGTCACGCGCATTCCGCTCACGCCGTCGTTCTTGACTGGTGTGTTCAATTTGCGCGGAACCATCGTCCCGCTGGTGGATATCGCATTTACCGAGGGTCGCAAAGCGGGTCTCTCTCCGAAGCATGTTGTCGTCGCTGAGCTTGAAAGCGATGTGGATGGCCAAAGGATCCGTCTTGGAATCTCCGCCGACGAAGTGATCGGCACTTTCTCGGCAACGGAGGATTCGCTGCTCGACCAGGCGCCGCCCGAGGTGCCGCATTGCCGTGGCATGTTGCGCCATGACGATCGCTTGGCCCTGGTAATCGATCTGCCGCGGTTACTGGAAGTTTTTTCGGTACCTGTGATTTGAAACGCGGAACCATGTCGGTCGCCAGTGCGGTTTTGAATTGTAATCGGTTCAGCGGCCCCGTATTGATCGCGAAATCGCCGAACGAATTTCGGCTGCAGGTTCTTGGGAGGAAGTCATGAAAGCTCGTTTGAGTTCGACAATCTGGTTGCTGGTCCTGTGGATCGGCCTGGCGCTTTTCGGGGTGCTAGGTCTGGCCTACCATGCCGGCAAAAACTCGGGCGGGCTGGCACTCTCGGACGCGGGGTCGCTGCCTGCCGCCGCGAGCGAGCCGTTGCTGGCCGCTTTCGTGTTGACCGTGGCTGCGGCTATTTCGGTGATTTTCGTCCTGAGCAAGCGAGTGATTCGTCCTCTGGGTGAACTGGCCACGTTCTCTGAGCGGTTGGCAGCGGGAGACGCCCGGGCGCGCGCCGAAATCTCCAGCACCGATGAATTCGGGTTCATCGCCGAAAACTGCAATCGCAGCGCCGCGAAGGTGGCGCACGCGATCACCAACCAGCAGGCTCAGGACTCTCTGCAACGCAGCATCACCGACTTGCTCAACACGATCAATCAAGTGGCCCGGGGCGATTTGACCATCCGTGGAAAGGTCACGAGCGACGCTCTCGGAAACGTGGTCGATTCCGTGAACTTCATGCTGGACAACTTCACCAAGGTTCTCGAGCGCGTCCGCAAGGCCGCCATCGACGTGAGCGCTAGCGCGAACCAAATTCTGAATTCCGCGGACGAAATGGCCGCCGGCGCCACGCAGCAGGACCAGGAAATCACCAATACCTCATCCGCGGTGGAGGAGCTGACCGTTTCGATGAAGCAGGTGTCCAACAACGCGGAAGCCAGCGCCGAAGCAGCTCGTCGCGCGCTGGACGCCGCCGAACAGGGCAACCGCGCCGTGAACGACACCCTCGAAGGCATGCAGCGCATCCGCTCGTCGGTGCAGGCTACCGCGAAGAAAATAAAATCGCTTGGCGACCGTTCGCTGGAAATCTCCGAAATCATCAACGTGATTAACGACATCACCGAACAGACCAACCTCCTCGCGCTCAACGCCGCCATCGAAGCGGCGCGCGCAGGGGAAGCCGGCCGGGGGTTCGCGGTCGTCGCCGATGAAGTCCGCAAGCTGGCCGAACACTCCCGCAGCGCCACGAAAGACATCGCCGCGCTGATCAAGGCCATTCAGGCGGAAACGAACGAGGCGGTCGTCGTCATGGAAGAAGGCACGCGGGAAGTGGAAGTCGGCGCGGGCCTTGCCGATCAAGCCGGCAAAGCGCTCGAAGCGATTTCGAGCGTGGTTCGTCAATCGGCCGAACTGGTCCAGGAAATCTCGCTCGCTTCCAAGCAACAGGTGCGCGGCACGGAGGGAGTCGCCAACGCGATGCAGATTATTTCCGGCATTACGCGGCAGACGACCACGGGCGCGCGTCAGACGGCCACGACCGTGAACAACATGGTGAAGCTCTCCGAACAGCTCAACGAAGCGCTCGCACAATTTCGCTCGGCGCGCGCTGCCGAAGCCGCGGCGCACGAGCCGGCATCAGGCGCTCCGGTTCCGGTTGGAGCGCAGCGCTAGCGGATTTTTCCGCCGGCCGCGATTCTCGGAGCTAAACGCCCGAATATGAAAGCGCATCCAGTGACGCCCGTGACGCTCACGGATTCCGAGCTTGACGAAATCCGCACGCTGATCGAACAGCGTTCCGCGATTCTGTTCGACTCCTCGCGCGAGAGGTTTTTCTCCACGCGCGTCCGCGAGTTCATGGAAGAGCATGGCGTGCACGGCGGCGCGGACTTGCTGCGGCAAATTCGCGGATCGAGCACCGATTACGAGTCGCTCGTGGAGCGCTTGCTGACGCAAGAAACTTCATTCTTCCGCTATCCCGAAGTGTTCGAGGCGCTGGAATCGAAAATTCTGCCGGATGTGCAAGAGCGAAAGTTCTGGGATAACCCGCGCACGCTGCGCATCTGGAGCGCCGGCTGCTCCACGGGAGAAGAGCCGTATTCCATCGCCATCACCCTTTGCGAAGCTCTGAAATTCGCCGAGGCCTGGGAGATCGAGATTCTCGCTACCGACATCAGCCGCCGCGCCTTGCGCCACGCCGAACGCGGCGCGTATGCAAAGCGCAGCCTAGAAAACATGTCAGCGCCGCGGCTCGAAAATCACTTCACGGCCATCAAGCACGGATTCCAGGCGAAGCCGCGCATTCGCCGCATGATTTCGTTCGTGCACATGAATCTGGTCGACTCCGTTTACGTCGGGAAAATCGACTGTATTTTCTGCATGAACGTGCTGATGTACTTTTCCGAGCAGCGCCGCCTTGCCATTTTGCGCCGTTTTTATGACGCGCTCGAGCCAGGAGGCTATTTCCTGCTGGGCCATTCGGAAACCTTGTCGCACGCGCCAGTGAAATTCGAACCGGTGGTGATTGGCGGATATCGTTTGTATCGCAAGCCAGGCACGAAGCCGGCGGGCCACCCTCGCGCGGCCGTTTTGCTGGAGGGCGCCCAATGAACGGGCCCGATCCCGAAGCGGTCGAACTCTTCTTGCAGGAGGCTTCCGAGCAGCTCCAGTTTCTCCGCGAATATTCCGGCATGCTGCAGGAGACTCAGACGAGTCACGAAGATCTGGAGAAACTCTACATTGCGGCGCACACCCTCGCGGGAACGTCCGCGAGCTACGGCTTTCCGCAATTTTCCGAAGTGGCCGCCAAGATGGCTCACATCTTTCATTACGCCACGAACGCAACGCTCAGTCCGGATATGTATGGTCCGCTGACGGAGTTCATTTCCGACGCTATTTCCGTTCTCGAATTCGACCTGCTGCAGATCAGCTCGGACGGAATCGAGACCTCGGCCGACATCGCTACATTCAAGCAGCGCTACGCCTTCGCGTTTCCGGCAGCGCCATCCGCAAGTCCGGATGATCAATTCGAGTCTGGCGGTTCCTTCGAACAATCACCCGAAAGCTCACGGCCGGACCCATCGTTCGTGGACCAACTGCCTCAGGACGGGGAAGTGGCAGACGATGTCCTCGAATTCTTCGTACCGGAGGCGGAAGAGCACCTGCAAGCGGTTACCGAATGTCTGCTCGCTCTTGAAGACAATCCCAACGCCGAGGAAATTAATCGCCTTTTCCGCTCGATGCACACGGTCAAAGGCTCCGCCGCGCAGGTGGGCCTGCACCGCCTCGCGACCGTCGCGCATCGCGTCGAGGATTTGATCGGCCGGCTCCGCGATGGCCTGTTGAAGCCCAGCGCGGAAATCGTCGATCTTCTGCTGCAATCCGTTGACGTGTTGAAGAACTTCCTGCACCGCCAGTGGCCCAGCGATGAAGAAATGGCCGCGGTCGTCGGTCCGATGCTCGCTCGCATCGCCGAGTTCGCTCCGGAAGAAACCGACGACGAGAGCCCGCAACCTGCGTCCGAAAGCCAGCCTGCGTCCGTTGCGGATACTGCTGCATCCGGCGCTCCAGCTCCCGGGAAAACCAAACGCGCCGGAACGCAGGGCGCCGGTCAAGCGAAGTCCGTGCGCATTTCACTCGACCGGCTCGATCGTATGATGAACGCCGTCGGCGAGTTGGTGATCAACCGCACCCGCATGCTCGGGCGCCTGTCGGAGCTGTCGAAACTCGTCGAAGTGCTGACGTTCTCGAAGGCGCGCCTCTCGACGAAAATATCTGAGTTCCAGGAAAAGCACGAGTTCAGCCGCATCCGGCCAACGCTTGTGCCCGGCGCGCATCCGCCGCAAATGGACACGTTCCGCGGCCATCGGACGCCTGCGCCCCCAGTGATGTCCGGCGACCTGCTCGAATTCAGCGAGCTGGAAATGGACCGCTACGACGATTTCAATATCCTGTCGCGCTCGCTCACCGAAATTTCGGCCGACGTGACCGAAGTTCTTACGCAGCTCGAAGGTTTCATGGGCCGCGTGGATATGGATATCGACGAGTTCACCAAGCTCGCCCATCACCTGCAGGACGAAATCACCGCGGCGCGCATGGTGCCAATCGGCAATCTTTACACGCGGCTTTCGCGCACCGTCCGCGACGCGTCCAGTGCCACCGGCAAAACCGTCGAACTTTCCCTCGAAGGCGCCGAGACGGAGCTCGACAACAACATCATCCAGCAAATTTCCGATCCTTTGATTCATTTGGTGCGCAACGCTGTAGCCCACGGACTTGAGGACGCGCCCGTCCGCCGCTCCACTGGAAAATGCGAAAAAGGACGCATCTCCGTGCGCGCGTATCACCGCGGGAACCAGATCTACATTGAAGTGGAGGACGACGGCCGCGGCATCGATTACGACAGTGTTCGCCGCCGGCTGATCGAATCGGGCTCGGTGTCTCCGGTAGCCGCGGCCGAGCTGAGTGAACGCGAGCTCCGCGAATATCTCTTCCGCCCGGGTTTTTCCACCGCCTCGTCCACTTCCGAACTTGCGGGCCGCGGTGTCGGTCTTGACGTGGTGCGCGCCAATGTGCACGCGCTGAATGGCGAAATCGAAATCCACTCCGAACTCGGCCGGGGCGCCTGCTTCACCGTAAAAGTTCCTCTCACTCTGATCATTTCGCAGGCACTTTTCATCCGCTGCGGATCATCCACATATGCGTTTCCGCTCGCCGTCGTGGAAGAAATTCGCCGCCTGCGGCCAGAGGACATTGAGGACGTTGGTGGAAAACTTCTGACGCGCGTGCGTGACGTGGTCACCGAAGTCGTCCGCCTCGATTCGCAGCTCGGTTTGCCGCCGATCGAGCCTGTCAACGGTTACTTTCACATGGTCATCGTGAAGGTTGCCGGAAAACATTTCGGCGTGGTAGTCGAAGAAGTCCTCGGCAAGGACGAAATCGTCATCAAGAATTTGGGCGAATATCTGCGCCGCGTGAAACTTTTCCCCGGCACAACGATCGCGTCGGACGGCAGCCTGATTCTGCTGATCGACTTAAATCGGCTTATTTCCGCGGAATCCGTCGAGCGCCACGCCGTCTCTGCAACCTCTTCTGCCGCGCGCGTCTTCGCGCCCGGCGCCGAAGCCATTGCCGCCGGCAGCATTCCGGCCGAAGCCGTCGACCCGATTCAAGACGAGCGCGTCGTCGTGGTGGCCGACGATTCCATCAGCGTGCGCAAATTCGTGGGACGCATGCTCGAAAAAGCAGGCTTCCGCGTCAGGCTGGCGTCCGACGGCCTCGAAGCGTCTGAAATCGTGGCGCAGTCCGGTTGCCATCTACTGATCACCGACCTCGAAATGCCGCGCATGAATGGCTACGAGCTGATGGCTAATTTGCGGCAGAACCCGATGACCCAGCGCGTTCCCGTGCTCGTGGTTACCTCGCGCGCCGGAGCGAAGCACCGCGATCGCGCCATGAAAGAGGGTGCTTCCGGATTCCTCACCAAGCCGGTGCAGGAAGATCAATTGATTGCCACTGTCGAAGAACTTTTGAACACGGAAAAACCGCCGGTGCGGCCCGCGCTCACTATGCCGCTGCGGCAGGATTGAGATGATGCCGTCGTCCGATAAAAAGATACGAGTGCTCGTGGTCGATGACTCCGCCTTCATGTGCAAGGTGCTGCAGGAGATCATCAACTCGGATCCGCAGATGGAAGTGATCGGGCAAGGCCGCGACGGCCGCGATGGCGTGGCGCTCGCCGAATCTCTGCGCCCGGATGTGATCACCATGGACATCAACATGCCGCATGTCGATGGCCTGCAGGCCACCGAGCTGATTATGTCCCAGCATCCGCGGCCAATCGTCATCGTCAGTTCGGAATCACGCGAGGGCGCGGCCAGCACGCTGAAGGCTCTCGAACTCGGCGCTATCGACTTCGTTCCCAAGCCTTCCAGCGGCATCGATCTGGACATGAAAACGGTCCGCGAAGAACTCACCCGCAAACTCAAGCTCGCGGCGAAGGTCCGCGTGGTGCGCACCGCGACCCGCTCTAAAATCGCGGTGCCCCAGGTCGGCTCGATTGGCGCAAACGATTCGCTCAAGAGCGCTGTCGTGGCCGCTCAGAACGGTGGGAAGTTCCCGATGGTCGTGGTCGCGGCGTCGACCGGCGGTCCGGCAGCCGCCACTCGCGTGATTGGCGGTTTACCAAAGGATCTCGGCGCGGCGGTTTTTCTAGTCCTGCACATGCCTGCTAACTTCACGAAGCAGTTCGCCCTGCAGCTCTCCGAACTGGGCGGTTTGCCAATCAAGGAAGCTGATAACAACGAGGCGGTCAAACCCGGAGTCGTATATCTGTGCCCCGGATCGCATCACTTGCGGCTTACCTCCGCCGGAAAAATCTCTCTCGATTCCGGCGCGCGTATCGATGGCTACCGCCCATCCGCGGACGCCGCGCTCGAAAGCATCTCCGCCTTCGCGCGCACTTTTACGATTGGGGTGGTGCTTACGGGTATGGGCAGCGATGCGGCCAAAGGGGTAAAGGCCGTGAAATCCGCTGGAGGCACGGTATTCGCACAGGATGAAGCCACGTCGATGATCTTCGGCATGCCCGCCGAGGCCATCAAAACCGGCGCAGTGGACGAAGTGCTTCCGCTCGATCACATCAGCGGAGCCATCGAAAAGCGCGTGGGGCAGCTCGCTCGCCTCGCCCCCGCCGGAGTGCGATGAACCCGGCCGCCGCCGTCGCAAAAGAATCTCGGAACGCGGCGCAGCGCCAGGTGCGCGGTTCCGAGACGGTAGTGTTGTTCATGGTCGCTAACCAGACGTTCGCCATTGCCGCGGATGCCGTTCAGGAAATTCGTAGCACGGACAGCCTGTCGGGTTCGGCAATGGAGATTGAACAAATCGAGGTCGGCAAAGTTCGCCACACCATCGAGCGCGGCCGCCGCTGGTATTTCGTTGTCAACGCCGGAATGCACTTCGGTCTTCCGGTCACGCGACCCACGCTCGTTCTGATTTTGCGCAATCTGCCAGTGGCCGTGTTGATTGACCGCATCGACCGCATGGCGCAAATTGCATCCGTTTACCCACTGCCATTGGCATTCGCCGGGGAAGAACGCCGCTGGTATCGCGGCCTCGCCAAGGTCGACGATGTGATCGTTCCGGTGATCCAGCCGGGCGGCTTCCTTACCGGCGAAGAACTCCGCGTCCTCGACGTCGCGCTGGAAGCAGCCGCATCGCAACGAAGCGAGTTGGAAGGAGCCGCGCCCGCATGATACAGGCGAGCAAATCTGGCCGGCCGTCCTTCGTTATCCTGCAAGTGGGCGAGCGGCGCTTCGCGCTTCCGGCGGCAGTTGTCGCCGAACTGGCTCCGCCCGTTCGTTTACACTCGTTCCCGCATGATACGCCGGCCATTCGCGGCGTGATCGTGCGGCGAGGACACATCGTCCCGGTTTACGACGCGGCCTCTGCGCTCGGCGTTCGCTCAACTGCGGCGCAGCGCTTCTATCTGATCACTCGCCGGCGCGCGGGCAAACTCCGCGAGTTTGGAGCAATACCCGTGAACGGCGATTGCGAACTCGCCGAGGGCGAGCTTCAACCCGCAGCTGCCGATCGGCCCTCGTGTGTACTGGGGACCATCCAACTTCGCGAAGAGATCCTCGATGTCTTCGATCTCGATCTGCTCATGTCGTCGGGCTCGCCGGCGGATTCTTCTGCAAGCGCGGAGGTCCGCGCATGAACGCTCCCGCCAATCTTCCACGGCTGCTGCTGATCGATAGCAACGTGTACTTTTCCAAGAAACTCGGCGATGCCCTGAAGCAGCAGGGATTCGAAGTGGTTCCCTGCACGCAAGCGGTATACGCGTTGACCATGCTGGAGTGGAACACGCCCATGGCTATTCTGTGCGCCACGAATCTCCGCGAAATGGGCGCGCTTGAAATGGCGCCGATCCTACGCGGTGATCCGAAGACCGCCGCGATTCCTCTGATCGCCATTGGCGCGGGAAACGAGCAAGCCCTGCTCGAAGCCTATCGCGCCGGATGCGACGACTACGTCGATCGCCACCGGACCCACGCTGATATCGCCGCTCACGTGCGGCAATTTCTGGTCAGCCGCCAGGACGGTTTTCAGCCGACTCAAATGCTCTCGACCGCAGACACCTCGCTGAGCGGCAATCTTTCGCATCTCGATCTGCCGGGCGTAATTCAAATGCTCGGGCAGTCCCATCAGAGCGGCGCTCTTCACGTGAACGCGGCGGACGCCGATGGGATCATTTTCTTCGAAGGGGGCGAAATCATTCACGCGGAATGCGGCACTCTTTTCGGCGATGAAGCAGTCACGCAGACGGTGAAGAACTGCCAAATGGCCGGGAAGGGCGTTTACAAATTCATCTACGGCGCGAGCGCCGCGCAGCGCACCGTATTGCGCTCGGCCACGGACTTGCTTCTTGACGCCATGCGCGAATTCGACGAATCCGAGCGCGACGCCGCCGAAAAACCTCTGCAGAAGGAGCCGTCATGAGCGAAACCCAAGCACCTACCGCCGCTGCCGCTCCGATGGTCTATTTCATCGATGACAGCGCGACCATGCGCGAGGTCATCAAAATCGCGTTTCGAAAAGAAAACATACAAGTCACCGCTTGCTCCGACGCAGCTTCCGCCATCCAGCAATTCGACGCTGCCGCGCCCGATATCGTCATTACCGACGTGATCATGCCTGACAAAGACGGCTACGAAGTCTGCAAGTTCGTCAAAGAGCACGATCGGTTCGGCGGTACGCCGGTAATTCTGATGTCCGGAGTGGTGAATAAATCCGTTGCTGAAAAAGCCATTGCCGTTAAAGCTGACGAGCTGATTCGCAAACCGTTTCAGCCGCAGGAACTCATCGCCCGCGTGAAGAATCTGCTGAAGCCCCGCTCCTCTCCGGTCGGAAATCGGCGCTCGCCGGATGCTACGCCGCCTGCCCGCGAATCCGCGCAGGTGCTTTCCAACTTCTTCGGCGCAATTACGGCTCCAGCGGCGCCGCTTCGACCCCCGATCCATGGCGGTGCAGCTACGCCCCTTGCAGCTGCTTCTCGACCGATGGCGACGGGGCTCGCCGCACCGGCGACGGTTCCGGCGGTTCCATCCGCGGAACTGCAAAAATTGCGTTCCGAAGTGAATCGCCTCGAACTGCTGGTAAAAAAGCTCAGAGCTGAACTCCAGGCCGAACATGAATACTGCGAAGCGCTCGAATCGCAGTTGAAAACGATGCAGGAGAGCTCGTAGAGGTTCACTCCATGAGGCTTTTCCGCAGCTCTGGTTGGCACTTCAGCCATTTGGTTACCTTTCTGGTATAAGTGCGCGCTCCACCTCTTGATTCCCGCCCGTGCTGCCTCTAATCTATTTACACCTCTCCGAGTCAGGCGGTTCAGCTGTTCCTAGGCGCAGGTGTGTTTGGAGACTGCATGGGGCGCCGCAGCGAACAGCGCATCGTCATCGCTTTCCCGGTTATAGTCCGTGGCACGGATTCGCGGGGATCTGTGTTCACCGCCACAACCGAAACGCACGATATTAGCTGCACCGGCGCGTCCCTGAAAGGCCTGCAAGGCGTAGCCGAACCCGGCCGGAAAATCGAGATCGAGTGCCAAACTCAAAAAGCTTGGTATCGAGTGCAGTGGGCGAGCGCAACGAATCGAAAAAAAGAATGGCGCGTCGGTGTTCGATGCCTCGAACCAGGTAAATATATCTGGGGCGTCCCGCCGAAAGAATGGCAGCCAGACACGTTTGATATTTCCGCAGCCAATTCGGAATTTGTGGGGGAGAGCTCTGCCGCCTCACCCGCCACTGTCGCACGCCCGTCGAGGGAGCGCCGCCGCTTCGGGCGCCACCAGTGCCGCGTGGAAGTGCAAGTCTCCACGCAAGGTCCATATGGCGAAGTCTTGGTCAGTGGCAAGATCACGGATATCTCGCTAAGCGGCTGCTACGTTGAGATGCTTTCGCCGCTTCCAAGCGACACACCTATCGAGCTGGCCTTTACCGCGGATCACACGGCCATGCATTTGAGCGGGAAAGTGTGCTCCTCGCAGGAAGGCTTCGGCATGGGCGTCGCTTTCACCAGCATGACTCCAGAAGATTTCGAAGCGCTCCGCCAATTCGCTCCACCGGAGAAGGACGAGCGCCGCAATTGGCAGACGCCCGTATCCCATAGCTCGCACGCTGCGGCATTGGCCGATTCACCTGCCGCGGAGCTTCGCCGCCCGGCTCGGTCGTCACCAGCGGCTAATCGTAATCTGGCGTCGCCCACAAATGCTGCTGAACAGCACTTCGAAATTTCTCCCGCCGCAGCGGGGGTAGGCATCGAGATCTCGGAGCTTCCCGATTCGGCCGCGGCAATCGAAGCTCTGGTGCGACTGCTCCTACGCAAAGGCGTGGTCACACGCGCCGAACTAATTGAAGAACTCGATCGCCTAAAAGCCGCACAGACGTGATCTCGTGTTCCCTCCGAACCGCGGAACGCAAACTGCGAAAACTTGCTTTTCGGCCGTTACTGCGCCAGAATTCCGGTGTATTTGCGCCTCGCACCCCGAAAAGCCAGGCTCAAAGCTTCTGGAGGATTTACGATGAGACGAAGTATGGTGCTTACCGCACTGGTCAGTGCGGCCGCTCTGCTGATTTCTGTTTCCCTCGCCAGTTTTTCCGTAGCAGCCCCCGCCATTCCGTCACGCAGTCTCGAGATGACTACCATCACCCACGTGCCCGCCATGCCTGCTGGTTCACACGAACTCAGGATTTGGATTCCACTGCCCTATACTGGCGCGGACGCGTATCAAAAAGTTTCGCGGCTCAAGGTCGAAAGTCCTGTGCCGTATCACATCGACCATGAACCGGTGTTTGGCGACCGTTACGCGTACTTGGCGGTCAAGTCGTCGCAAGACACGAAGCCGTTTGACGTCCGCATTTCTTTTCACGTGGAGCGATTCGAGCACCGTGTCTCATTGACGCCTTCCAGCACCGCGCCATCCATGCCACACATGGAGTTGGCCCGTTATCTCCGCCCGGACAGAATGATTCCGCTGAACGGCGAAATCGGGCAGCTTTCAGCCGAACACACCCAGGGTGCGCACGGTTCGATCCAAAAAGCGCACGACATCTACGACTACATCCTGGCCACCATGCATTACGATCATGCTGGGACAGGCTGGGGACACGGCGATGCGGTGTGGGCGTGCAACTCCAAGCACGGCAATTGCACCGATTTCCATTCGCTGTTCATCGGCATGGCTCGCGCGGCGGGGGTTCCGGCGCGATTTCAAATAGGATTGGCGTTGCCGGCCAACGCGCATTCGGGAGCGATCACCAGTTATCACTGTTGGGCTGAGTTCTACGCCAAGGGCATCGGATGGGTTCCGATCGACGCGGCCAAGGCTTCGCAGGACCCTTCCAAAGCGAAGTATTACTTTGGGGCAATCGATACGGATCGCGTGATGTTCAGCATGGGGCGCGACATTCGCCTGGTGCCGCCGCAGAAGGGCGAGCCGCTGAACTATTTCGTCTACCCTTACGCTGAGCTGGACGGCAAGCCGTACGACGCGATCACGCACGACGCGTCGTTCCGCGATGATTCCGCCGCGACGCAAAGTGGCGTATCGGCGGGCAACTAGCACGTCAGGACAACAGGGAACGCTCCGCGGCGTCAGCCGAGTCCGTTCGCGCGCAGGAATTCGCGAGCCACTTGGCTGATGTCGCGGTGCTGACCGACCACCTCGTAGTTCATCTTCTGCATCTGCGCGTCGGAGATTTTCCCCGCCAGCGCGTCGATTGCCGCACGTAATTCAGGATGGCGCGCGAGCGTCTGGTCGCGGACGATCGGCACCGCCTGGTACGGCGGAAAGTAGTGCTTGTCGTCTGCGAGTACGGTGAGGTCGCGAGCCGAGAGCAATCCATCGGTGGAATTTCCGGCCACGAGATCGACTTCGCGATCGAGCAGCGCGCGATACAGGAGCCCCAGATCGAGAATCTTCGGCGGTCCGGCGAATTTCAGGCCGTAAGTTTTGACTAAGCCTGTGTAACCGTCGGGCCGGCCCATGAACTCGTAGCCGAATCCCGCAATCCACTTCGGTGTGTATTTCGCGGCTTGTGAAATGGTCTGCAGGTCCAGGCGGCGCGCGTCTGGCCCGCGAATCACAATGGCAAATGTATTGTTGAAACCCAGCGAAGGAAGCACGGTGAAGTGGAAGCGCTGCTGGTACTGCTGTCGGACTTTGTCGAATACGGATTGAGAATTCTGTTCGATGGGGTCTTTCAAAATCGCGGTAAGCGCCGTACCGGTGTATTCCACGTAGGTGTCGATGCGCCCTGCGAGCATGGCCTGCTGGCAAATGAACGTGCCGGCTAAATAAAATTTCCTCTCGACGTGCAGATGGGTGTGCGCTTCGATTTCCTGCGCCAGAATTTCGCCGAGCAGGGCCTGCTCCGGAAAGTTTTTAGAGCCGACCACGATTGTGTCCTTGCCACCGCTTCCGCACCCCGCCAAGCCAGTGCACGTAAGCATCGCGAGCAGCACGACGGCTGCTGCAATTCCGGCTCCGGAGCCGAGTCCGCCGCGCGGGCGTCCCGCGGGTTGCGGCTTGGCCCTGCGGCGCTCTGGACGCATGTGGCGCTCCAGCAGCCCGAACAAAATATCCGCGATGATGGCGAGCGCCGCCGCGGGAATCGCGCCCGCCAAGATCACGTCGTTATCGACCATGGCCAGGCCGCGGAAAATGTATTCGCCTAGTCCGCCCGCGCCGACGGCCGCCGCGATGGTGGCGATCCCGATGGTCCAAACGGTAGCCACGCGAACTCCCGCAAGAATGGTTGGAAGCGCCAGCGGCATTTCCACGCGGCGCAAGATTTGGCCCTCGGTCATGCCCATTCCGCGCGCCGCTTCGCGCACCGCCGGATCGACCGAGGTTATTCCCGCGGCGGTGTTGCGAATGATCGGCAGCAGCGCGTAGACCGTGAGCGCCGCGATGGCGATGCGGTCGCCGCGCGCTCCTAGCCACGGCAGCGGCAATAGAAAACCGAACAGAGCGAGGCTCGGAATCGTTTCCGCGATATTCGCGGTTCCCAGAATCGGCTTCGAGGTCCACGGACGGCGCGCCACGAGCATCCCCAGCGGCACGCCGATAAGAACCGCAAGGACCATGCTGATGCCGGACAGCCAGATGTGCTCGCCGGTGGCTTGCAGTATTTGGCTGCTGTTGCGCGCGAAATATCCGGCCAGGTTCATGAGCGGCTCCTCCCGGAGGGCCCGGGATTTCCTGCACGGTCGGCCTCGTCAGGGGTATTGGGTGTTTGGGCGCCCCCTTCAATTCCGTTAGGGGCTAGCCCGCGAATCTGCGCGACGTATGCGGCAGCGATCGGCTCATCGGAGCGCAAAAATTCCTTCGCAGAGTGAATGCTTCGCAACTCGCCAGCTTCCATCAACGCGATGCGCGTACCCAGTTCCACGGCTTCGGCCACATCGTGTGTGACGATTACGATGGTTTTGCGCAGGCGTGTTTGCAGCTGCTGAAATTCGCGCCGCACTTCCATGCGAGTGAGCGGGTCGAGCGCGCCGAAAGGTTCGTCCATCAGCAGAATGGGAGGATCGGCGGCCAGAGCGCGGGCGAGACCGACGCGCTGGCGCTGGCCTCCGGAAAGTTCATGAGGGTAGCGGCCGAGGAAAGCGCCGGCATCGAGTCCGACGAGGGCGAGCAATTCCTCCGCGCGCCGGCGGATTCTCGGACGCGGCCAGGATTCGAGGCGCGGCGTGACCGAGACGTTTTGCTCGACCGTGTAATGCGGAAATAGGCCGGTTTCTTGAATGACGTAGCCGATGTGGCGGCGCAGCGAGATGGCGTCCCATTCGGCAGTGGCGCGATCGTCGACGCGCACTTCTCCCGCGGTCGGCTCGAGCAGGCGATTGATCAGCTTCAGCGCAGTGGTTTTTCCAGCGCCGCTACGTCCGAACAGCACCATGGTTTCGCCGCTCTCGATGCGAAGGTCGAAGTGATTTAGAACGGTGTAGCCGGTGGGCGCGCGATAGTGCACGCCGCGAAATTCGATCACAGAATTGCCGCTGGGTGGGACGCTTGCGCGAGGAGGGGCGTCAGGGGAAGTCATCACGCGTCCAGCTGAGGCTACCCCCGAGTGCCCGATGTGTCAAACGGATGCGCCGGGCTCGCTTTTGCGCCGCGGTTTACTCGCAGTAGCCGAGAGGAGCGAAGGAACAGCGAAAAATTCGATGCGCCGGGACGTTCCGGGTAGGGGGATGCCCCAGCGCTTGTTTTCAACAACATAGACGTGTTTCTACTCGAATGACTGTTCCGGGTAACCATGCCAAAACCGGGGCGTTTCGAAGGTACGGAAACACAGGTGGGAATTGAGAATTGATGATTATTCGTCGTCCAGACGGGGCATTGGTGGGCGCGAACGCGGGAGCTGGAAGGCGCAGCAGTGGCGCCGAGCTGGAGAGTAAAGCGAGACCGAGTTGTTCATGCACACGCATGACGACAAATCGACGATAGCAAGGTGCGCGTGGAGATAGCTACTGGTCGGAAGTACAGTAAAAAGTACAGGTGATCAGGACTGGGCTGCTGGTCAACTGTATGACAGCTCAATGGACCGTCGGTGGAGAAATGGATGGTGGATCTAATATACGTACGCGGGACAACTGCTTCCCGGACATTTGCGGGCCGCGAGCATCGAGAAGCGGACACCCTGCGGACGGGAGAGCGGCACAGCTTTTACTCCGGGCGCGAAGGTGTATGATCGCGCCGAACATGGTGAATACGAGCGAAATTTTGAGTCCGAAGGGGCGCCCCAACCGACGGCCGAAGGCGTGGCTATCGTGGAGCACGGGGAAAGATAGCGCGTGGTCGCTGCATGTGGCGCGGCAAAGCGGCGCGTTGGACGTGGTGGCGCTGCTGACGACCGTGAATCAGACACACGAGCGCGTGGCGATGCACGCTGTGCGGCAATCGTTGCTCGAACGGCAGGCGGAGGCAGCGGGACTGCCGCTGGTCACGGTGCCAATCCCGTCTCCCTGCTCGAATGAAACATACGAGCAGGCGATGGCGGCGGCCATGCAACGCGCGTGCGCGGAAGGAGTGACGCACATGATCTTCGGAGATTTGTTTCTGGAGGACGTGCGGCGCTATCGAGAAGAAAAACTGGCGGGCTGCGGAATCGAGCCAGTATTTCCGCTGTGGGGCATTCCGACGCGCCAGCTTGCGGAGGAAATGATTGCGCGCGGAGTGCGGTCGTACTTGACGTGTGTGGATCCTCGGAAGCTTGACAAGTCGTTTGCTGGGCGGGAATGGAACGCGAAGTTGCTGGCGGAGATGCCCGCGTCGGTGGACCCGTGCGGCGAATACGGGGAGTTCCATACGTTTGCGTTTGCCGGACCGATGTTTCGCGGGCGCATCAATCTGCGGGCCGGAGAAGTGGTAGACCGAGACGGATTCGTGTTTGCCGACTTAGTTCCCGAGGGATTGGCGTCTGACGCGGCTTTTTGAACGGGCGAAAAAGAGAGATTCTTCGCCGCTTCGCTGCCCCCGCACTGTGGCTGCTCATGTAACCAGCCGTGAAGACACGAATCACAGGCGATGCCGTATAATCCGCGTTAATGGCCTCGCCTGCACAGACAGCGAAACGCAAGCGCCCCGGACGGATTGCTCGAGTGCGCGCGTCCTGGCGACGCCTGACGGAAGGCCTGGAAATTCAACAACTGTGGGGCCAATTCATTTCCGAGACAAAAGCGAGCTACCGGCTTTACTCCGCGGACGTTGACTGGGATGAAGTAAGCCGCGGGCGCACGCGGTTCAGAAGGCTTTGGCGCTCGGTGAAGGCCGTATTTATGGCGATGCTGATGAAGCTTTCGCCTTCGCGGCGGGTGCTGCTGCTCATCGCTATCGTCCTGCTAGTGATTAATGTCCAATTCGGGGAAGGGCCTTCCGCGGTCGCTATTGATACAAGCGTTCTGGGCGTACTCATTTTGTTCCTGCTGCTGGCGCTGGAGCTAGCCGACCGCGTGACCATGAAGCGCGACCTGGAGATCGCGCGCGAAATTCAGGAATGGCTGGTGCCCAGCCAGCCGCCGATTTTCCCCGGCGTGGACATTGCGTTCGCCACGCGCCCGCAGAACACCGTGGCGGGCGACTACTACGACGCTTTTCCTCGCCCGCAGTCCCTTTCTCGCGCCCCGGAGGCAGCGCCTCTTCTGATGGCCGTGGCAGACGTTGCGGGCAAGAGCGTTCCCGCGGCGCTGCTGATGGCAACGTTTCAAGCCAGCCTGCGAGCTCTGGCCGCAACTCCCGCCACGCTCGGAGATATCGTCACCGGACTCGACCGCTATTGCCGCGCGCACAGCCTGGAAGGCCGCCGTTTCACGACCGCGTTTCTAGCGGAAATAGACGGGAAGACACTGGAGATGACCTACGTAAACGCGGGCCACAACGATCCGATCCTGCGGCGCGCTTCGGGCGCCATCGAACGGCTGAGCGTTGGCGGGCCTCCATTCGGGCTTCCGCTATTTAGCGATGCAGAGAATCTTTATCCCACCGGAAGGGTACGGCTGTCGGCGGGCGACGTGCTGATAATCTTCACGGACGGAGTGGTCGAAGCGGTGGACGATTCCGGCACGGAGTTTGGCGAGGCACGCCTGCTGGCATGCATTTACGGGGCGCCGGCGCAGTCCGCACGTGAAATGCTGCAGCGCATTATCGGCGAAGTAAATGCGTTCGCCGGTTTCGCGCGGCAGCACGACGACATTACTTGTCTGCTGTTGCGAGTAGATGCGCCGGGCTCTGCATCCGTGAGCGCGTAACCTTTTGAGGCTTTGCTTCGGGACAGTCGAAAGTATTCAAGGGCTTGTGTGTTCTATAATTTGGGAGGATCTTGGGCCATTCTCTCTGAGAGGTGCGCGACATGCGAAGGGCGATTCTCGTCTCAATCGTTGCAATTGCTGTAGGTTTTTCGACAGCAGCTTTGGCGAGTGCAGCCAGGGCGCAGATCGGCGTTGGAATCTCTGTGCGGGTGGGGCCGCCGCCGCTGCCTGTGTATGCTCAACCTTATTGCCCGGGGCCGAATTACATCTGGACGCCCGGATATTGGGGATGGGGCCCGGGAGGATATTACTGGGTGCCGGGAACGTGGGTTCTTGCGCCGCGGCCGGGGCTGCTTTGGACTCCGGGTTGGTGGGGCTTCGCGGGCGGCGCTTATCTTTGGCACCCGGGATATTGGGGGCCGCACGTAGGATTTTACGGCGGGATCAACTACGGATTCGGGTACTTCGGCAACGGATTCGTGGGCGGCGAATGGCGCGGTGGGCGTTTTTTCTACAATACGGCCGTAAGCCGCGTAAACGCGAGGTTGATCCACGACGTGTACGTGAATCGAAATTATCAGCGTATGACCGCCGGCCGCGTGGCGTTTAACGGTGGACCACACGGAGTGAATGCGCGTCCGACGGCGGAGCAACAGCGGTGGGATCGGGAGCAGCACTTCGGGCGTACGCCGGCCCAAGATCGCCACATCTCCGCTGCGCAGAATAACCGCGCGTATCACTATTCCGAGAACCACGGCAGGCCTCCGGTGGGGGCTACGCAGAGGCCGAACCAGTTTCATGCGCCGGCGAATGAAAATCGTTCACGCGGGAACTACCAAGAACGGACCAACAATCGCAGCAATAACCGCGGCCGGGAAGACCGGAACTTCGCACAACCACGAAACCAGCAGCGCGGGAATCGTCCCGAGGCGCAGCGCAAGGAGCGCGCACCTCGAGGAAACGAAGGGCGCTCGCGCAACGAACAGCCTCGTGGCAATCCGGGCGGAGAGCGCGGCCATGCCGGCGGAGGGCACGAGGGCGGCGATCGCGGTCACGATCACGGGCGGTAGCCGGTCGTCTGAGGTGAACGTTTCACGAGGCGGAGCCACAAGCTCCGCCTTTTTTTTGGAGGCATTCTGTTCGCCCGCCGCGCTCGTATTTGCGCACCGCAAAACCGGAGCGCAAAGTTTCTGACTGCGGCCGGACTTTCGATTTTGCGCTATGTGCCGCTGCTCTGGACTCTATAGCCGAGGCGGCGCAAGCCAATTCCCTCAGGTATTCCACTACTAGAGTTGTCCCACCGATGCCCTCCACAATTGCGGTGATTGCTGCGAGAAGTTGGAGGGCATCCCGTATCTTGCAGATTCTTTGAGGAATGTCGGAGCAGGGGCGCGACGGCGCTGCTCCACAGGCATCGTATGAATGTGGGCTCGGATCTGGCCCTGAATGTTCAGAGGCGTTCATTGCCGAGATCAATTGCGAATGTTGGCCCGGCCAGGAGAAGCACAGATGTTGTCGCTAAGATCATGTTACAGCAGCAGGCTCGCGCGCGCGTTCCAGTGGATGCGCGGTCAATCACCCATTTCCCCAATTAGCGTCGCTTCGTTAGCTTCCCTTTCAGACCGCGCCGGCGAAGGCCTTATTTTATTCGACCTGCGGGACCTGCGGGAGATCGAGCGGAATGGCTTTAGCATTCCCGGTGCTCTCCACACGTTCAACATCAACTTTTGCGCAATGGTCCGGTGGATTCCCCGGGATTCCACCGTCGTATTGTTCGCGGAGGACACGATTGCGCCGCACGATGCACGGCTTCGCGTTCCTTCGAGAAAGCTGAAGATGTTTGCACTGGAAGGCGGATTGCAGTCCTGGTGGAAAGCCGGACTGCCGTTGGAACCCGTGGCTCTCAACGACCGAAGGTGGGTCGATAACAGATAGAGTAAGGCTTTCGCCGGCGCGGAAGAAAGGCAGCTTGCGCGGCGGCAACGACCTCGGACGCGCGGACGGGCGGTTCGGCTTCCCCGTTCGCGCATCCGCACTTCCCCGTTATTAAGACTAGCCGGGTGATTTCCACAGAGCAGTTTTAACGCAGCCTAACGAAAGCATGTGACAATCTTTCCTCACGGTCTGGCCGGTGTGTGAGCGGCGCCCTAGCAGCTCTGGCCCGGACACTCGCGGACCGGCGAGAGGTTGCGACTTGAGAGATTCAGCACACGACGGCGCTCTTTCGGATCAGGCGCTGAGCGACGCCCTCACCGAACTGGCACTCGATCTCCGTTGGTCGTTCAATCACTCGGCAGACCGGCTGTGGGAATGGATGGACCCGGAGCTTTGGGCCCAGACGCACAATCCGTGGATCGTGCTGCAGACGGTTTCGCGGGAACGGCTGCAGAGCGTGAAACAAGACGCCGATTTTCAATCGTTGCTGCGCGACCTTCACGAAGAGCACAGGGGCGCCGAGCAATCTGAGGCGTGGTTTCAGACCGCCCATCCGCAGTCGAGCCTCAAAGCAATCGCCTACTTTTCGATGGAGTTTATGCTGAGCGAGGCTTTGCCAATCTATTCCGGCGGATTGGGAAACGTGGCCGGCGACCAGATGAAGGCCGCGAGCAATCTGGGCGTGCCTGTGATCGGCGTTGGCTTGCTTTATCAACAAGGCTATTTCCGCCAAGAAATTGACGCGCAGGGCCACCAGGAGGCTCTCTACCCGTTCAACGATCCCGGACAGTTGCCGATCGCGGCGCTGCGCGAACCGAATGGGCAATGGTTGCGGCTGCCGCTCGAATTTCCGGGGATGACGATTTGGCTTCGCACCTGGGAAGTGAAAGTGGGGCGGACAAAACTATTGCTGCTGGACAGCAATGATCCGGCAAATCCCCCAGCGTACCGCGGGATTTGCAGCGAACTCTATGGCGGCGATTCCGAGATGCGCCTGAGGCAGGAAATTGTCCTGGGAATCGGTGGGTGGCGGCTCTTTCAAAAACTGGGAATCCAACCGGAGATTTGCCATTTGAACGAAGGGCACGCAGCGTTTGCGGTCCTTGAGCGCGCCCGCTCGCACATGAATACGAATCATCAACCGTTCGATATCGCTCTGACGATCACGCGCGCCGGGAATCTATTCACGACCCACACACCGGTCGCTGCTGGATTCGACCGGTTTTCTCCGGACTTGATGGAAAAGTATTTCAAGATTTATGCGGAACAGCAGCTGGATATCCCATTCGAGAAACTGCTCGGGCTGGGGCGTCAAGATCCCAATGATTCTTCAGAACCTTTCAACATGGCGTATCTCGCGGTTCGAGGAAGCGGAGCGGTGAATGGAGTCAGCAAACTGCACGGCCAAGTAAGCCGGCGAATCTTCGAGGCGGTCTTCCCGCGCTGGCCGGAAGCCGAAGTGCCGGTGACGCACGTGACCAACGGCGTGCACATGCCCTCGTGGGATTCGGCGGACTCGGATCGCCTGTGGGAGCAAAGCTGCGGCAAGGGGCCGTGGCAGGGCAGCATGGAGACGGTCGGCGCGATTCGATCCGCCAAGGATGGCGATCTCTGGCAACTAAGGTCCGACAGCCGGCGATCGCTGGTCGAGTACGTGCGAAAAATGCACGCACGGCAACTCGCGGCGCGCGGCATCTCGGACCAAAGACTTCAAGATGCCGCGCGGATCCTCGATGCCAACACTCTGACGTTGGGTTTCGCGCGGCGTTTTGCCGCATATAAACGTCCGACGCTTTTGTTGCACGATCCGCAGCGGCTGATTCGAATTCTGACCAACCACGAGCGTCCGGCGCAATTGGTCCTGGCCGGAAAGGCGCATCCGCGCGACGTGCAAGGACAAGGCATGATCCAGCAGTGGATTCAGTTTGTGCAGAATCCGGAGGTGCGACCGCACGTGGTGTTTTTGGTTGACTACGACATGCGCATGGCGGCCCAGCTGGTGCAGGGGGTGGACGTATGGGTGAATACGCCGCGGCGTCCATGGGAAGCAAGTGGCACCAGCGGCATGAAGGTGCTGGTGAACGGCGGACTGAACCTTTCGGAACTGGATGGCTGGTGGGCAGAGGCGTACTCGCCGGAAGTGGGATGGGCTATCGGCGACGGGTTGGAACACGACAGCGATCCCGCATGGGATGCGACCGAAGCGGATGCTCTCTATGACTTAATCGAGAATCAGATCGCCCCGGAATTTTACAGCCGCGATGAACATGGCATTCCACGTAAATGGGTTTCCCGTATGCGCGAGAGCATGGCGCGGCTGACGCCGGCGTTTTCCACGAATCGGGTGGTCCGCGAGTACACGGAGAACCACTATCTGCCCGCCGCAACGGCCTTTCGCAAGCGCGCACAAAACGAAGGCGCGCTAGGAATAGAGCTGCTGAAGTGGCAGCAGGAACTCAGGCTTCATTGGTCGTCGATTCGATTCGGCACGACCATTCTCGATCAGGGTGAAAAGGAGTATCGGTTCCAGGTTCAAGTGTTCCTGGGCGATCTCGATCCGAATGCAGTCGGAGTGGAACTTTACGCGGAGGGACGGGATGGCGGCGGGCCCGTGGTTCAGACGATGGATCGCGGCGAGCGGCTGGTCGGTGCGGTGAACGGCTTCGCGTACAGCGCGCGGATTCCGGCAACGCGTCCAGCGGCTGACTACACGCCGCGAGTAGTTCCTTTGCATGCGGACGCGTTCATTCCCCTGGAAACGGATTTTATTTGCTGGAACGATGCGCCATCGTGGCGCGATCAAGCGCATCCGTAGTGCTGAATGCTGGTCTATGCGCCTCGTGGGTCTGTGCGTACGCCGAGAACCGGTTGCGCAGAATTCGCGGAATGCCAAGCGCAGAGCGCGGCGACGCGCTTGTTATAATGGTCTATGAGAATTTTATTGTTCAGCGGCAAAGGCGGAGTGGGGAAGACCAGCCTCGCTGCCGCCACGGGCGTGCGGCTTGCCGAACTCAATTACCGCACGCTGGTAATGAGCATCGATCCAGCGCACAGCCTGGCGGATTCGTTCGACCTCGGACTTCAGCTTTTTGACGAAGCCACTTCCGATCCTTTCCCAATTGACGACCGTCTTTCAATTTTCGAGCTCAACATTCAGAAGGAAATCAAGCGCCACTGGCAGGAGATTTCCGCGTATGTGAGCTCCGTGCTGCGCGCCACGGGCCTGAGCGGAGTGGAAGCGGAAGAGCTGGCGATTTTGCCGGGCATGGAAGAGCTCAGCGCCATGATGTACATCAACCAGTATCGCCGCGAGCAGCGCTACGACGTGATCGTGCTCGATGCCGCTCCGACGGCAGAATCGTTGCGCTTCATCAGCATGCCTTCGACCCTGGATTGGTACATGAAGCATATTTTCCCGTTTCAGCGAAACCTGCTGAAAGCGGTGCGGCCGATCGCCAATCGTGTGGCGCCTTTCGAGCTTCCCACGGACAGCTACTTCGCCAATATCCGCGACCTGTTTGAAAAGCTCGATGGCGTGGACGACCTGATGCAGGACCCGAACACTACCAGCGTGCGGCTGGTGACCAATCCGGAAAAGATGGTGCTGCGCGAGACGGAGCGCGCGTTCGTCTATTTTTCGCTGCACGGCATGACCGTGGACGCGGTGATCGTCAACCGGCTGCTGCCCGCGGAAGTGACCGATGCGTGGTTCGGCGGGTGGCATACGTCACAGCAGAAAGCGTTGCGCGAAGTGGAGGAGTATTTTGCTCCGGTGCCGGTGCATAGAGTGCCGCTCTTCGCGCAGGAGGTGCTCGGCAAACAACGGCTGCAGGAATTGGCCCGCGCGCTGTATCATACGGGCGAAGATCCATCGGCTGTGACGCGAACCGAACGGCCCTACACGTTTTCGAAGAACAACGGAATTTATGAAATCCAAATGCATTTGCCGTTTGCAGCCAAGGGCGAAATCGGATTATTCAAGAAAGGCGACGATCTGATCGTCGAGATCGGCACACTCAGGCGTCACATTGGCCTGCCGCGCGCGATGGCGGCGCTGCTTCCCGCCCGAGCCAAACTCCAGGAGCGAGTGCTGACGATCGAAATGAAGGAGGCATAATGGCTAGCGAAAAAGAAGCAACCGGGCCTTCCGCGGAACAGCACGAAGCCGGGCAGTGCATTTGCCACGAAGTTTTAGATCACCTCGGAAAGTGTTTCGGAGTTTCTCCAGAGGTAAAGCAGCACCTGATGAATTCCCGGGTCGAATTTCTTAAGGCCATACGCGCGGTGATCGACCAGCGGATCGAACGGCTTTCGGGTTCCGCGCAACGCGGTACGCGGGTGACGGTGGAATAGCGTTTGAGTCTCTCGACTGGCAAACGTTCGTGTGAGCGAGCTCCCGCGCAGCCTGGCACAGTGTGGCTAAAGTTCTGACATCGTGTGGAAGAGCATGGGCGTGAATGTGGAAGGCTCATTCCCTCCGCGTGGACGAGAGTCTGGTGGAGCACGCCTCGACCCACAGCACTTTAACAACATCCCTACAATCAGCTACTTGCCCCCTTGTGTGACAGCTCGCTCTTGCCTCAATGGTACGCCAAGTGCCTATCCCGGTTGCGGGTTCGAACGGCGCGCGGACACAGAGGCTTTCGCGCAGGCTTGCCAACTCACGGATTCGCGGTGACAATCCAACGTGCAGGCGGTTTCAGGTCCTGCTCTAAGAGGGGCACCAGAAGATGAAGGGTGTTGTACTGGCAGGTGGGACGGGTAGCCGCTTGAATCCGCTGACGCGGGTCACCAATAAACACCTGCTCCCAATCTACGACAAACCGATGGTGTACTACCCGATCCAGACGCTGGTGAATGCGGGCATCGAGGAAATTCTTCTGGTAACCGGCGGCAAGAACGCTGGAGATTTTCTGCGCCTGCTCGGGAATGGCCGCGACTTCGGGTTGAAGCACCTAAACTACACCTACCAGGAAGGTGAAGGCGGCATTGCAGAAGCTTTGGGCCTGGCGGAGTTTTTCGCCGCCGGCGAGCCGATCTGCGTGATCCTCGGAGACAACATTATCGAAGGCAATATCCGCCAGGCGGTGGAAAGCTTCCAGCGGCAAAAGAACGGCGCCAGAATTCTGCTGAAGGAAGTGCCGGACGCGCAGCGGTTCGGCGTGGCGGAAATTCGCGGCGAGCGGGTGATGGGAATTGAAGAAAAGCCGAAAGCGCCGAAATCGGATTTCGCGGTGGTTGGAATTTACCTATATGACGCCAGCGTGTTCGAAAAAATTCGCCGGCTGAAGCCCTCCGGCCGCGGCGAGCTGGAAATTACCGACGTCAACAATTTCTACATTCAAGAAGGCACGCTGAGCTGGAATATGCTGCAGGGCTGGTGGACGGACGCCGGGACGTTCGAATCGCTACTGCGGGCCAATACCCTGGTGGCGGAAACGGGCGCCAACAAGTTGGACCTGCGCTCGCGCGCCGGAGCCGTTCCCCTCGAAGTGACACGATGAAACTTCTGGTCACCGGAGGCGCCGGTTTTATCGGCTCAAATTTCATTCGGCACATTCTGGCGGCCGGGCGAGACTACTCGGTCGTGAACTACGACAAGCTGACCTACGCCGGGAATCTAGCTAACCTTGAGTCGGTTGCCAGCGATCCCCATTACCGTTTTGTGAAGGGCGATATCTGCGACACAGCCAGCGTGGAAGAGGCGATGAGCGGTTGCGACGCGGTGGTCCATTTCGCCGCCGAGTCGCACGTGGATCGCAGCATCTACGAACCGGCCGCATCGATTGAGACGAATGTGAAGGGGACGTTCATCCTGCTGCAGGTGGCACGCCAGCTCGGCGTGCAGCGGTTCGTGCACATCTCGACGGATGAAGTGTATGGCGAAATGCGCCCCGGCGCGTTTGCCGATGAAGATTCCCCCGTGGAACCGAGCAGCCCGTACTCATCGTCGAAAGCCGCGTCCGATCTTCTGGTGCGGTCGTTCGTGCGGACCTACAATTTTCCGGCGGTGATCACGCGCTCGTCCAACAATTATGGACCCTATCAGTTTCCCGAAAAGTTTTTGCCGCTGATGATCACCAATGCGCTGGATGACAAGCCGCTGCCGATCTACGGCGACGGACAGCAGCAACGCGACTGGCTGCACGTGGAAGACAATTGCCGCGGCATATTGGCGGTGCTCGAACGCGGGAGACTCGGCGAGGTTTACAACATCGGCGGGCTGGACGTGGTGGATAACCTGACGATGGCCAAGCGCCTGCTGGAGGCGATGGGCAAGCCGGAATCACTCCTGACCTACGTGAAAGACCGACCCGGACACGATCGCCGCTATGCGTTGCGCTGCGGCAAAATGGAGAAGCACCTGGGCTGGAAGCCCTCGATACCGCTGCAAGACGGTTTGCGGCAGACGATCGATTGGTACCAGCGCCAAACCGCGTGGCTCGCGGCGGTACGCGACGGAAACTATCGCAGCTATTACGAGCAGTATTACGAGAATCGTGATTCTTCGCTCCGCGACATTACAGGGCGCGTGCCGGAACCGGCCGCAAACTGACTGACGATCACGCGCGATGAATTCCGCGACCACTTATCGAACGCGATGAGCTCAAAATCTTTCCCAATCGGAGGCGCTCCGCAGCGGCTAGCTACTGGTGTAGCTAATACCTTTTTCGGAGTGCTTCTCGCGGCGGAACGTGTGCGTAAGGAAGCGGCGCGCATCGCGGGAAGCTGCGGGGCGAAACTCCAGCACGCCGAGCAGGCATGAAACCGCGCATTCTGTTGCTAGGCAAAAATGGCCAGGTGGGCCGCGAACTTAACGGCATTCTCGGCGACACCAGCGAACTGCTGGCGCGGGGCCGCGAAGAGTTGGATTTGACGCAGCCCGATTGCGTGCGCAAAGCCGTTCGCGAATTCCGACCGCACATCATCGTGAATGCCGCGGCCTACACGGCCGTTGACAAAGCCGAGAACGAGGAGCCGCTGGCGAAGTCAATCAACATGGACGCGCCGAGGGTGATGGCTGAGGAAGCGAAACAGATCGGTGCGGCGCTGATTCATTACTCCACGGATTATGTTTTTGATGGGGCCAAGGGCAGTCCCTACGATGAGGGCGATGCCGCGAATCCGCTGAGCGCCTACGGACGCACCAAATTAGCTGGGGAAGACGCCATCCGCGAGATCGGCGGGCGCTTCCTGATCTTTCGCACCGAGTGGGTGTATGCGACCAGGGGCAGGAACTTCCTCCTGACCATTCTGCGCCTTGCAACGGAACGCGAAGAATTGCGCATCGTTTCCGATCAAACCGGCGCGCCAACGTGGAGCCGCGAGATCGCCGCGGCCACGTCCAGAATCGTTGCGGACGAATGGCAGCGGGACGGAAGCGAGAAGTTTCTGGCGTCGCGTGGCGGGACCTACCACATGACGGCGGCGGGCCAAACCAGCTGGTTTCAGTTTGCGAGCGCAATCGTCGAGCATGTGCGTGGTTGCTCGCATCGGCCGGCGTGGCTCACGGCCGCGATTGGCGACAAACCGGTAATCGCCCGGCGAATTTTGCCGATCGAGACCAAAGACTTTCCAACGCCAGCGCGCCGCCCGGCGTACTCAGTGCTTTCGAATGCGCTGTTAGAACAGAAGTTCGGTGTCAAATTGCCCGACTGGCGCATCCAACTGAAGACGGCGTTGGCTCTTCAGGCTGGTAGGTAGGCGATGACCTCCGTCAGGTTCGCGCCGCAATTCCCAATAACAGTCACAACGCGCGGCGGGTCTGCTCTCTGTGGATCGTTTTCGCGTGTTCTTGTCGCGCGGGACCGTCTCGAATGCGCGGCGAATCAGGATTCGAACTTCTACTTCAAAATAGATGAGGAAAGGAAAATGAATGAGCGCTGAGCGGAATCCGGAGTTTTTCGCGGGAAAAGGCATCAAGATCGGAATCATCGGATGCGGATATGTAGGATTGCCCCTCGCTTTGCGGTTTTCGGACGTGGGCCAGCGCGTGACCGGTTTCGACCTGGACAAAACGAAAGTCGACAAGCTGAACGCCGGGCAGTCGTACATTCAGCACATACCGGCGGAGAAGATTCGGGAGCACGTACAGGCGAAGAGGTTTGACGCCACCACCGATTTCACCCGCTTGCGCGATATGGATGCGATTCTGATCTGCGTGCCCACGCCGCTTGATGAACGCCGCGAGCCGGATCTTAGCTACGTGGAACAAACCGCTAGAGCGATCGCGCCGCACTTACAGCGGCGCCAGTTGGTCGTGCTGGAGAGCACCACGTATCCGGGCACCACGGAAGAAATGGTGCTGCCAATCCTGGAAGCAGGCGGATTGAAGTGCACGATATCGACCGGGGAAGTACCGACGGATTTTTATCTGGCCTTTTCACCGGAGCGCGAAGATCCCGGAAACAAGCAATACGGTCTGGCGCAAATTCCCAAAGTGGTGGGAGGAGTGAACCCGGCAAGCGGCCAGGCCGCCGCCGGAATGTACGCGCAGATCGTCTCAAGAGTGGTGCCGGTAAGCTCCACGCGCGCCGCCGAGATGGTAAAGCTGCTCGAGAATATTTTCCGTTGCGTGAACATCGCCCTGGTGAACGAGCTCAAACAACTCAGCCTGCGTATGGGTCTGGACATCTGGGAAGTGATCGACAGCGCGGCTACGAAGCCTTTCGGCTTCATGCCGTTCTACCCGGGCCCGGGGCTCGGAGGGCACTGCATTCCCGTCGATCCCTATTATTTGTCGTGGAAAGCGCGCGAATATGATTTCGCCACGCGCTTTATCGAGCTCGCCGGCGAAATCAACACGGAGATGCCCTACCACGTGGTGAACGCCGTAGCCGCGGCGCTGAACCAGCGCGAGAAGAGCATTAAAGGTTCAAGAATATTGCTGCTGGGCGTGGCGTACAAAAAGGACGTGGACGACCTGCGCGAATCGCCCTCGCTCAAGCTGTTGGAGTTGCTGGCGGAAAAGGGCGCGTTGCTGGATTATAACGACCCCTATTTCCCGGCGCTTTTCAAAATGCGGCACTACGATTTTTCGGACAAACGCTCGGTGGAGCTGACGCCCAAGAACATCGCCAACTACGATTGCGTGCTGATTGCCACGGATCACACCAAGTACGACTACGATGCGATCGTTCGGGACGCGAAACTGGTGGTCGATTCGAGAAACGCCACGCGGCGGGTGAAGGACAATCGCGACAAAATCGTAGCCTGCTAGTTGGCGGCGGTTGTTCACCAAGTGCGAGCCGGAAATCCCGCGTTTGCGCGGGTCCTGTTCTATTGCGCGGGCACTCTCACCGTTACCATGTTTGAAAAACCGCTGAGGACGCTGCTAGCGTTGATCGACTTCACCGCGTAGACGTAGGTTTGGCCGCCGGCGACGTTTGTGTCTGTGTAGCTTGTGGTCGCCACCTCGTTGACATTCAGCTGCGTGAGGCTGCTTACGGAAGAGCCTCGGAAAACGAAGTAGCCGATCACCGGAGAAGCACTAGGTTGCCAGCTGAGTGCGACCGTATGTGTGGCAACAATGCCGTTGCCGGAGAGCGTGATCGACAGGCTGGAATTGGAAGCGTTGCTCGCAATGGTCAGCGTACCCGTGGCGGTCCCACCGGCGGTGGGCTGGAAAGCGACTGAAACGGTTATCGACTGACTCGGCGTGAGTGTCGTATTCGAGCCGCCGCTCACGCTAAATCCTGCTCCGGATGCCGTCACGGTCGATATATTTACGTCCTGGGTTCCTGCGACCGTCAAGGTAACGAGCTGCGAGGTGGAGGATCCCACCGTCACATTGCCAAAGTTAACCTGAGCCGAGCTTGGTGACAGTTGAGACGGTTGAACTGGTTCCGTCGGTTGAGATGGTGCAGACGGTTGAGAGCCACCGGTGGACGTCCCACTTCCCGAACTTGAGCTGCTTCCCGAGCCGGATGTCGCGCTGGTGCCTTTGGCATTAGGATTTCCAGTCAAGCCGATGCAGCCAGCGGCAAAAACCCAAGCCGACAGGGCAATTCCGAGCAACGCGGCGCGGGTGGCAACCGCGAACTTTTGGCCGCACGCCGGCCAAGTAAATTTGTCCGCTTCCTTGCGTGCGCCATAGGTCGCCATATGAATTTACGCGCGCTATTGTGAAGGGAAGCTGCGGGTGGAGACTACTGTACCGGCGTACAGTTTTGGTACAGGCAGTTACACCTGTACCTTGGGACAGTCCGAGGCCCGTTAATGACCAGGCGCCCCGGACGGAGCGCCTGTCCTTCAAGCCGACATTTTTCTCCGCTGCGTGCGGCGCTACGGGACGCTGACCGTGGCCGGGGTCGAGAGTGGGCTCTCGACGCCGCTCGAATTAACAGCTGTGACCTCGTAACTGTACGAGGTGGCAGCCTGCACGGACGTGTCTGTAAACTGCGTGTTCGAATCGGCGGACGCCGAATTGAGCTTTGTGTAACTACCTGAACCCGTCGCGCGGTAGATGTAATAGCCGGTCACACCTGAAGAAGCGCTAGCTGTCCAGGACAGCAGCACGGTATGCGATTCTCCAGAAAGCGAGAGAGCCGTCGGTGAATTGGTGGCATTGCTGACGATGCTCACGCTGCCACTCGCGCTTCCAAGAGCGGTCGGGGTAAACGTCACTGTTAGAGTGGCGGTCTGATTCGGCGACAGGATCAATCCCGAGGTGATTCCCGTGGCGGTGTAGCCCGAGCCAGTTACGTTAACGGCGGAAATCGTCACGTTCGAATTTCCGTTGTTGGTAATCGTGGTGGTCTGCGAGCTGTTGCTACCCACCTGAACGTTGCCGAAACTAAGGGTCGAAGGAGAGGCGCTGAGTGACTGCGTGGCGGCGGCGCCCGTGCCGGTGAGCGAGATCGTGATCTGCGCCGGCGAGCCGTTGGTGGCAAGCACGATCGATCCCGTTGGGGAACCCGCAGCGGTGGGCGCAAACACCACATTGAAGTTGAGCGTTGCGCCGGCCGCGATCGTGCTCGATGTGGTTAGTCCGGAGACGCTGTAGCCCGATCCACTGACGCTCACCTGCGAAAAAGTAAGCGTGGCATTGCCGGTGTTTTTCAGTGTGATAACGCTTGAATTGCTGTTTCCCACGGCGACGGTGCCGAAAGCCACGCTGGCTGGACTGGCTGCGCCAAGGGATTGTAAGCCTGTTCCGCTCAGCGAGATCGTTGCCGGAGATCCTGGTGCGTTGCTGGTGATGGAAACGGTTCCTGCCTCGCTGCCCTCCGCCGTTGGCGCAAAAGTCACCGAGAAGGTCGCTTTCGCACCGGCACCAATCGACGTTGGAGGCAGCGTCATCGTGTAGCCCTGGCCCGTAATGGTTGCCGCCGTGATGTTCAGCGTGGCATTGCCTGTATTCGTCAGCGTTACAGTTTGCGACGCGTTGCTTCCGACGTTGACATTGCTGAATGCCAAAGACGAGGAACTGATCGAAAGCTGCGGCTGCGTAGCCGTTCCCGTTCCGCTTAGGCTGATCTTCAACGGTGAACCCGGGGCATTGCTCGTCACGGAAATGCTGCCGGTGGCGCTGCCAGCTGCCGTCGGCGAAAACGTGACGGTGAAGGAAGTGGTTCCATTGGGATTGAGAGTCCCGGCGGTAAATCCGCCCATGGAAAACCCAGTGCCTGAGGCGCTCGCGGACGAAACTGAAACCGGCGCGGTCCCGGTATTGGTAAGCGTCACGTTGACCGATCCGCTGTCATTGATTAGCACGCTGCCAAAGCTGATGCTCGATGGATTCGCGGAAAGCGCGCCCTGAGTGCCGGTTCCGCTCAAAGGAATCGAAAGGGTGGCATTGGTCGCGTTCGTCGAAACCGTGATCGCGCCAGACGCTATCCCGGCCGTCGTGGGAGCGAAGGTGGCTGTGAAGGTAGCCTGCGCGCCGGCAGCGATTGTCTCCCCGGCGGTGAGCCCGCTGGTGGTGAAGCCGGCGCCCGACGTGCTGACCTGGCTGATGGTGATCGTCCCTGTCCCGGAATTCTTTAGAGTGATCGTTTGCGGGCTGGTGGTTCCGACTACGGTGTTGCTGAAATTGACGCTGCCCGGAGTGGCGGAAAGCGTTCCGTCCGCCGCAACCGCGCTGCCGGTCAAAAGCAACGTATGAGGCGTTCCAGGCGCGTTATCCGCGAATACGATGGTGCCGTTGGCGCCCGTCGTGGAACTCGGTGTAAATTGCACGGAAAAAGTGACGTTCTGCCCAGCAGCCAGAGTTTCCGGCGCCGCGAAACCGCTGATCGCGAATCCCGTCCCCGAAACGGCAGCAGACGATACCGTTAAGGCGGCGTTCCCGGTGTTCGTTAAAGTCACGTTCTGCGAACTCGATTGCCCCACGGTGATGTTGTTGAAAGTCAGCGCCGAAGGGCTGATAGAAAACGCGGGCTGCATGCCGGTCCCGCTCAAGGGAATGGCTATCGTCGCGTTGCTCGCATTGCTGACGATGGTAAAAGTGCCGGAAGCGGCGCCGGGCGATTGTGGAGCGAATTGAACTTGCACGCTGGCGCTTTGGCCAGCTGCAATCGTCGAGGAGGGATCGCCCCCTACCACGCTAAATGCTGCGCCAGAAATCGTGGCCTGCGAAATGGCTACACTCGCGGAGCCGGTGTTCGTGATCGTCAGGGCCAGGGTATTGTTGCTGCCCACGGCAACGCTGCCAAAGCTCAAGCTGGTCGAATTCGCGGAGAGAGTCCCCGCGGTTGAGTTGGAAGTCGTTTGGCTGGCGGCGTTCGTGGTGTAACCAGCGCAGCTCGAAAGTCCAACGGCGGCTGCGAAAACTGCGAACATTGCCAGCAGAGCGAATAAATCGCGGCGCGCTGAGATCCCCGCGTAAGTCCTTGCGTTCGGTGCGACCGTTTTTGTTCTGACTTTCTGTGCGAGCGTTGTCATGGCGCGCACAGTCTAGGGATTGGCCGCGAATCATCTCTACTGGTCGGAGGACTAAAGAAAGTACAGGTGCTTTCGCCTGTACGAGCGGCCTATCGCAAACCTGACCTGCCAAAGGGGGCAGCTGTACTTGCCTTGTTTTTTCGCGTCCTCAACTATTCGCGGCACAATGATTTGCAGCGAATTGACGCATTTTGTCGACAATTTGCGACCCTGTACTCGAAGGACAGAGCACACCTGCACCCATGCTAGACTTGGGTGATCACTGAATGAGCAGCACTGACTGGATGATGAATTATGTCCAACCGTACGTGAAGCCCGCGCCGGCCCAGCCCTCCTGGTCCAACCGAGTTTTGCTGCTTTCGCTGGCCGGAATTTTCTTCCTGACGCTTTATCCCTTCCGCTTGGTGCATGTAGAATCGGCGCGTTTTCTGTTTCCGTTTTCGCTAAACGGCTGGGGTAAGGGCATGGGCGCTGTGGATATCTTCCTCAACGTTTTGCTCTTCATCCCGTTCGGCTTCGGATTCGCTGAAGAACTGCGCGAACATGGCCGGTCCAAATTGGCGACTTTCTGGGCCGTCTATGCCGCGGGCGCAGTTCTCTCGTACGGCGTGGAATTCGCTCAGATTTACATTCCGCTGCGCGACTCCGGATGGGGCGATGTGATCACCAATTCATCCGGCGCCGCGTTCGGTTTTCTTCTATATGAATGGGCCGGCAAGGGAATCATCGCCTGGTTCACGGCGCGCGAACGCGCCTTGGATGACTGGCTCACTTTGGGAAAAATCGGGGTGCTGGTGGGCCTGTACGTCGGGATTTGGTGTGTTGTCGGCGGCCCGCTTCAGAAGCAGACGAGGCTCTCCCACTGGACTTCCGATTCCTTCCTTGCCGTGGGGGATTCGGCTTCGCTACGTCCGCCCCCGGCTTGGAACGGACGAGTCCTGGCACTCGAATTATGGAATTACGGAGTGCCAGACAAGCTGGCTCAAAAGATCACATCTCAGCCGCTGGGCGCGGTGACCGTAGGCAATCCGACGGTGGCGTACCGATTTTCCGGCGCGGCGCCGTTCCGGGACTCTCGTGACTTTCTGCCGAGCCTGGCCTGGGCGTCACAGACGCCATCTTCGCCGATAAGCGATGGAGCGACATTGGACGGCGATTCTTGGCTGATTTCCGACGGTCCCGTGCCCACTCTGGTCAAATCGGTGGAATCCACCGGGCAATTCGCCATACACGTCATCTGCGAACCACGGGATTCTAACGTCCAGGACGCGCGGATCGTATCGCTGTCATCTCCCTCGGGCGCGGTCGACATGGAGCTTCGGCAGACCGGTTCCGAACTCATCTTCTGGTTCCAGAATCCCTTTTCAATGCGCCGGGCGCGAATGTCGTGGATCGTGCCGCGAGTGTTCGCGCCCCAGCAGATGCGAAATCTGATGCTATCTTTCAACGGGTACAAACTTTCGCTCTTCGTCGACGGACACGGTTACGGGTATCCCTACGAACTCGGCCCGGGAGTGTCTCTGGCCAGGTACATTCGACGCGTCAAAGCGGTGGAATTGCCGGGCTACCGCTATATCTTCTATGCCATTATATTTTTCCCGGTTGGCTGTCTGCTGGGATTCGCCTGGCGCAAACGAACGGCATCGTGGCGAGGAAAGCTCTGCTTTTTAGCGTGTGGATTCTTCTTGCCCGCCGTGGTGTTTGAATGGGTGTTGGCCGACGCCGCGGGCCGAGGTCTCTCGTTCCGAAATATCTGGCTTTCCATGCTGATCGCGTTGGTCACCAGTCTTTGGATGAATGCGGATCGCGACTTCCGCCGGTCCCGGCGCAACCAGCCAGAGGAAGTTTCCGCGAGGTCATAGAAAGCAATGGATCGCGCTAATGTGGTGATTATTGGTGGAGGCGTTGTCGGGTGCGCGATTGCCCGCGCGCTCTCTTCGCGCTGGAGCGACGTTTTCGTGCTCGAAGCCTCGCCCAAGATCGGCATGGGCGCAAGCACCCGGAACAGTGGCGTAATCCACTCGGGCATCTACTACCCTCCCGGATCGCTGAAAGCGAAACACTGCGTCCGCGGTAACCGATTAACGTACGAATTTTGCGCCGCGCACGGCGTGCCGCACCGCAATTGCGGCAAGCTGGTGGTGGCAGCATCGGCTGAAGAGGTGAGTGATCTGGCCGCGCTGATGCAAAACGGCTGCGCGAATGGAGTCGAGGGGCTCCGGATTATCGATAGCGAAGAAATCCGCGCTTACGAGCCGCATGTGGCGGCAGCACACGCTCTGCTGGTGCCCTCGACAGGAATTCTTTCCAGCGAAGATCTGGTGAAAGCCTATGCGCGCGTGGCGACCGACCATGGTGCGAACATCGTTACGAACGCGAAAGTGGACCGGCTTGAGCCGCTGAGTGATGGCATTCGCGTGCACAGCGCGGCCGGCGATATTGAAGCCCACTGCGTGGTGAATAGCGCCGGGCTTTTCGCCGACGAGGTCGCGGGCCTGCTCGGCTCGAAAATGGCGCAGCACCGCATCTATCCGGTGCGCGGAGAATATTGCGAATTGGTCCGCGCGCGTCAGGACTGGGTTCGAGGACTCGTCTATCCGGTGCCGCACCATCTGCGCGTAAGCCTCGGAGTCCACCTGGTCAAGACCGTTTGGGGAAACGTGCTGCTTGGGCCCACGGCTCACTATATCGACGATAAGAACGACTACGAGCGCAACCGCGAGCCGGTGGAGGATTTCGCGGAAGCCGCCAAATCACTGCTGCCCGATCTCACAGTGGAGGATCTGGTGCCGTCTTACACCGGGATTCGCGCCAAGCTGGCTCCGCCACCCGGCAACGCGGTGAGCGCGGCCTCCGCCAAAGCGATGACCGACTTCATCATCGAGCGCGATCCCGAGTTTCCTCGCGTCGTGCAGCTCATCGGGATCGAGTCACCGGGGCTTACTTCTTCCCCCGCGATTGCCGAGCACGTCGAACAGCTGGCGGCAGAAATCTTGGCGTAGAGTTTCCGGCGAGGCGAAATGCGCTGCCCGACGGAATTTTCTGAAGTACGCGCTTCGCTTGCAAACGGCGGCGGCAAGCCGCCGCACTGCACAGACCTCCAGATTGCATTTCCGCCATGTCGAATCTTATGTAGCGCCGCAGTAAAGCGCCGGCAGGCGGGCGTCGGCGCACGTTTACGCGCGGCAGCTTATCGCGCGGCAGCCTGCACCGCTTCCGCGCCCACGGCGGCTCCCGGCTTCGGCATGCCCGCAAAAATGATCGCCACAATTCCCACGGCCGCGAGCAGGGCATTCAGTTCGAATGCTGGCGTGTAGCTTTTGTATGCATCAAAGATCCATCCGCCAACCAAGCCCGCCGGCGACGCCAGCAGCGAAACTAGCAGCGTCATCATTCCATAAAGCTTCGGGAAGGCCGCCGGCCCGTAATAGTGGGCGACCATGGTGCCCACGCATGTGAACGCCCAGCCATATGCTGCGCCATTTAGCAGAGCCGCTACATAAGCCATCCACAAGCCGTTTGGTCCGGGCATCGCGGCAATCGCCAGATACGATCCGACAAAATACACGGCCAAGCCTAAAACAAAGGCAACGCGCGCGTTCATGTAATCCATCAGCAGTCCACCAAGCCACCGGCCCAGCAGCGTCCCCACGGTTAAAAATCCTAGCGCCAATTCGGCGTCGGACGCTCTGAATCCCACGCCGATCAACCGCCTCGTCCAATGCGCCACAAACAAGAAGAAAGGAAATGTTGAGACAATCCCCGCGATAGCAATCAGCCAATATGCGGCAGTCCGGTATGCCTGTGACGCAGTCCACGGATGCTTGGTCGCGAGCACGTCGGTGCGCGAGGCTTGGGTCTGTTGCTCCGGAGGAATGCCGTCTACGGTTTGCCCCATGGATTCGGGGCTTTCCTTCACAAATAAGAACGCCAAAAGACCCGCCACCACCACCGCGCCAGCCACGATCAGCCAGCCCATCCGCCAATTATTTCCGTGCGCCCGGATCACTTTCCCGAGCAGCGGCGCGGCCAAGCCGGCGAATCCCGAAGCTGATACCGCGATTCCCATGGCGCGCCCGCGATATTTGCGGAACCACCGAGCGACAGCCGTGAACGCGGGAACCAGCGTCGCAAAGCTGATTCCTGTCCCGATCACCACGCCAAACATAATCAAATATTCGATCGGCGTCTTTGCCACCAGCCCCATATAGAGCGAGCCCGCGCAGATGATGGCCGAGCCGAGCACGAATGTAGCTCGTAGGCCGATCTTCAGAATCGACATGGCCACCACCACCGCGGCCACGCCCACGAAAATGTTGAGCAGCGTGAAGCCCAATCCGCGCGTGCTGGCGCTCATGTGGATGTCGTGAATCATGAAATCGTTGATGATCACGCTTCCGCCGTAATACGGAAATCCCATGTTGATGAAATCAAGGCAAAACAACACGGCCACAAGATTCCAGCCGTAGAATTTCATTTTTTCCGGCACGTTGAATTCCTCCCGGATTTACCTTCGCCTGGCGCGAACCGGATGGAAACGAAATGCGGGCGAGGCGCGCATATCCGTGGAATTGCGTCTGCGCAAAATCGCCGCTCGTTTGCTGATCCGCGGCCGCTCGCCGTGCGGCACGGACATATCCATCCTTAGCGCCCCTGCATTCTAGATTGATCTTCCTTCTTTGCAAGTTGAATGTACAATGTCCGGCGGCGCAGCGGCTTATGCCGACGTTCACGCTTGGCGCAAAACGCAGCAACTGTTTCATCCGAAGAAACTCAGGTCGTCTCACGTGGAAAGGAACCTCGACAACGAATCTCCACACGCAAGTCGGAATCGTAGGAGCCGGACCGGCTGGGCTCTTCTTGTCTCATCTTCTCCACCTGCAGGGAATCGAGTCGATTGTCATTGAGGCGCGTAGCCGCCAGTATGTGGAAGACCGCGTGCGCGCAGGTGTCCTGGAACAAGGCACCGTCGATCTGATGATTGAAACGGGCGTGGGCGAACGGCTGAAGCGCGACGGCCTGACGCATTACGGGATTGAGCTGCGTTTCGGCGGCCGCGATCATCGCATCGATTTTAGGGAACTCGCCGGGGGGCGCGGTGTCACGATCTACGGACAAAACCACGTGACCGCCGATCTAGCGGACGCGCGGCTGGCTGCCGGAGGCCGAATCTTCTATGAAGCCGATGGCGCGTCGGTCCACGATTTTGGCGATGCGGGACTCGGTCCGCACCCGAACGCGCTGCCGAAAATCCGCTTCCGTGCCGGAGGCGAATCCTACGATCTTTCTTGCGACTTCATCGCCGGCTGTGACGGTTTCCATGGCGTGTGCCGCCGGTCGGTTCCCGAGAGCGCGCTCACCATTTACGACCGCGTGTATCCGTTCGGCTGGTTGGGAATCCTCGCGGAAGCGCCGCCATCGAACGATGAACTGATCTACACCTACCATGAGCGAGGATTCGCGCTGCTCAGCATGCGTTCACCCACGTTGAGCCGGCTCTACGTTCAGTGTTCACCGGAAGAGGACATCCACGAATGGCCCGACGATCGCATCTGGCAGGAGCTGCACAAGCGGCTGGCCAAAAGCGACGGCAAGTGGAAGCTTACGGAAGGTCCGGTGCTGCAAAAGGGTGTCACGGGAATGCGCAGCTTCGTCACGGAGCCGATGCAATACGGACGACTTTTTCTCGCTGGAGACGCCGCGCACATCGTGCCGCCCACAGGCGCAAAGGGATTAAACCTCGCCGTGACGGACGTGCAGGTGCTCGCCCGAGGACTCGCCGAGTTCTATCATTCCGGCAAGCGCGAGATGCTCGACAGATACTCCGCGATCTGCCTGCGCCGCGTGTGGAAGGTGCAGCGATTCTCCTGGTGGATGACTTCCATGCTGCACCGCTTCGACAGCGAAAATGCCTTCGATCGGCGGCGACAGCTTGCCGAACTCGATTACGTCACCAGTTCCCGCGCCGCTTCTCAATCTCTGGCCGAGAATTACGTCGGCCTGCCCATGGAATGGTCCACAGACTGAACGCGGCACGAATCCGCGGCGTCCGATCATTCTTGCGCTCTTCAGCGGCAGCGCGCCGCACGCAAAGATAGCTATAAGAAGCCAAGCGTCGCGGGCAAGCGCTGTCGCTGGTGCCGCCTATTCGGCTGGTGCAGCCCTCTCCGAAACGTGGCGTTCGCCACAGTTTGTTTCGCTTTGGCACTGTGCTAGCGTAAGTAACACAATGATCCGCCAGGACAAAAGGTCACGCCCTACGGATGAAAGGCGAGCGCGACTCCGCTCGCCGCTACTGCCGGCCGGAGCTATCTAAATGCCGCACCCGGCTGTCACCGTGCTGGTCGACACCTACAATCACGAACGCTTTATCGAAGATGCGCTGGTCAGTGTCGCCGAGCAGGATTTTTCCGCGTCCGACATGGAAATTCTGGTGGTGGACGACGGCTCGACAGACCGAACGCCTGAAATCGTGCGCAAATTCGCGCCGCGCGTCCGTTTGCTTCGCAAAGAAAATGGCGGCCAGGCCTCGGCGTTTAATTTCGGCATTCCTGAAGCGCGCGGCGAAATCGTCGCATTTTTGGATGGCGACGATTGGTGGGCGCGCAATAAGCTCACACGCGTAGCTGAGACTATGGCCACTGACCCGTCGCTCGGAATCGTTGGCCACGGCATCATCACCGTGCATCGCGATGGCAGTCAGCAGACGGAAGTTCTGCGTGAAGGTTTCCGTTTCCGGGCGAACACCATCGAAGGCGCGCGGTTGCTTCGCCGGCGCGGATGCTTTCTCGGGACCAGTCGCATGACCATTCGCCGCGACCTTCTCACGAGAATCGGCGAGGTACCCGAATCGATTCGCGTGCAGGCTGACGAATATCTGTTCACTCTCGCCGCGGCTCTTTACGAATGCCAGATTATTGATGAGGCATTAACGTTTTATCGGCTCCACGAATCGAACGCTTTTCAAGTCGGGGCTTTCGACTTGGCAAGAGAACGTCGTAGGCATCAATCATTATTCGCTCTGGCGGCGAGTCTAGCAGCGCGCCTTGAGGGCGATGGCATTGAAAGGAACGCGGTGTCGGAAGCCGTGGCTTACACGCAAGCCTTCGCGAGCAGGCTTCGTCTTTCCACGGAAGGCGGTGCCTCATGGCAGACTGCCCACACGGAATGGAAGTTATATCGCATATCGCATCCAGAGGCTTCGTTTGTGCACCGCCTCTTTAAATCATTCACTCTGTTGGCAGCGCTCGCCGTACCGCCCAAGGCATATTACAGTGTTCAGCGCCAGCTTTCGGAGAGCGTCTGGTATAGACGTTTCCGCAAGACGGTGCTGCCCGCTCCGCGGATGCCTCATATCGGGCATTCCGAAGATGGTTTTTTGCAGGCGGGATCTCCCAACGCGAACGCATCGAAGCCATGATCGAGAACGCGATCTGCACCCCGGTGAAGTTTTTCGCGCATGTGTCGGTCCGGTGTGACATTTCGGATCTGTTGAGCGCTTGGTCGCCGACTTGCGAATTTTGATAGCAATCGGAGTGCATCGGCAGGCGGAGGCGGGAGCAGCGGGAGTTGCGCTCAATCACGCACGAGAGCTTGAAAATCGCGGCCATCAAGTGGATTGCTGGTTTCTTGAAGACGTCCTGCCCAGCCCCGCGAAACCAAAGCGCCTCGAAGCGCTTATCTTCGCGCATCGCGTGGCGCAGCGGATACTGCGGAGCCGAAACGCGTACGACGTGGTCAATATCCATGCTCCCTGGGGATGCGTCTACGGAGTGTGGCGCCGCGTGTTACACCCAGCCGGCGCTCCGCCCTACCTGATGACGATGCAAGGAAGTGAAGAACGCTTCTCGCGATCAATGATGTGGGAACAGCGCAAGGGGCGCGCGTCCAATTTCGGATGGAAGAACCGGCTGTGGCATCGCATATATCACCAGTCGATGTACGACTGGTCGATTCGCACGGCGGATGTCGGCGCCGTGGCGAATCGCGAAGCATGGGCGATGGCTGAATTGAAATACAACCGCGAACCGGGCCGAATCCGCTACGTTCCCAATGGCGTCGGAGAAGAGTTCTTTGCCAATCGCAACTACGCCTCCCGTTCGCCATTCCGCTTGCTATACGTAGGCACGTGGCTGGACCGAAAAGGCGTCTTCTATTTAGCGGCATCGTTTGGCTTGCTTGCGCGCGGAGACTCTTCCGTCTCGTTGACCATCGCTGGCTGCGGTAACTCAGAGGCCGAAGTCAGATCTTCGTTTGCACCTGAAATACGCGACCGGGTATCGATAGTTCCGTTCGTTCAGCGTAACGAGATGCCAAGCGTCTACGCGAGTCACGACGTTTTCGTCTTCCCGTCCCTAGTGGAGGGAATGCCGCTGACCCTCCTGGAGGCCATGGCCTCAGGTATGCCGGTTGTCACAACTTTGTCCAGCGGAATGCAAGATGTGGTGGAGAACGATTTCAACGGGCTGCTCGTACCGCCCGCGGAATCGGCGGAACTGGTCGCAGCGATTCGAAGGCTTTGTGGCAGCACGGAACTTCGCTGCCGTTTGGGACACGAAGCGCAACTCACGATGCGACGTTATACGTGGCCACGCATCACGCACCAACTGGAAGAATTGTTCACCTTAGCGATTAAGAACGAGCAGCAAAATTGAAGTTCGACGTACTCAATCTTCCTCCGCGCGCGACGAGCGGACATACCGCACCCAGTCTGCGCGAGCGCTTCGCCATTCCGAGTATGGCTGTCTCGGTTTCCGCCCGTTTTCGCTCTGTTCCGAAAGCGCCAGACACTCGGATGGAAAGTCGCCGAAGAGATCCATTCGCTCTTTGTACTCGAAAAACGCTAATGCGCCTTGTTAGCGGATGCGACAAAGGCCCTGGCATATTGCCAAAACGTGATCGAGAAGCAAAAGCATGACGAAAATTGATATCCGGGCCGCAGAAACACATGACCGGCGAATTACCAATCCGCATGGGCGCGCTGGAAATTCAACCGGAATTCGCGCCGCGCTCTGGTCCACAGGGCTTCTCGTGGCGCTGATCCAGGCTTGGGCTTTCCGTCACGTCGTGTCCCCAGACGGGATCTCTTATTTGGACATCGCCTGGGGATGCGCGCGCGGCAATTGGCACAGCTTGGTGAATGGATATTGGAGTCCGCTGTACCCGCTGTTCCTCAGTGTGGTTTTCCGGATCGTGAAACCGTCGGCGTACTGGGAATCGACCGTCGCACATTTCGCAAATGTCGGTATTTTCGTCTTTTCGTTCGCGTGCTTCGAGTTTTTGATTGCGATGATCCTGCGGGAGAATCGAAAACGAGAGGAAGGACGCATTTCGTTCACCAAACCGTCGTTGTGGCTGGTCGGTGACTGCCTGTTCGTGTGCTACGCACTCCTATTCAATGGTGTGTCGGTGGTCAGCCCGGACCTGTGGCTGGAGGGTCTGATTTGTCTCGCGGCCGGGCTGCTGGTCAGAATTCGTCGCGGGGATGCAAAGTGGTGGACGTGTGCGCTGTTTGGCGCGGCTTTGGGCGCTTCGTATCTGGACAAGGGAGTGATGTTTCCGATCTCATTTGTATTCCTAGGGTGCTGTTTTTTCCCCGTTAAGCCTTTGAGGACATCCGTATTACGGGCGATGGTAGCGGTGGGCTTTTTCGCAGCAGTGGCAAGCTTTCTCATATGGCCACTTTCGCGCGAAAAGAATCGGATCACATTCGGAGATACTGGCAAGATCAATTACGCCGAGTTCGTCGATGGCGCGACGCGCTACATTCACTGGCAAGGCGGCCCCGACGGCGTCGGCCGCCCTATCCATGCAACGCGGCAGCTGCTTACGAATCCTCCCCTCTTCGAGTTCGCAAAGCCGGTCGACGGAACATATCCTCCTTGGTACGATCCTTCGTATTGGTATGCTGGGATCGTGCCGATTCTGCGTGTGGGCAATCAACTCCGCGCGATTCGCTTCACGATCGAAGAATATGCCGGCATCCTTCCGTACTTCGGGCCGGTGCTGGTTGCGTTTCTATCCTTAAGCTTGTTTGGGAGTTCTGGAGGGCGCGTTTGGCGCGATTTGCTGCACCAGTGGCATCTTTGGATTCCTGCCCTGGCCGGTTTGGGTGTTTACGCGCTGCTGTACGTGGAATCTCGGCTCGTGGGGCCGTTTCTTCTGCTGGGGTGCGTGGCGCTGTTCGCGGGCTTGAGGTTTCCTGATACAGACGCCGCGCGCGGTTTTCAGCGAGCCGTGTCGCTGGCATTAGCTACCGTGCTGTGCGTGGGAATCGGCTGGTTGGGTGCCCGGAGCTTTTTTCGCGCACTTTCGCCGAAGCCGTTCGTTGACTGGCAAGTGGCTCAAGGCTTGGGTCGCAGCGGGATCGAACCTGGGGACAAGATCGCGTCGATGGGTTATTCGCTGAACGCTTATTGGGCGCATCTCGCTGGCGTGCGCATCGTGGCGGAAATTCCGATGGGCGCGGCTGGCGAGTACTGGTCGTGTTCCCCACGCGTGAAGTCGGAAATTCTCGCGGATTTCGCGAATGCTGGAGCCAAAGCCGTCGTCACGGACCAGGGTCCGCCGAATAGACCGAATAACGAATGGGAGAGAATAGGTCAGACCGGCTATTTCGTTCACATGCTCCGAACTGCCACCCCTAGAACTAGTAGAAGCCAATGATCTCCATCGGGATGAACTACTCGCAGATGCACGATTCGTCGGCATGCATCGCGCGCGATGGCGAAGTGCTATTCGCCGTGGCGGAAGAGCGGCTGAGCCGCGTCAAGCATGATGCGCGTTTTCCGGTGCTGGCAATTCGGGCATGCCTCGATTTCGCGGGCGTTGGCGCCAACGAAGTGAATTTCGTCTGCCAGGGATGGCCGCGGCCACGCGCCGCCTATCTGCACGATCTGAGCTGCTTTGCTACCGGAAAACAAACCGTCGATTCGCGCGCGCTGCTGAATTCCACGCGGCATTTCGCCAGCATGTGGCACCAGCGCAGCGGAGAAAACCGCTTTCGCCAGGTATTCGGCTCCTCCGCCGGCACTCGATTTCGACTCACGGACCATCATCTCGCTCACGCGATCAGCGCTTACGCATACTCCGGCTTCGAGGATGCTGCGATCCTGATAATCGACGGGCGCGGCGCCTGGGAAGCGACTTCGATTTGGCGCGGCCGCGACGGGCGGCTCGAGCACATGCAGACCATCCCGTGGCCGAATTCGCTCGGTCTTTTCTACGCGCAATTCACGCAGTATCTCGGTTTCGAACCATACAGCGACGAATGGAAAGTGATGGGCCTGGCGCCCTACGGCAAGGCCGGCGTTGATCTGAGCGATTTCATTTCGCCGGATGGTGATCCGTATCGGGTAGCCGCGCGCCGCTTGCTCGGAAAAGATTCGGCCCCAACGGCGGCCATCGAAGCCCGCCTCGGCGCCAGACGCGCTCCGGAATCTGAAATTGGCGAACGATATAAAGACGTCGCTTTCGCCGTGCAGGACGCTTGCGAGCGAGCGATGTTGAAACTCGCGGCCACCACGGTCGCGAAAACCGGTTGCCGCAATCTTTGTCTGGCCGGAGGCGTGGCGCTCAACTCGAAAGCCAATGGCAAAATTCTGACGTCGGGGATCGTCGAAAAACTCTTCGTACAGCCGGCTGCAGGGGATGACGGTGTTTGCCTCGGCGCGGTGCTCGCCCCCTATCTCGATTCCGGCGGCAAACTCCCGCTGCGCAAAATGCGGCACGCCTATTTGGGCCCGGCCAGCGCCGACGCGGAAATCGAAAAAGCGCTCGACACTTACAAGATTCGGCATACTCGCGTCGGCGATCCGGCGAAAGCGGCTGCGGAATTGCTGGCGAAGGGCAAAATGATCGGGTGGTTTCAGGGACGCATGGAATTCGGACCGCGCGCCTTGGGCAACCGCTCGATTTTAGCCGACCCCCGCGATCCGGACATGACCGCTAAAGTGAACAACGCCGTCAAGTTCCGCGAATGGTGGCGCCCATTCGCTCCATCGATGCTCGCGGAATCGGCCGGGGACTACATCGAATCGGCCACCGATTCCCCTTTCATGATTTTGACGGCCCAAGTGAAGGCCGATAAGCGCAGCGTGATTCCGGCGGTGACGCACGTGGACGGCAGCGCGCGTCCGCAATCCGTGGAGCGCGACGTGAATCCGCTGTACTGGAAACTGATCTGCGAGTTCGGCTCGCTAACCCACGTTCCGGTAGTGATGAACACATCGTTTAATCTGCGCGGCGAGCCGATCGTTTGCACTCCGACCGATGCCATTCGTACCTTTTTCAGTTCGGGCATGGACGTGCTCGCGATCGGCAGCTTCCTGGTGGAGAAATGAATGCCCGGCTCTAGCCCACCCATAAGCCAGCGCTTCTGGACGTTCCCGATGTGTTTTTCGGTCCCGCAACCAGGCTGCACGGCGCTCAGTTTATTTGCTCGGAGCCGGGTTTGGTGCTGATCGTCTTAATGCTGGAGATATTGGCGGCGTGGGCTGCATGCGCCCTACTTTTCGTCGGCTTAGGGTTGGTGATTCTTAGGCGGTTCGCTGCTTCTCCTCGCGTTCTCTATTCTTTTTGGGTCGGCTTTGGAATGGCCACCGCGTTTCTGGATACTTGGAACCTATTTCTTCCAATCCACGCATCCGCGCCGCTTTGTCTTGGGGCGATTGCTCTCGTCGGCATTATCGAGGGCCGCGCTTTCTTGTGGCGCGAACTTGCGGATTCCGCCAAGAGTCTCCGCTGGGCCGCCGTGATCTGGCTCGCATTGATAGCTTTTCTCGCGCTTCGAGTGGCGGGTCCCTCTGATCACTACGATACAGGACTCTATGGAGCAGCAGCGGTCCGCTGGATTACAACGTACCCGACAGTTCCCGGACTCGCCAATTTACACGCGCGCCTCGGCTTTAACATTTCGCTGTTTCCCCTTGCTGCGGCAGTCGAGGTGGGACTATCGAAATCTCTAGGATTCCGCCTGCTCACGGGCTTCGCACTTGCCGCGCTGTGGTCCTCAGTTTTTCCTTCATTTCTCCGAGTGATCCGTGCAACCACTGCCGACCTGCCGGACTGGTATTTTGCGATCCTCGCAATTCCGGCCGTTTTCTGGGCAGTTCGAGCCAGGATTGTCGGTCTCGATACGGACGAGCCGGCGGCTGCCGCCTGCCTTTTGGGCGCGGGCCTCGTGCTTGCCGGTATCGTGTCGTCCGCTGCGGAGCAAAAGTTTGACGGGGAACGACGCGCGCAGACCGTCGCCTGGGCAACACTACTCGCTTTGGCCGTCTCGTTAAAAGAGTCAACCGCCGTTTTTGCCGCGCTCACTTGGGCAATTGGGCTCCTGTTCACGCCCTGGCCCAAGAGAAAATTCGAGAAAATCATGGCGAGCGCCATTCCGGCGGTGCTCATTTTGGTCCCATGGCTCATTCGCGGGATTCTCCTCAGCGGATATCCCTTCTTTCCGAATGCCGCTTTTGGAGTTCATGTCGCGTGGGCTGTGCCGCGCGCGGTGGCAAAGTTTTACGTCCAATGGACTCGCGCTTACGCGCGCATCCCAAACGTTCCCATCCGGGCGACTTTGGGAACCGCGTGGCTCCATCCGTGGGTGCATGTAGAGCTTCACGACCGAGGCGGACTGCAGATTCCCGCGCTCATTTCGGCCATCGGAGCGTGCGTCGTTTGTGCATTCTGGAGGAACCTCGGGCGCACGCGGGCTCGGGCCGCTTGGATACTGGCTGCGTCACTTCCGGGCATCCTCTTTTGGTTCCTTGAAATTCCGGATCCGCGCTTTGGAGAAGCAACCATCTGGGCGACGGCGGCTGTCATAGGGGCCCTGGGAATCGTTGCCGCGATGGCGAAATTCAAGAGACTGCGTCCGCCAATGATCGCGGCTGGGCTCGTCGCGCTCACGTTGTGGTGCGTCTTTTCATTCGGTTGGCAGGTATCTTACCGGCCGTCCCTTTCCGTAAAAGATCTCGTCGCTCTGCCTGTTCCGAAGCTTATTTCGAGGCGCACGCAATCGGGACTGCTCGTATTCCTGCCGGCTGCGGGTGAACAGTGCTGGGACGCCGAGCTACCCTGTACGCCGTATTTTAATCGGACACTTCGGTTGCGAGTGCCGGGCGACATGCGATGGGGATTTTCGTCACAGGGAATGCCAGACTTACCGCCGCATTGAAGGCTGACCATGTGTAACGTGATTCGGGAAGTGGGCCGCGGCATGCGACCAGAATCGGTGGAGGAAGATGTGAATCCGCTGTACTGCAAACTGACCTGCGTATCCGGCGCGCTCGCGAGCGTCCCGGTGGTGACGAACACGTCCTCTAATCTGCGCGGGGAGCCGATCGCTTTCACTCCGACCGACGCCGTTCGTACCTTTTTCAGTTCGGGCATGGACGCGCTCGCGATCGGAAGCTTCCTGGTGGAGAAATAAATGCCCAGCGCGCGGCAATGGATTAGCGGGCTTTTTTTGCGCGCCCCGGTGCCATTCCGCTCCATGCGGAAACTGCCGATTGTCGGCAAGTGGATACATCGGGCAAGCCACGCCATTCTGCCCGCGGACCAGCAATACTGGGCGCAGATTCAGTCTGGCCCGGCCGAGGCGCTTTGGTTTGAGCTCAATCCGCGCACCGGCGAGCGGTATCTTCATGGAAAAGCGGAAGAGCCGGTGCAGCAAGCCGTGGCTCAGCGGCTTCGGCGCGGGATGATCTTTTACGATCTGGGCGCGAATATCGGCCTGTTTACTTTGCTGGCCGCCCGCGCGGTTGGTCCCGAGGGCCGCGTGTTCAGCTTCGAACCAGATCCGAACGTGGCTGTGCGTTTGAGGCGCAACGTGGCCCGCAATGGTTTTTCGAATGTTACGATTACCGAAATGGGTGTTTGGTCGTCGAGCGGAGAAATCAATTTCCTGCCGGCGGACGCGGCTTCTCCCGATCGTGGAACCGGCCGCTTCGTCGCCGGAAACCGCGGCGAATCGGTTTCGCTCCAATGCGTGGCTCTCGACGACTTCGTTGCGAATCATCCGGCTCCCGATGCCATAAAATGCGATGTGGAAGGTGCGGAACTGGAAGTGCTGCGCGGCGCCGAAAAATTGATTTTAACGTCCCATCCTTGGATTCTCGGCGAGATGCATTCGGATGCCAACGCTCGCGCGTGGCAAGAATCGCTCGGCAAGTTCGGCTATAAGTTTGAATTCGTCGATGACAGTCACATTCTTGCGACCATCTGACGAAACATCCCTTCGCAAAGAGAATGGCGAAAACAGTGATAGCGCTTCTTGGCCGCAAAGAGCGTCCCACGGATGGCGTAGCCGATTACTGCACATTTCTGTCCGCAGCCCTGTCGAACCACGGCATCAACATGGAAACCGTACACGTCGAATGGGACCAGCACGGCTGGGGCGGGGCACTGAGCGATTTGCGGCGCAGGCGTGCCAATTGGCGCAATTCGTGGGTGGTTCTACATTACACCGCGATGGCCTGGTCGCGGCGAGGGTTTCCGGTTCGTTTTCTGCATGTGCTCGCAAACGTTCGCCGCAGCGGTTCCCGCTGCGCGGTCGTGTTCCATGAGGCTGTGCGGCAACCCGGCGGCGCGCGGCTGCGGGATGAAGCTCGAGGCGCATGCCAGGATTGGGTGATCCGCCGAGCCTTTCGAGCCGCGGACAAGGCCATTTTCACCGTGCCGGTTGGAAACATCCCGTGGGCGCCTCGCAATAGCACGAAAGCGCTGTATATCCCCATCGGCGCGAATATTCCGGAGCGGACTTGCGCGCGCGATCTAAGCGCTCCACCGGCGCAAGCGCAAAAAACCGTGGCGGTATTTTGCTTGAGTCAAAACTCCAACCTCGCGCTGGAGATTGCCGATTTGGCGCGCGCGGCAGAACGAGTTCGCGATTCCCTCGGCACAGCTCGGTTCGTTATCCTGGGCAAAGGCTCCGAGGAGGCGCGACCGAAAATCGAGAGCGCTTTGGGGGCGAAAGGCGTAGACGTGCTGGGGCGTGTCTCTGCCGAAGACGTGGCCGGCACGCTCGCGAGTTCCGACGTTCTGCTCTTTGTGTACGGAAGCGTTTCGCAAACCCGCGGAAGCGTTCTGGCTGGAATTGCGTGTGGCCTGCCTATCGTCGGATACGCAGCCGCTGTGCGCGAACCGATTTGTGACGCGGGCGTGGAGCTGGTTCCCTATCGCGATCGCGAGGCTCTGGCTGCAGGGCTCCTGCGCGTTCTGAACGATGATTCTCTGCGCGCAGATCTGCGCCAGAAAAGCCGCGACGCGCAAAAGCGCGAATTTTCGTGGGAATCGATTGCCCAAAAATATATCGACGCGCTCGATCTCAACGTCGCCGCCACGGAAACGCTTCCTCATATGCCGAGCGGCAACCAGGTGCCTCACCCAGCCCAATAGATGAAAATTCTGATCTATGGCGAATGGTTTCTCCCGTCGATCGGCGGCGTGCAAACCGCGATGGAGTTGCTGGCGCGCGGGTTCGCCGAATTTCGCGATGAGCCGCTCTCTAGCGATGGCCGCTCAATCCAGGTCACCGTGGCTACAAACTCGCCTCGCGATGGCATGGACGATTCGAAACTTCCCTACGATGTCGTGCGGCAGCCAAGTTTCTTTCAGCTGAAGAGGTTGATCCGGAATGCGGACATCGTTCACCTCGCCGGGCCATGCCTTCTGCCAATGTTGATCAGCTGGGCGACCGCCAAGCCTTTCGTGGTGGTACATCACGTCTACCAGGCGGCGTGCCCTAATGGTTTGCTTTTCAAGCAGCCGTCGCAGACAGTCTGCTCCGGGCACTTCATGAACAAAGAGTACGCGGAGTGTTATCGCTGCTGTTCTCAACCCATCGGAGGAGCTGCGGGATTGCGTCTGTTGTTGCTTGAATTTCCGCGGCGCTGGCTGTCGAAACGGGCTGCCTCCAACGTGATGATCACGAACCATGTAGGTGCGCGCTTGCATCTGCCGCGCAGCCGGACGATTTACTACGGTATCGACGGCGTCGAACCGTTACCCCCGCGAGTCGACAATGGCTCTGAGCCGATGGAATTCGGCTACGTTGGCAGGCTGGTCGCTGAAAAGGGACTTCCGCTTCTGGTCGAGGCAGCCCAGCATCTCGCAGGCGGCGGAAAGCCATTCCGGCTAACCTTCGTCGGCGACGGCCCCCAACGCGCGCGGTTGCAAGAGCTCGTGCAACAATCCGGCCTCGGCAATCACATCAGATTCACAGGCAGTTTGCGCGGCGATGCGCTCGATAGCGCGACTAGCCGCATCTCAGTCCTCATCATGCCGTCAATTTGGGAAGAGAGCGCCGGCCTCGCGGCCATCGAGCAAATGATGCGCGGCCGAATGGTGATCGCGGCCGATATCGGCGGGCTCACTGAAATCGTTGGCGACGCAGGTTTGAAATTTGCGCTCGGCGATTCGCGAGGCTTGGCCGCCGCCATGGCACGGGTGATAGACGATCCTTCCTTGGTTACGTCCCTAGGATCATCAGCCCGCTCGCGGGCAATGAAACTATTTCGCCTGGATGGCATGATCCGACCGCATGTTGCCCTCTATCGCGGGCTAATCAACGCGCGATCCGCATCGGTGGCGGAGACCACGAAAGCAAAGTGAACGGGGAAAATGTGAATAAAGACTCCAGCAAACGCGCCCCAAAGGCTGAATATGCATTGCCCGGTACGCACGAGTTGGTCGTCTCCACCGTCTTGCGTTATCGCCCGACCGGTGGCCGTGCCCTCGATCTAGGCGCCGGCACGGGCGATCTTGCCGAACGTCTCCAGTCAGCGGGATTCCGCGTAACGGCGGCTGATATCATCAATTATTTCGAGCTGGATTCGGAATTCGTTCTTCTCAATTTTGATGAACCGGATTTCGACCGCCGCTTCTCGCCGCCATTCGACGTGATCACTTCTGTTGAGGTGATCGAGCACGTCGAGAACCCTTTCGCTTTCCTGCGGGGCATCGCGCGACTCCTCAGCGGCAGCGGTGTCGCCGTAGTGACGACGCCAAACGTCGAAAACGTTGCAGGTCGACTTAAGTTTTTTCTCAGCGGCAAGCTACGTCCGATGGAGAGCAATTCCCCTGGACATATAACACCCATTCACTTGGACTTGTTCAAAAGGCAGATCTTGCCACGTACGGGCCTCAGGCTGGTCGAACACTTTGTGTATCCCAAGGGGAAATTCCCTCTCACCGCACGGCGGTATTTTCTTCCGCTTTTCTGGTCGTTGATCCCGCTACTGCGAGGGCCCGCGCTGACCGGAGATTCGCACTTTTTCATTCTGAAGAAAAACGACGCGCCCACCTGACGCATGCGCCTACGCCTCACGCCATTTGCCTCGCGCTGGGATAGAATGAGCGGGTGCTGCGCGTTGCTGGGGCCGCGCATTCCAAGCGGGATTCGGACCATAATCCATTGCTGACCACACGCACTTCCTTGATGAGAAACCAGGCGGTAATCGGCCTGGTGGTTTTCGCCGCTGCGATTTGGCTCGCCTGGGAATCGGGACAGAAGATCCTCGCCGGAGACATCCGCACGCTGGAATTTGCGGCTTTGGGGCTCGGCGCGTGCGGCGTGGCAATCGTCATCCTGCGAAATTGGCGCGTTGGATTCTACTGCTTTCTCAGCTGGATGCTCATTGAAGATCTGGTTCGAAAGTATATGGGCAATGGCACCGCTCTGTTCTTCGGCAAAGACATCCTGCTCGCGCTGGTCTACGTCGCTCTCTACCTCGAGATTCGGCGGGGCAAAGAGAAGTTGTTTCGGCCCCCTTTCTTGCTGTTTCTGAGCCTCTTCTTCTGGCTTGCGGTTCTGGAGGTTTTTAATCCGTATTCGCCGAGTATTCTGTACGGGCTTTTGGGATTGAAACTCTATTTTTATTATGTCCCGCTAATCTACGTCGGCTATGCACTGATGCGAACGGATGAAGACGTCCAAAAGTTCCTTCGGGTCAACGCAATCGCCGCCATCCTGATCTCCGCCGTCGGAATCATTCAGGCTATTCACGGCAACAGCTTCCTCAATCCGGCTCATTTGGCAGCCTCGCTGGCGGAACTGGGTGATCTCGAGAAGGTCTCGCCCATATCCGGCGAGGTATTTAATCTTCCGGACTCGGTCTTCGTGAGCACCGGTCGTTTTGCCATGTACCTGATAATCGCGTTCATTCTCGCCTTGGGCATGGCAGGATACCTGCTTTTGCATACGCGCCGGAATCGGGTGCTCGCGCTCCTAACCATCGGAACTATCGGTGCGGCTACGCTCCTGTGCGGCGCGCGGACGGCGGTGGTATACGTGATCGCCTCAGCATTGGCCTTGAGCGCGGCATTCCTGTGGGGCGCCCAGTGGAAGCGCGGCCAGACTCACCACTTGCTCAAAGCCCTTCGCCGAGCCGCCATCATGGGAGCACTGGGCCTTGCGGCCGTCACGTTGATCTTTCCCAAAGCGGTCGGTTCAAGAGTGGCATTTTATTCTGAAACGCTGCTGCCGAGCAGTTCGGCCTATGCCCTCACGGATCGCGCCTGGGATTATCCTGTCAAGAACCTGATGTATGCGTTTGACGAACATTGGGTGGTCGGAAGCGGCACCGGAACAGCCTCGTTGGGGGCGCAGTATGTCGCGAAAGTTTTGGGCCAGGCTCCTCCGGAGATCTGGGTCGAAGAGGGTTTCGGGGACATGATTGTGGAAATGGGAATCTTGGCCCCTCTGCTTTGGCTTCTGTGGGCCGGAGCACTTCTGATTTATTCGTGGAAAGCGGCGCGGAGGCTGCGCGGCACTCGTTTCTTTCCGCTCGGAATAGGAATCCTTTGGTACGCGTTCGTGCTGCTTTTCCCGATGACTTACGGCGCTATTTCTACTTATCAGGACTTCGTTTGCAATATTTACCTGTGGCTGTTGGTCGGCATCCTGTTTCGACTGCCGGAAGTCGCGGCCAATTCATCGCCGGCTGCGACTCCCACCCGTCGAACTGCGAGATTTGCGGAAGTCAGCGGAGCGAGCCATGGGTCCTAAGGCCGGATATACATTCGCAATAATGTGCCGGTACGTGGAGGCTGCGCCGTGAGCGCCGGAACGCACAAACCGCGCGTTGCGATTGTTTCGCCTTTTCTCGATAAGCGCCACGGCACCGAGCGCATCATAATCGAATGGGTTGCTCGTTTATCGTCCGACTTCGAATTTCACATCTACAGCCAGGCCGTTGAGGATCTCGACCTCTCAACCGTCGTTTGGCATCGAATTCCAAAGTTGCGTGGACCCCATCTTTTGAATTACGTTTGGTGGTTCGCCGCGAACCGCCTGGCACGCGCGTGGCACCGTCGCGTCCGTGGGATCAACTTCGACGTCATCTTCAGCCCCGGCGTGAATTGCCTGGACGCCGACGTCATTTCGGTTCACATCGTGTTCGGAGAATTCTTTCGGCGGGTCCGATCGGAACTTCGATTTCGCGGCAATCCCGTCCGATTCTGGCCAACACTTCTGCATCGCTGGCTCTACTATCGCTTGATTATTTTCCTGGAAAGCCGCGTGTACGCTGATCCCCAAAACATCCTGATCTTGATTGCCAAGAAGACTGCCGCCGATCTCGACCGGCTCTACCATCGTCGCGATGACTGCAAGGTGTTGTATCTTGGCTTCGACCACGCCACGTATCATCCCGAGCGCCGCGCCGCCCTGCGCGAAGCAACCCGAACTACACTTAGCATTTCAGACGGACGCTTTCGGCTGTTGATGGTCGGCAACGACTGGCACAAAAAGGGCATTCGAGTTTTGCTCGAATCTCTGGCGCTATTGCGCGACCTTCCTATCGATCTGATGTTAGTCGGCAGCGAGAATCCCGCTCCATTCCGGGCCATGGCCGCCGCGAAAGAACTCACTGAGCGAGTGCGGTATCTGCCGCCGCGAAAAGATGTTGAGTTCTACTATGCCGCCGCGGACCTTTACGTCGGACCTTCGCTGGAAGATACCTTCGCGCTTCCGCCGGTGGAGGCCATGTCCTGCGGACTGCCGGTGATCGTGTCGCGGGAGAACGGCGCATACGAAATCATGACCGATGGAGTCGACGGGCTGATTCTCGGTGATCCCACTGATGCCCCTACGCTGGCGTCCATGATTCGCAGGCTCTACAGTGATCCGGACCTGCGCGAGCGCATGGGAGCGAAAGCCGTTGAGACTGCCCGACAGTTCAGCTGGGAACAGAACGCCCGCGATCTGGCTGCGATTTTCGAGCAAATCATCCGCCGCAAATCCGGCCTGCAAGCGCAAACGCTCACGCAGGAATCATGAATCAAAGCGCTGCCGCCAGACCGATGCCGCCGCGCGACGCCCGCGTGCAAGCGAGAACGGTTATCGGCCTCTTTCCCGACCTGTTGGGAGTTGGCGGCGTCCAGGAGTCTGGCCGTCTGACGGCTGCAGCGCTCTCCGAGATCGTCCGCGAACGTGGAGTCGAAGCGGAACTTTTCGGGCTCAACGACTCGCCCGGAATCAATGCTCTCGAAATCAATGGCAGCAGCATCCCGCTCCGTGGCTTCGGCCGCGCGAAATTCCGCTTCGTCTCGGCGGGAATGAAACGCGCTTACCAACTCCGTGGAACCGGCACAGGTGTCATATTCGCCGCGCATCCTCACCTCGCCGTTCCCGCGGCTCTGATCCGGCGATTCGCGCCGAATTTGAAAATCATTGTCGTGGCGCACGGGATTGAAGTCTGGACAGCTCTCTCGCCATTGCGCCGCCGCGCGCTGCTTCGCGCGGACATGGTTCTCGCGCCCAGCCGCTTCACTGCTCGAAAGCTCAGCGAAATCCAAGGAGTCTCGCCGGAGAAAACTCGAGTGCTGCCCTGGCCGCTCAGCCCTGATTTTATGCGACTCGCCGGCCAACAGACGGCTTGTCCTCTTCCACAATCATTTCCAACCGGGAGCATTATTCTTACCATCGCCCGCTGGGACGCCTCCGAGCGATACAAAGGCGCCGACGAATTGATACGCGCCGTCGCTCAGCTGCAAGCCACCATACCTGATGTGCAACTGGTCGCCGTCGGTGGTGGCGACGACTTGCCGCGCCTCGTGCAGCTCGCCCAGTCGGTCGGCGTTCGCGATCGCGCGCATTTTTTCACGGGCCTTTCCCGCCAACAAATTGCAGCATGTTATGCCCGCGCGGACGTTGTCGCTCTTCCCAGCACTGGCGAGGGATTCGGCCTCGTGTTTCTGGAAGCAATGGCCTTCGCAAAACCGGTCGTGGGAGCAGCCATCGGTGGCACGCTAGACGTGATTCAGGATGGCGTAAATGGCTCGCTGGTTCCGCCGCATGATGTGCAGAAGCTCGCGGACGCGCTGTCCAACCTGCTTGGCGACGAATCGCTGCGCGCGCGCATGGGCGGCGCTGGCGCGGAAATCGTCCGCCGCAACTATTGTTTTGCCGAGTTTCGCGGACGCCTATGTGAGATTCTCGACGAGTGCGTGGACACGCGGATGTCGCGCTAGTTAATCAGGCCATCGTTGACACGTCGCGTGCATCGCACGATGTCTCTTCTCGCCCAATGGTGATCCAACTGTGCGCATTTTGAAGGTCGTGCAATCCTACTATCCATTTCTGGAGGCAGGCGGACCAGTCGTTAAAGTCCGCGCACTGGCGCGCACACTCGCTAAGCGCGGACATTCCGTCACCGTCCTGACTGCCGACTGGGGCCTCGATTCTCGTGATGGCCATGAGCTCAAACCCAAGCGCTCTGAGTGGGGCTGGCGGGCCGAAGAAGACGGCGTGGAGAGCGTTTATCTCTCGTCGCTCGCCCACTATCGCGCTCTCACCCTAAATCCCCGTGTGATACGATTTTGCAAGGCTGGGCTCAAGGGGTTTGACGTGGTGCACTTCTACGGCCTCTACGATCTTCTGGGACCCGCGGTCAGCTTCTACTGCCGCCGCGAATCGCTTCCGTACGTCATCGAACCCATGGGCATGTATCGCCCGATCGACCGCGGCTTCCGCCGAAAATCTTTTTGGCATCGTAGCGTTGGCAGCGCCTTTTGCGGCGGCGCGAAATTGTTCGTGGCCACCGCCGATCTGGAACGCCAAACGCTAATTGAAGAAGGCATTCCTGGCGACAAAATCGTCGTGCGCTACAACGGCGTTGATTCTGAGCTGCCGGCTGCATCTCAAGCGGCGCGCGGCCAATTTCGCCGAAAGTGGGCCATTCCCGCAGCCGAACCGCTGATCTTGTTTCTAAGCCGCCTCATTCCACGCAAAGGCGCCGACATTCTGATCGACGCATTCCTCCAAGCCTGCCCTACCTCTGGACGCCTCGTGATCGCTGGGCCGGAAGGTGAGCCCGGCTACCTCGCTTACTTGCAGGCGCACGCAGAACAATCCGGCGCAGGCGATCGAGTGATCTTTACCGGCCCGCTTTACGACAGCGACAAAGCCGCCGCACTCGCGGATTCCGATCTCTTCGTATTGCCGTCACGTTACGAAAATTTCGCTAACGTGGCCGCCGAGGCAATGGTTTGCGGCGTGCCCGTGATCGTGAGCGATGCCTGCGGCATTTCCTCGCTCGTGGAGGGTAAAGCTGGCCTGGTAATTCCGCCGCGAATGGAAGGCATCACCGAGGCGCTTCAAAAGTTACTCGGCGATAAAGCCCTCTACGCCCGCTTTGAGGAAGGCTGCCGCGAAGTGGCCGATCAACTGAGTTGGGACTATCTCGCTGCCCAAATGGAAGCGTATTACGCGCAAGCGCTCGCGACGAATAGCGCGATGAGCTAAACCATGTGCGGGATCTGCGGCGTCATCGGTATCAACGCAAAAGAAGCCAGCGAACCACTGGTGCGCCGCATGATGGCTGCCATGGTGCATCGAGGACCCGATGACGAGGGCGTGCTAGCGGCCCCGCGGGTCGCCGTTGGCATGCGCCGGCTGAGCATCGTCGATTTACCCGGCGGCGGCCAGCCGGTATGGAATGAATCCGGCACGCTCGCGGTTGTCTTCAACGGCGAAATCTATAATTTTCGCCAACTCCGTTCCGAACTCGAATCCGCCGGCCATCGATTCGCCACGCGATCCGACACGGAAGTAATCGTCCACGCTTACGAAGCCTGGGGCCACCGCTGCGCCGAACGTCTTCACGGCATGTTTGCCTTTGCCGTCGTGGAATTGCCCCGAGGCCGCAACGGCGCTCCGGAACGCGTCTTTCTCGCGCGCGATCCGCTCGGCATTAAGCCGCTGTATTACGCGCTGGTTGACGGCGCGCTCTTCTTCGCCTCCGAATTGCGCGCGCTGCTGGCCAGTGGGTGCATTCCGGCGCGGCTTTCGTCCGCGGAAATTCCAGCGTATTTGCTTTTCGGCTCCGTGTGCGATCCCGGCACTCTCATCGATGGAGTTGCCTCGCTTTCGCCCGGCTATTCGATGGCCATCGACGCCACGGTGCCCGTCGAAGCGCCGCAGCCCGCGCCCTATTGGAATTTCGCCCGCAACGCCGCGACGCAAATCACCCAACGTGATCCCAGCGAGCGTTTGGCGCCCGCTTCCGAACGCGTCCGCGCCCTCCTTGAAGATTCAGTCGCATCGCATCTCGTCGCCGACGTTCCCGTGGGAGTGTTCCTCAGCAGCGGAATTGACTCCACCGTTCTGGCCGCGCTCGCGAGCCGCACGCGTCGCGGAGTGCACACCTTCACGGTAGCTTTTCCCGACCGTGAATTCAGCGAAGCCGATATCGCTCGCCGCACCGCCCAACGCCTCCATGCCGAGCACACCGAGTTAAAGCTTACAGACAGCGAAATGATCGGCCGTCTTGATGAAGCAATCGCCTCCTTCGATCAGCCCAGCATGGATGGCATCAACGCCTACTTCGTCTCCTGGGCCGCTCGCCAAGCGGGACTCAAAGTCGCGCTTTCCGGCCTCGGCAGCGACGAGCTTTTCGGCGGCTACGCTTCGTTTCGGAATACCGCCAAAATCGAGCGCCTCGCGGGCGTCGCTCGCTTTGTCCCCTCGCCAATGCGCAAGGTCATGGCTGGCGATATTGGAGGCGCAAATCGCGAGCAGCGTGCCTATGGCAAGTTCGCAAAAGCGTCCGCGGCTTGGATCGATCCAGGCTCATTGCCGCATCCTTACTTTTTCACGCGTCTGCTCTTTCCACCGAAGGCCGCATTCAGTGACCGGCGGGAAGTCACGGACGACGCCCGCTCGCGTGCGTCGTGGCGCTGGCTCGCCGATTCCGCGCTGCAATCCGCTTCGCTCGATCCGTTTACGGCGGTTTCCTGGCTCGAACTGCGCTCGTATCTGCTGAATACCTTGCTGCGCGACACCGATGTTATGAGCATGCGCAATTCTCTCGAAGTTCGGGTCCCATTTCTGGACACGCCGCTCGTCGAGTATGTTTTAGCTCTTCCCGAGTCTGCTAAACTTGATCGCTCCCGCCCAAAGACCTTGCTCGTTCGAGCAATGGCCGATCTGCTGCCGCAGGAGATCATCGAGCAACGGAAGCGTACATTCACTTTTCCTTGGGAGCACTGGCTTCGCGGGCAGCTCGGCAAACGCGTGGCCGCCGGCTTGAGCGATTGGTCGCCGGCGCTCGAACCGCACGTTGGCCGCGAATTTGCAGCGGGGGTTTGGAACACTTTTCTCCGCGGGCGCGCCACCTGGTCGCGGCCATGGAGTCTGTACGTGTTGAATGAATGGGTAAAACGCAACGTCACCGCCTCCGGCACGTACAGCAGCCAACCCGAATCACAAGCCAGCGTGCCGGCTGCGTAACGTGCGACAAATCGCCGTGAGCGGCGTCTTAACCTTATGATCGTCCTGGGAATCAACGCATATCACGCCAACGCCTCGGCGGCCGTTCTGGTCGATGGCCGGCTGATCGCAGCCGTTGAAGAAGAGCGACTAAACCGCGTGAAATATGCCGCCGGTTTCCCAGTCCGCGCCATTCAGTTTTGTCTCGATCGAGCAGGCGCCCGGATCACAGACGTCGATCACGTCGCCATTCCGCGCGATCCCTGGGCGCGCCTGGGAACCAAACTCCGCTTCGCCATTCGTATGCCGCGCTTCGCGCTGGAGCGCGCCCGCGTGCTAAGAAAGTTCGCGGGTATTCAGGAAGAATTGGCCGCCGCGTTCGATGTAGCTCCTGAAACACTGCATGCGCAGTTTCATCGTATCGAGCACCATACTGCACACTTGGCCAGCGCGTTTTTTGTTTCGCCCTTCGAACAAGCCGCGGTGCTCTCAGCGGACGGGCTGGGCGATTTTGCCAGCTCGATGTCGGCGCTCGGGCAGGGACCAAAGATGCGAATCCTCAACGAGGTCCCCTTCCCTCATTCGCTCGGTATGTATTACACCGCGCTCACCCAATACCTCGGCTTCTGGAAATTTGGCGACGAGTATAAAGTGATGGGCCTGGCTGCTTATGGCCAGCCAGAATTCTTGGAAGAATTCCGGCAAATCGTTTGTGCCGACGGGCCCTTGTCATTCAAACTGGGCCTTCGATACTTCACCCATCAAAACCAGGGCGCCGAAATGACCTGGCGCGATGCAAACCGTCCTCCCGAGCTGGGCCGGCTTTTCTCGTTTTTTCTCGAGAAGCGCTTGGGCCCCGCGCGCAAGCCCGAAGAGCCGCTCACCCAGCGTCACTACAACCTCGCCGCCACAATGCAAGCCGCGCTCGAAGAGGTTCTGATACAGCACTGGAACGCGTTAGCAAAAAAGACAAAGCAAAAGTCTCTTTGCCTGGCTGGCGGCGTGGCCTTCAACTGTTTGGCCAATGGAAAAATCTTCGATAATAGTCCGTTCGAAAATGTCTACGTGCAGCCTGCGGCTGGCGATGCGGGGCTTTCCGTCGGCGCCGCATTCGCCGTGGAGCACCAACTGCTCGGAAAGCCCCGCCTCTTCGTGATGGACCACGCGTATTGGGGGCCGCAATTTTCTCCCGCGCAGATTCGCGCCGCCGTCGATGGCGCATCCAGCGAAGACGTCGAAATGTCCGAGCTATTCGAAGATGAACTCGTGCAATCTACCGCCCGCCACATCGCCGACGGAAAAATCGTCGGCTGGTTTCAGGGCGCTGCCGAATGGGGACCGCGTGCCCTGGGCAACCGCAGCATTCTGGCTGATCCGCGACGCCCGGAAATGAAAGACATTCTCAACCGGCGCATCAAGCATCGTGAAATATTTCGTCCCTTCGCTCCTTCGATTATCGAGGAAGCCGCCGGCGAATTTTTTGAGCGCACCAATCCTTCGCCCTTCATGACGTTTGCCTATCCCGTGCGGCCCGAAAAGCGCTCCGTGATTCCTGCGCCGACGCACGTCGATGGCACCGCACGCCTGCAAACCGTGAGCCGCTCGGCCAATCCGCTGTACTGGAAGCTGCTGCGCAAGCTCGGCGATTTGACGGGCGTGCCGGTAAGCCTAAACACCTCCTTCAACGACAACGAGCCGATCGTCTGCCGCCCGGAAGAAGCGCTCGAATGCTTCCGCCGCACGCGCATGGACGTCCTGGTCCTGGGAAATTTCGTACTGGAGCGGAAGTCGCAGGATGCCGACAGTGAATCGACTACCCGCCTGGCAGGCGCCGGAACCTGATTGCGCATGCACATCCTGCTCTTGAATGAATATTATCCGCCGGATACTTCCGCTACCGCCAAGATGGCCGAGCAGGTGGCCGAATCTTTGGCGCAAAAGCATCGTGTCACCGTCTTGGCCGGCCGGCCATCCTACGATCCTAGCGAATTCTATTCCTGGAGCTTGCTGCGCCGCGAGGTTCGCAACGGGGTAACCGTGGAGCGCGTCGGCTCTACAGCTTACGCGCGCCATCGCATGCGGCGTCGCGTGGCGAACTATTTGAGCTATCTGGCGCTCGCTATTCCGCGCGCGTTATCGATTCGCGCGGATGTGATTTTGGCCATGACCGATCCGCCCATCGAAGGCATCGCCGGAGCAGCGGTTTCGCGGCTCACCGGCATCCCATTCGTGTACAACATTCGCGATCTCTACCCGGACATGGCCATCGGCGGTCAGATCGTGCAGCCGGGTGAATGGATCGAGCGTTGGGAGTCGTTGCACCGGCGCGCCCTCAAGCATGCAGCGCGGGTGATCGTCCTCGGAGACGATATGCGCGGCCGCATCCTGGCGAAAGGCGTGGCGCCGGAGCGGGTCGTCGTGGTCCGCGACGGAACGCTTCCTCCCGCCTCCGCTCCGGATCCGGGCGATCCCGAAGTGCAGCGCGTCCTTCGCGAACTGCGCGGCGGCTTTTCGTTCGTGGCTCTGCACGCCGGAAATCTGGGCTTTTATGGCGCGTGGAATACGTTGATCGAAGCGGCGAAAATTCTGCGCAATGAAAATATCGGCGTGGTGTTCGTAGGAGATGGAGCGCAGAAGCGAAAGCTCCAGGAATCGGCTGCCGGTTCGCCGAGCATCCGGTTTTTGCCGTTTCGTCCGGCCAGCCAGATTCCTCTAGTGATGATGGCGGGCGACGTCCATCTGATCACCATCCGCCGCGGCCTGGAGGGCGTGGTGGTTCCAAGTAAGCTGTACTCCACGCTCGCAGCCGGGCGCCCGGTGCTTGCCGTCGCCGCGCCCAGTAGCGACGCGGCACGCATCGCCGTCGAGACCCGCTGCGGCCTGGCCGCCGATCCGGACGATCCGGTGGGAGTCGCCAATGCGATCCGTCGGATGCGCGACGACCCTGCTGGGCTTGCTCAGATGGGCGCACGCGCCCGGGTGGCCGCGGAGAAATATGCTAGAGTGAATGAGCTGCAACGCTTCATGGAAGTGATCGAGCAGGCCGTGTAATTGTCTGACGGAGGCGTGTCATCTGGAACAATCGAAAAGTCCTGGTAACCGGCGGCGCTTCGTTTATCGGTTCGCATCTGGTGGATGCGCTGCTCGATCGTGGGGCGCGCGTCTGCGTCGTCGATGACCTGAGCAGCGGAAAATTCAGCAATATCGCCGAGCATGTGAAAGGCGGTCGCGTGAGTTTCACCGAAGCCGATCTGCGCGAACCCGGTGTCACGCGTGCCGCCATGAAAGGCGTCCAGACCGTTTTTCATCTGGCGGCCGATCACGGCGGCCGAGGTTATGTGGACCTGCATCAAGCCGGCCCCGCGTCGAACCTGTTTCTCGACGGCGTTGTTTTTTGGGAAGCGGTGAAAGCCGGAGTCGAGAAGATTGTCTACGCCTCTTCGGGTTGCGTGTATCCGAATTACATGCAGACGGACACCAGTAAGGAACTCTATCTTCGCGAGCAGGACGTAAAGCCGCCGCACGACGCCGACAATATGTATGGTTGGGCCAAGCTCATGGCGGAGCTGACCTTGCAAGCCTACCACCGCGAGCACGGCATCGGCACCGCATCCTGCCGGTACTTCACCGTGTACGGACCGCGCGGCGTAGAAAATCACGCCGTGATCGCCATGATCGCGCGCGCCTTCGTCGGGCAGAATCCTTTCGACGTCTGGGGCGACGGGCAGCAAATTCGCAACTGGACGCATGTGGACGACATCGTCAGCGGTACCATTCTGGCGGCGGAAAAAATCAACGACGGCACCGCCGTGAACCTGGGCACTATGGAGCGCGTGCGCGTGATCGACGCGGCGCATATGGTTTTGGAATTTTCAGGACACAAAGCCGAGATCCGCTTGCGTCCAGACATGCCCACCGGCCCTCGAAATCGCGTGGCCGATAATCACCTCGCCAAACAACTGCTGGGCTGGGAGCCGAAGATTCCATTTCGCGTGGGTCTGAAGAAAACCATGGATTGGTATTTTGCGGACCGCAAGAAGGACGAAGTGCGCGGTACGCTGGACAGTATGCTTACGGCGCGATAGGCGCGTCTCGCAACAGACTTTCTCGGTCGAGCAATGATCGTCCCTTCCGATTGGATCGCGTTTTTGGTGGCGCTGTTCGCGTCACTGGGCATCACCATTCCGGTGCGCTGGCTCGCGCTGCGCACTGGAATGGTTGACCATCCCGGGCCGCGCAAAGTTCACGCCAAACCAATGCCACTTCTGGGCGGCATCGCCATCTATGCTGGATTCGTCATCGCCGTGTCGCTGGCGGTACGCAGCATTCCGGAACAACAAATTCTTGGAATCCTCGCTGGCGCCACTCTGGTGGTCCTGGTCGGCGTGCTGGACGACGGCGGATTCTTGCACCACCAGGTGAAGTTATTTATCGGCATGCCGGTTGCCGCCATCCTGCTAATGGCCTCCGGAATCCGCGCGGATTTCTTTTCTGAGTTCGTACCCGGAAGAATTGGCGGCGCGCTCGATATTTGTTTCACCATCGTTTGGGTGGTGGGTATCACCGCGGCATTCAGCATCCTCGATCACATGGACGGACTGTGCGCCGGAATCGCGGCGGTCGCGGCGGCTTTCTTCACCGTCGCCGCGGCGCTCAGCGGCCAGACCATGGTGACCACGCTGGGTGCGGCCACGCTCGGCGCCGCCCTCGGATTTTTGCGCTGGAATTTCAATCCCGCGAAAATCTTCATGGGAGATGGCGGAGCCATGCTGCTCGGATTCCTGATGGCCGCGCTGGGGTTGAAGTTGCGCCCGGCCAGCGTGCATTTTCCGCTCACGTGGCTGGTGGTAGCTTTGATCTTGGGCGTGCCGATTTTCGACACCACGCTGATTAGCATCTCGCGCTCGCGCCGCGGCCTGCTGCCGTTCACTTCCCCCGGCAAGGACCACACCGCGCACCGGCTCTCGAACCTCGGCCTCGGACATCGCGGCGCCGTCGTCACTCTGTATGGGCTGGCGCTGTGCTCCGGCACGCTGGCGCTGCTGGTTTCGCATCTCGCGGCGCTCACCGCTTACGTACTTACCGCGGTGCTGATCGTATGCGGACTCGTGGCTATCAGCCGGCTCGAAGCAGTTCCATTCGAGCGCCAAGCCAAACTGCACAAACCGTCGCCGGCGCCCTGAACACATCCGCGTAGCGTGCGTCGTTCCTCGCAGCATGCGTCTAGCGTCCTTCGCACGTGAGCGGCGACTCCCAAGGTGCGTATCAACGCGCGGCAAAGGGGCACCTGCACGCAATCATTGTGCGCGGTTTGTTTGACCGCGCCCTGCAAAGGCCGCTATAATTTTGCTTCCAGCCTGGCCGCTTGCGCGCGCCGGGTGAAGATCAAGGTGGGTGGTAGCGCCCTCCCGGCTAAATTCCCCCCAGCGGGGAAATCCATGAAAGAGTTTAGGAGCAGGCCATGAGCATTAAGGCGACACTTTTGCGTTCGGGGATGATCATCAAGCATGAAGGCGATCTGCACATGATCTACAACGTGGACCACCGCACGCCGGGGAACAAGCGGGCGGCCATGCAGACGCGCATGCGCAACCTGCGCACAGGCTCCATGATCGACTACCGCTTCCGCGCCGAAGATTTCCTCGAAAAGGTGGTGGTGGACGAGCTGGAATTCGAATATCTCTACAGCGACGGCGAAGGCCACCACTTCATGAACACCGAAAATTACGAGCAGATGGCGCTAGGAAACGATGTCGTCGGCGATTCCAAGGACTATCTGATCCCCAACATGCCGGTGAAGATCGAGTACTACGACGGCAAAGCGATCGGCGTGCTGCTGCCGGACACCGTCGATCTGACGGTGGTCGAAACCGAACCGAGCATTCAGAAGGCGACGGCCAGCTCGGTGATGAAGCCCGCCAAACTCGAAACCGGTCTCGTCGTTAACGTTCCGCCGTTTGTGGGCGAGGGCGACAAAATCAAGGTCGATACTTCAGAAGGCCGTTACATCCAGCGCGTGCAATAACAGCCGACCGCTGGGACATCTCCCGAGCCGCGTAGATTACGCGGCTCTTTTTTTTGTCAGTGCGCCCTAAACGCGCTTTAATGCGCGGCGATAGTTTTTACGCCGAACACGCGCGCGAAGATGGCGTCCACCGCGCGCAGTTGCCGGCGCAAATCGAAGGTGTGCGCGAGCGCCTTTTCATCCAGAAAAGTGCGCACGTTGGCATCAGACGCGATTCGTTCCTCAAAACTGGTTTCCGATTCCCAGGCGGCCATGGCGTGCGCCTGCACCCATTTGTAGGCGTCCTCACGCGGAGCGCCGTGCTCGACCAAGTCCTGCAATAGCTGCCCGGAAAATACCAATCCTTGCGTGGCGTTCAAATTGCGCAACATGCGTTCGGGAAATACTTTCATGTTTTCGACGATCCAGGCGGTGCGGTTCAGCATGTAGTCGACGAGAATCGTGGAATCCGGCAGGATCACGCGCTCAACCGAGCTATGCGAAATATCGCGCTCGTGCCACAGCGCGACGTCCTCCATGGCGGCGATCGAATTGGCCCGGACCACGCGCGCCAAGCCGGAAATCTGTTCACTCGATACCGGATTGCGCTTGTGCGGCATGGCGGAGCTGCCGCGCTGCTCGCCTCCGAAGGGCTCCTCGACTTCGCGAACTTCGGTGCGCTGCAAGTGGCGGATTTCGGTGGCGACGCGTTCGAGCGTAGCGGCAACGATTGCCAGCGCGCTCACATACTGCGCGTGGCGATCGCGCTCGAGGACTTGCGAGGTGATGGGCGCGGCACGCAGGCCGAGCTTCGCGCAGATTTTCTGCTCCACATCCGGCCCCAAATGCGTGCAGGTGCCCACCGCGCCGGAGATTTTGCCCACGGCCATGGCGTAAGCGGCGGTGGCGAAGCGTTCGTAGTCGCGATGGTTTTCCGCGTACCAGTTGGCGATTTTCAAGCCGAAGGTAATCGGCTCAGCGTGAATCCCGTGGGTGCGTCCGATTTCCGGAGTGTCCTTAAATTCCCAGGCGCGCTTTTCGAGAATTTGCCCAAAGTGCGCGAGCCCCTTTTCAATGAGCCGCGAAGCATCGCGCACCAGCAGCGCTTGCGCGGTATCGACCACGTCGTTGGAAGTGAGGCCGTAGTGCAACCAGCGGGCCGCTTCGGGATCGCCGACCGTCTCCTGCACGGCAATGGTGAAGGCGATCACATCGTGGCGGACCTTCGCTTCAATCTCGTTGATGCGCGCGACGTTGATGCGCGCCCTCTCGCGCAGTTTAGCGGCCGCTTCGCGCGGGACGATTCCCGCCTCGGCCAGCGTCTCGGTGGCAGCCAGCTCGACGTCCAGCCACTTCTGGAACTTATTTTCGTCACTCCAGACACGGCCCATCTCCGCGCGCGTGTATCGTGCGATCAATTTCCGCTCCCTGAATTGTGATCCCCGAGGATGAGAATGCCAGATTCATGATACCTGAGTTCGACCGCCGCGGACGAACCAGGAGCAGCGAGAGACAATCGGAGCGCTGAGGAGAAAGCGAGGCGAAAAATCGCATGCGCCGGGACGTTCCGGGTAGACGCATGCCCTGGTGTTTGTTTTCTATGACTTAGGTGCGTTTCTACTCGAGTGACTGTTCCGGGTAAGAATGGCAAGCGGCGAGTGATTCGTGGGGAGTGGCTAGGACGGCGAGCCGAGTTGAGGCTCCGTCGCGTTGACCTGCGAAGCGCTAGCGCGATTGGATTTTGGCCGAAAATCGAAAAAAGAAAATGCACCGGGAAGTTCCGCCCTTGCATGTGCCCGGTCGTTTGTTTTCTGTGACTTACGTGTGCGCGAGGTCGATTGAGTGTTCCGCCCCTTGAGCAGTGAGTGGTGAGTAGTAATTGGTGAGTGGTGACCGCCGGGTGCCGCAAAATCACGCCCCTGGCGAGAGCAGTCGGAGGCGCCAAGACGAGAGGAAGTGGGCAACGACACTTCGCGCGGGTGAACCGGCGCGAAAGGAAGCGCGCTGTTGCGCGCGTCAGAATGACGGAGCTGAAGCTCCGTCCCCCTAAACGCCGTTGGCCGGCTGCAAATCGATTGTTGGTGGCGCGCGATCGCGGCGCAGAGGACTCTCCGGTCGCCCTCCGCGCTTCCTGCGCGCCGTCTGCGCACAACTTGCGAGCGGAACGGAACGCGGGACTGTAGAGGATATCCTGGAAACCGCTGCAAACGATCTCGTGGCACTTTACACGGACGGCAAGCGCTACGCAGGCAGCGTCGGGTGGCTGGCCGTGGTCGAGTTGTGCGTTTGCGCGCATCCTCACAGATCGACAATGCGATAAGGGAGCAGAGAAAGGCTACTGGCCGGAAGTACAGGTTTAGTACAGGCGGACAGGAGCTGTACCGGTCGCCTCTTTGCCGGGCCGAAAACTGATTCGCCGCGAGAGTTTCAGAGCTTCGGTCCTCCACCACTCTGAGAATCCGGCGGTGCGAAAATCACTGCGCCGGAGAAGTGTTGCTTGACAACGCCTTCGTCTTATCAAGGGGCACTCTACACACCTACTCTTTTGCGGCGTGGCCAGATGGTATCATCTGCGACGGTGCGGCAGCCGCGCGCTGGGACCGACACGCGAGTTGCCGACGATTCGCTCAGGATACAAAATCGAGCCTTGCCGCTTCGTTGCAAAACGCTGATGGCACAAGAGGCATGAATCGAAATTTCCACAGGGGCGAGGAGCGATCCCAGCGATGGGTATTCGGGTGTATCGCGAGCCGGAGAGGAGAATTACGATGCAAAATCAAAGTAGCTACTTCACTGCTTATCACAACCTGAAACTGACACGAGATGACCAAGGCGTGCTGGTTGCTGAATTCCACAGCAACGGCGGGCCGTTCATCATGACCGCGCAATCTCACACGGAATTCGTCGAGGCCTTCTACAGGATTGCGCAAGATCGCGCGAACAAGATCGTAATCC
>Ga0335075_10000457_pt1 | contig 72962 bp, 69 predicted proteins | sample Lox_Sample_24_FD_206723 | JGI IMG/M metagenome (GOLD analysis project Ga0335075, IMG submission 206723) | Soil microbial communities from Loxahatchee National Wildlife Refuge, Florida, United States - Lox_Sample_2.4 | ecosystem: Environmental > Terrestrial > Soil > Wetlands | place: USA... | reverse complement strand
TGATCAGGTGGTGGGCACCGAGGGCGGCTTGGTCCGGCGCAACCGGCGCCCGATCCACTGCACGGGGCCATACGTCGCGTACGAGATGAACATCGCGAACAGCATGGTCGGCGGATCCCACTTGATGAGGATCAGCATGGGCAGGATGACGAACGCGATGTACGAATACTTCACGCGCGCGCTGACGTCGACCTGCTTGAGACTGAGATAGCTGAACGACGACACCATCAGCGCGGCCGCGTAGCCGGTCACCGCGAACGCCAGCACCAGCCCCTGCAGGCCCGGCTCGCGCCACTTCGCGAAGAACCACACGAACGCGCCCACGGTCGCCGCGGCCGACGGGCTCGGCAGGCCCTGGAAGTACTGCTTGTCGCCGCTCGCCGAGTGCGTGTTGAAGCGCGCGAGGCGCAGCGCCGCGCACAGCGCGTAGAAGAACGCGATGATCCAGCCGAACTGCCGCCACTCGTGGCCGTACTCGCCGATGCGGACCACGCCCCACTGGTAGACGAGCATGGCGGGCGCGACGCCGAACGCGACCATGTCCGCGAGGCTGTCGAATTCCTTGCCGAAGGCGCTCTCGGTCTTGGTCCAGCGCGCGACGCGGCCGTCCATGCCGTCGAACAGCATCGCGATGAAGATGGCGCCGCCGGCCACCGCGAAGTTGCGGTCGATCGCCGCGACGATGGAATAGAAGCCGGAGAACAGGCAGCCCGTGGTGAACAGGTTCGGCAGCAGGTAGACCCCGCGGCTCGGCGAATTCGCTGTTTTCTGGGGCTCGGTCATGCCGCCGGCATCATAGGCGAATCGGCCACCTGATACACTCCCGCGCCTCCATGCGCTGGTCCCAATACCCGGTCAACACGACCAAGGAAACTCCCGCCGACGCCGAAGTCGTGAGCCACCAGCTCATGCTGCGCGCGGGCCTCATCCGCAAGCTCGCCGCCGGGCTGTACACCTGGATGCCGCTCGGCCTGCGCACCATGCGCAAGGTGGAGAACATCGTGCGCGAGGAGATGGATCGTGCCGGGGCGCTCGAAGTCCTGATGCCCGGCGCCATCCCCGCCGAGTTGTGGGTGGAGTCCGGCAGGTGGGACAAGTTCGGCCCCGAGCTGCTGCGCTTCAAGGACCGCCACGACCGCGACTTCTGCCAGGGCCCGACGCACGAGGAAGTCGTCACCGACATCGCGCGCCACGATCTCAAGAGCTACCGCCAGCTGCCCGCGAACTTCTACCAGATCCAGATGAAGTTCCGCGACGAGCGCCGCCCGCGCTTCGGCGTGATGCGCGCGCGCGAATTCCTGATGAAGGACGCGTATTCGTTCGACATCAGTCCCGAGGGCATGGCGAAGAGCTACGACGCCATGCACAAGGCGTACACGGCGATCTTCACGCGGCTCGGCCTCAAGTTCCGCGCCGTCGTCGCGGACACCGGCGCGATCGGCGGCAGCGCGTCCGAGGAATTCCACGTGCTCGCCGATTCGGGCGAGGACGCGATCGCGTTCTCCGACGGCGATCGATACGCCGCGAACATGGAGATGGCGATCGCCATGCCGCCCGCCACGCCGCGCGCCGCGGCCACGGCGGCCATGACCGAGGTCGCGACGCCGAACGCGAAGACCATCGACGAGGTCTCGGCGTTCCTCAAACTACCCGCGACGAAGCAGCTGAAGACGCTGGTCGTCGACGGCGACGACGGCGGCGTCGTCATGCTGCTGGTGCGCGGCGATCACGAGCTGAACGCGGTGAAGGCGCAGAAGCTGCCAGGCGTGCTCAGCCCGCTGCGCATGTCGTCGAACGATTCGATCGTGAAGGCCACCGGCGCGGATCCCGGCTCGCTCGGCCCGGTCGGTTTCAAGGGCCGCATCTACGCGGATCACTCCGCGCTCGCGCTGTCCGACTTCGTCTGCGGCGCGAACAGGAACGGCGCGCATCTGACCGGCGTGAACTGGGGTCGCGACCTGCCCGAAGCCACCGCGGCCGACATCCGCAACGTCGTCGCCGGCGATCCCTCGCCGACCGGCAAGGGCACGCTCGGCATCGCGCGCGGCATCGAGGTGGGCCACGTGTTCCAGCTCGGCCAGAAATACAGCGAGTCCATGGGCGCCACCGTGCTGGCCGAAAACGGCAAGGCGGCCACCCTGTACATGGGCTGCTACGGGATCGGTGTGACACGCGTCGTGGCGGCCGCGATTGAACAGAATCATGATGCGCGCGGCATCATCTGGACCGACGCCATCGCGCCGTTCCGGGTGGTCGTGGTCCCCCTGAATGCCGCGAAGTCGCAACGTGTCCGGGAAACGTCCGAAAAGCTCTACCAGGATCTGCTCGCCCTCGGTGTCGACGTGCTGCTCGACGACCGCGACGAGCGGCCGGGCGTCAAGTTCGCGGACTCGGAGCTCATCGGCATTCCGCACCGCGTGGTCGTGGGCGATCGCGGCCTCGAAGCGGGCAAGCTCGAATACCGCCACCGCCGCGCCGAAGCCGCCGAGGAATTCCCGGCCGGCGACGCGCTCGCGTTCCTGCGCGGCAAGCTCGGGCTCGCGGGCTAACTATCGGGGCGGGAGCATGAAACGCCTCCCCGCCCTGTTCCTGCTGATCGCCGGCTTCTTCGCCGGCAACGCCGCCCTGGCCGCGCCGGCCGCCGACGCGCAGCGCGAGCCGGAGCTCAAGTCGACCATCCAGCACGCGATCGAGCAGGCGGAATGTTTCGAGGATCGTTACGACTCCGCCGTCTGGTACAAGATGATGGAGCCGCGCCTGCGCAAACGCGTCCCCGACCGCGACGAGCGCATGACGATCCTCAAGAACGTGTTCTGCGAGGCGAACCGCCCGGGTGAAGTGAAGATTCCGCCGGGCCTCGTGATGGCGTTGATCGACGTCGAGAGCGGCTTCAACCGCTACGCGGTGTCGTACGCCGGCGCGGTGGGTCTCATGCAGGTGATGCCGTTCTGGCCCGAGACGCTCGGCATGCGCCGCCACCAGCTGATCAAGGGGCCGGAGAACATCCGCATGGGCTGCGCGATCTTCCGGTTCTATCTCAAGCGCGAAGGCAACAACGTGTCGCGCGCGCTCGCGCGTTACAACGGCAGCGTCGGCAAGCGTTGGTACTCGGACAAGGTGATCGCCCAGTGGTCGCGCTGGAACGGCGCCGACGACCTCGGCCGCACGGCGACCGTCAGCCGGAAGTGAACCCCGGCGCCTGACCCTCGGCGACGTCCGCGTCGCCGCTGTCCACGCCCGTGACCTTCGACGCGGGCGAGCCTTCCCACAACCACGCCACGAACTGCTCGACCGCCGCCGCGTCGCCGCAGGCCAGCACCTCGACGCGCCCGTCCGGCAGGTTGCGCGCGTAACCGCGCAATCCGAGCGAGGTCGCCTTCTTCACGCAGGTGGCGCGGTAGAAGACGCCCTGCACCCGTCCGGAAACGAATGAACGTCGGCAGATCATGCGGCATGATAGTCGTTTGAAGGAAAGGGCATGACCGAGATCCTCATCGTCTATTACTCGCGCAACGGCGCGACCCGCGAGCTCGCGCGCCACGCCGCGCGCGGCATCGAAGGTTTGCCCGGCTGCACCGCGAAACTGCGCACCGTGCCGCCGGTCTCCGCCGAGAGCGAACGCCCGGTGAAGGCGCTGCCGGACAGCGGTGCGCCGTACGCCACGCTCGACGACCTGCGCCGCTGCGACGGCCTGTTGTTAGGCAGCCCGACGCGTTTCGGCAACATGGCCGCGCCGCTCAAGTACTTCCTCGACGGCACCTCGAGCCTGTGGCTCGACGGCGCGTTGTCCGGCAAGCCGGTGGGATTGTTCTCGTCGTCGCAGACGCTGCACGGCGGCCAGGAATCGACGCTGCTGACGATGATGGTGCCGATGATCCACCACGGCATGTTGTTCGTCGGCCTGCCGTTCACCGAGCGCGGCGTGAACGAGACGAAGACCGGCGGCACGCCATACGGTGCGACGCACGTGGCCGGCGCGGCCACGAGCGCCGGCACGCTGTCGGCCGACGAGATCGAGCTGGCGCAGGCGCTGGGAAAGCGCGTCGCCGACGTGGCGGCGACGCTGGCTGCGGGGCGCGCGGCCCGGCGCTAGACGCGAGTCGATCGCCGGTCGGCGATCAGGGCTTCTTGCCGATCACGTCGCGGATGAACGGCACCGTGATGCGGCGCTGCGCGACGAACGCTGCGTCGTCGAGCGTATCCAGGATCTCGCACAACGTGCGCATGTCGCGCGGGAACCTTTGCTGCAGGTAGCGCGCGGTTTCGAGCGGCAGCTCGAAGCCGCGCAGGTGCGCGCGCAGGTTCAGCGCCTCGACCTGCTCCTCGTCGTTGAGTTCGCGCACCGGGAACACCACCGACGAGGCCAGCCGGGATTTAAGGTCGGCGAGATCGTAGGCGACGTACGCGGGGTTCTCGCGGGCCGCGAACAGCAGCGTCGTGCCGCGCTCGACCGCGAGATTCCACAACGAGAACAGGCGCTGCTCCCAGTCGGCGGCGCCGGCGATGGTCTGCACGTCGTCGTAACAGGCGACCTCGAGGTTCTCCGCGCCGTCGAGTGCGCCCGGCCCGAACGGCAGCAGCGTCTCGAGCGGTAGATAGGCGGCGCGCACGCCGGGCGGCAGCGCCGCGCACACCGCCTGCAGCAGGTGCGACTTGCCCGCCGTGTGCGGCCCGGCGATCCACGTGGCGCCGGCCGGCCGCGCGGCGGCGACGTGTTCCAGGTGCGCGACGAGCTCCGTGTTGCGCGCGGTCAGGAAACTCGCGAAGGTCGCGCGCTCCTTGAGCTGCACGCCGAGGGTCAGCTGCTTCATCGGACGTCAGGGCGCGGTCGGCGCCGTGGGTGCGGCCGGCGTCGCCAGCGCGCGCCGCGTGAACACCGTGAGGTAGTCGGCGCCCGAGACGACGGTGGTCAACAGCGTGACGATGGACAACGCGACGACCATCTCCGGCGTCGGCAACCCGCTGGCCGCGCCGAGGATGGCGGCCAGCGCCACCGCGAGCTGCATGCCGGTGTTGATCTTGCTGAGGATGGTCGGCCGCCCGTGCAGCGGGCCGAACCACAGGCGGTAGATGACGGCGCCGCCACCGATCATGACATCGCGGCCCACGGCCACGGCCGTCAGCCACCAGGGCAGCAGGTTGATCCACGTGGCGGTCAGGAACAACGCGACCAGCAGTAGTTTGTCCGCGAGCGGATCGAGGATCTTGCCGAGGTGCGAGGTCCAGTTGAAACGCTTGGCGAGCCAACCATCCAGGCCGTCGGACACGGCGCACACGGCGACGAAGATCAGCGCGGTCCAGTAGTCGGCCGAATACAACGCGTCGATGGTCGGCCAGATCAGCGCGATGCGGACCAGGCAGATGAAGTTGGGCAGGTGCCGCAGCATCGACAGGCTCAGGGTTTGTAACGGAACGCCAGCGTGCCGCCCGCCTTCGGATCGATGCGCTCGAGGCGCGGGTTCGCGATCAACGCGTTCTGCAGCGCGTCGACGCCGCCGCGCGTGATCACGGAGAAGGTGGCGCGCGGGCCGGCGGCCTCGGCCAGCTGCACGCCGCGCACGCCGACCGCGCCGCCGAGCATCTCGGACACGCGCGCGTATTCCTTCAGCGTCGGCACGCCGTCGACCTCGACGAGCACCGAGAGATCCGGCATCGCCGCGAACGCCACGGCGTTGCGCGCGAAGACGTCGGCGGTGCCGTTGACGCCATCTTCCGGCGAGCCGTTCCAGGTTTCGTTGAGACCGGAACCGCTGAGCACCCAGCGCCACGGACCGCCGTTCGGCACCGCGTCGCCATAACCGACGAGCACCGCGTCGGCGCGCTGGCGCTGCGCCGCCGCCAGCGCCGCATCAGCCGGGATCTCGCCGCTGGCCGGCAGGCCGACCGCCTCGGGGCGCACGGCATTGATCGGCTGGCCGCGACGATTCGCCGTCGAATCCATCGCGCCCTCGACCTGGCGGCGCGTCTCGAACGCGCCGGTGGCCGGACCACCCGTCAGCACGACCAGCACCACCGGTCGCTCGGTCGGCCACACCGTCCGGCCCGCGGCGGTGAGGTCGCGCTCGAGCGCGGCGCCGTCGAACATCACCGTGACGACCGTCGTGCTGTTGCCCGCGGGACGCGTGCCGAGCACGTACTGCGACGCCTGCGCCAGCAACCCGGCGAGCGCCGGATCGTTCGCCGCATCGCGCGCGCCGGTGGCGCGCACCAGCACCTGCCGCAGGGCCGCCTGCGCCTGCACGGCGGCGTCGGTCTGCGCGGAAACGTTCGCCTCGTACACGCGCACCTGGCGCGACGCCAGCGCCGCCGGCGCGACGCACAGCAGCGCGATCAAACTGACGATGAGGGTTCGCATTGGCTACAATATCGCACGTTTTTCCCCGAGAAGTTCATGACCGAATCCGGACTCACCTATCGCGATGCCGGCGTCGATATCGACGCGGGCGACGAGCTCGTCGAACGCATCAAGCCCGTGGTCAAGCGCACGATGCGCAAGGAAGTGCTGGCCGGCATCGGCGGCTTCGGCGCGCTGGTCGAGGTGCCGCTCGATCGCTACAAACGCCCCGTGCTCGTCTCGGGTACCGATGGTGTCGGTACGAAGCTGCGCCTCGCCATCGACACCGGCCGCCACGACACCATCGGCATCGACCTCGTCGCGATGTGCGCCAACGACATCGCGGTCTCCGGCGCGGAGCCGCTGTTCTTCCTCGACTACTACGCCACCGGCAAGTTGCACGTCAGCGTCGCCGAGGCGGTCATTCGCGGCATCGCGGAAGGCTGCTCGCAGGCGGGCGCCGCGCTGGTCGGCGGTGAGACCGCCGAGATGCCCGGCATGTATCACGGCGACGACTACGATCTCGCCGGCTTCTGCGTCGGCGTCGTGGAACGCGACGCGATCGTCGATGGTTCGAAAACCGCGCCGGGCGACGTCGTCATCGGTCTCGCGTCGTCGGGACCGCATTCGAACGGCTACTCGCTGATCCGCAAGCTCGTGTCGGTGGCCGGCGCGAACGACCGCACGCAGGTCGACGGCAAGGCGCTGTTCGACCGCCTGCTCGCACCGACGCGCATCTACGTGAAGTCGATGCTGGCGGTCATGAAGCAGGTGCCGGTGAAGGGCTTTGCCCACATCACGGGCGGTGGTTTGACCGACAACATCCCGCGCGTCCTGCCCGACGGCTTCGAAGTGGTCCTGCAGCGCAAGGCCTGGGCGCGCGACCCGGTGTTCGACTGGCTGGCCGCGGCCGGCCGGATCGTGCCCGCGGAGATGCACCGCACCTTCAACTGCGGCATCGGCATGATCGTCGTCGTGGCGCCGGCGGACGTGGACAAGGCGCTGGCGTCGCTGCAGGCCAGCGGCGAGACGGCCACCGTCATCGGCAGCGTCGGGCGCGGCCCGCGCGGCGTCGTCATCGAGGACTGAACGTGAGCCTGCCCGTCGCGGTGGTGATCTCCGGGCGCGGCAGCAACATGGAAGCCATCGCGCGCGCCGCCCAGGCCGCCGGCAGCGCCTACCAGGTAGTTAGGGTCATCGCCGACCGCGAAACGGCCGGCGGGCTCGCGAAGGCCGCGGCGCTTGGCATCCCGACCAGCGTCGTGCCCGTCAAACAATTCGCCGACCGCGCCAGCTTCGACGCCGCGCTCGCGGCCGAGCTCGACGGCAGCGGCGCGAAGCTGATCGCGCTGGCCGGCTTCATGCGCATCCTGTCGGCGGAGTTCGTGCAGCGGTTCGAAGGCCGGCTGCTGAACATCCATCCCTCGCTGCTGCCCAAGTACAAGGGGCTCGACACCCACGCGCGTGCGATCGCGGCGAAGGATTCCCACCACGGCGCCAGCGTGCATTACGTCACGGCGGAGCTCGACGGAGGCCCGGTGATCATGCAGGGAAAGCTCAGATTGGCCGCCGGCGACACGCCGGACTCGGTTTCAGCGCGTGTTCATGCGCTGGAGCACATCATCTACCCCCATGTGTGCCAGCTCATCGCCGCCGGACGCGTCCGTTGCCGCAACGGCGCCGTGTATTTCGACGACGAGCCGCTCGCCGCGCCGCTGGTCGAGGAAGCCGATGCGGCCGCGTGAGCGTTTCGGTGCGCTGGTCGCGCTGGCCGTGCTGTCGGTGGGCGCCGGCATCGCGCAGGCCGACCCCGTCGACCTGAAGCCGTTCAAGGCCACCTACTCCGCCGAGTGGAAAGGCATGAACGCCGCGACCTCGGTGCTCGAGCTGAAGGCGGCCGGCGCCGACACGTACACCTACACCTCGACGAACTCCGCGCGCGGCCTGTTCCGCATGGCGTTCCCGGACTCGCTGTCGCAGACCAGCACGTTTCGCGTGAGCGACGGCAAGGTGGTGCCGATCAGCTTCCGCGGCACCGACGAGAAGGACCGCGAGATCACGCTCGACTTCGACTGGACGAAGAACCGCGTGACCGGCAAGGCGAAGGATCACGACGTCGATCTCGCGCTGCCCGCCGGCGCGCAGGATGCGATGTCGATGCAGATCGCGTCGCTGCGCAACCTCGCCGCCGGCAAGCTCGAGCCGATCGGCTGGATGGTCGACAGCGACAAGCTGAAGGAATTCGAGCTGCGCCAGGAAGGCAGCGCGCGGATCACGACCGCGCTCGGCGACCTCGACACGGTGATCTACACCAGCCGCCGCCCGAACTCCGACCGCGTGACGCGCACCTGGGTGGCGCCGGCGCTGGGCTATCTACCCGTGAAGGCCGAGCGCCTGCGCGGGAAGAAGGTGGAGTTCACGCTGAAGCTGGACGCCGTAGACAGGTAGCCACGAATGGGGACATTCCTCGTTTCCTAGCAAAGCGCGAGGGGAAACGAGGGATGTCCCTTCAGGTCTTCGGCAGCGTGACGCCGCGCTGGCCCTGATACTTCCCGCCGCGGTCCTTGTACGACGTCGAACAGATCTCGTCCGACTCGAAGAACAGCATCTGCGCGACGCCTTCGTTCGCGTAGATCTTCGCCGGCAGCGGCGTGGTGTTGGAGAACTCGAGAGTGACGTGGCCTTCCCACTCGGGTTCCAAAGGCGTTACGTTGACTATGACACCGCAACGTGCATACGTCGATTTTCCGAGACAAACTACCAGAGTAGTTCGGGGTATCCGGAAATATTCCACCGTCCTAGCTAGTGCAAAAGAGTTAGGCGGAATGATGCAGACGTCGGCCGTGATATCGACGAAACTCTTCTCGTCGAACGCCTTTGGATCGACGATCGTCGAATTGATGTTCGTGAAAATCTTGAATTCGCGCGAGCAGCGCACGTCATAGCCGTAGCTGGACGTGCCGTACGAAACGATCTTCTGCCCGTTCGCGCTGCGCACCTGCTCCGGCGCGAACGGCTCGATCATCTTCTGCTGCTCCGACATGCGCCGGATCCAGTTGTCGGACTTGATGCTCATGTTCTTCTAGCTCTCCTCGACCACGATCTTCGGGAACAACGTGCTCCTGTCCTTCGCGCGCTTCGCCAGCGCCGCGGCCGTGCGCCGCGCCATCGCGAAGTACGGCTGCGCATGCGCCGAGTGCGGCTGCGCCGCGACCGTCGGTGCGCCGCCATCCGCCTCTTCGCGCACGCGCGCGTCGAGCGGCAACTCGCCGAGCAGCTGCACGCCGTACTGCGCGGCCATGCGCGCGCCGCCGCCGGCGCCGAACAGGTGTTCGACGTGGCCGCAGTTCGTGCACACGTGCACGCTCATGTTCTCGACGATGCCGAGCACGGGCACGTTGACCTTCTCGAACATCTTGAGACCCTTGCGGGCATCGGCCAGCGCGATGTCCTGTGGCGTCGTCACGATGACGGCGCCGGCCACCGGCACGCGCTGCGCCAGGGTCAGCTGGATGTCGCCGGTGCCGGGCGGCATGTCGATGACGAGATAGTCGAGCTCGCCCCACTCGGTGTCGCCGATCAGCTGGGTCAGCGCCTGCGTGACCATCGGTCCGCGCCAGACCATGGGCTGCTCGGGATCGATCAGGAAGCCGATCGACATGGCGCCGATGCCATGGGCCACGAGCGGCTTGATGCGCTTGCCGTCCGGCGAGGACGGTCGCTGGCCGGTCAGGCCGAGCATGATGGGCTGGCTGGGTCCGTAGATGTCCGCGTCGAGCAGGCCCACCTTCGCGCCCTGGCGTGCCCAGGCGAGCGCGAGGTTGGCAGCGACCGTCGACTTGCCCACGCCGCCCTTGCCCGAGGCAACGGCCACGATGTTCCGGACGCCGGGAATCGGCGACAGTTGCCGCTGCACGGCGTGTGCGGTGATCTTCGATGTCAGTTCGATGTCGAGGTTCGCCGGTCCGCCCGCCGCTCGCACGTGGGCTGTCAGCGATTCGGTGAGTTCCGGCAGATAACCCCCGGTCGGGAAGCCGAACGTCAGGCGAACGTGACCGCGGTCACCCTTCAGCTCGGCGGAATCGACGGCCTGGGCGGCTCCCAGCGTCGATGCGAGATATGGGTCCGGATATTTTTCGACCAGTGCGCGAAATTCGGCGGGAGTCATGGAGGGCCTGCGAAGGGCCCGGGATTCTAGCGAAATTCGTTCCGGCGGAGGCCCGGATCGGCTGGCACCCCCGGGACCTGTGGCATAATTTTTGTAGTAGGGCTCGGGCAACAAAGGACGGCAGGCTTGCTTAACTCCGCATGCGCACCTCGCGACCGCTTCCGGTGCGCGCTCCGCGGATCATCCGTTCCATGAGTTTTTTCACGAACATCCGGGCCGACCGGTTCATCACGGAGCTCAAGGAGGCGACGGACGTCGCCGCTCCGCAGACCCAGAAGGCCATCCAGAAACTGCGCGACCTCGGCGCCGGGGCGATCGAACCGGTCACGGCCGCGCTCGCCGACGCGGACAAGATCGCGACCGTGGCCTACATCGAGGTGCTCACCGGCCTCGTCACCCAGAAGACCTTCCCGAAATTCATCGAATCCATGGTCACGGGCAGCCCGCGCGTGGTCGCCGGCGTCGCCTGGGCCCTGTCGAGCAGCCGCGCCTACCCGGCGACCATGCTGCTCGACGCGCTGAACACCGAGGGTGTGGCGAAATCCGCCCTGCTCGACGTGATCACCGCCCACCGCAACCGCCTGTCGGTGCGCGAGATCCTGGCCGCCGCGTACAAGCAGGAGGCCAACGAGAAGGCGGCCCTGTTCCGCATCCTCGGCGAGCTCGCCACGGACAACGACCTGCCCGAGCTGGTCGGCCGACTGAACGGCAAGGACCCGGTCGCGCGCCTGCACATCATCAACATCCTGTCGCGCTTCCCGAAGCCCGAGGTGCAGCGCGCGCTGCAGCAGCAGCTCAAGGACACGAACAAGCTGGTGCGCAGCGCCACGCTCGCGGCGCTGGCCCGCATGGACGGCCCGTTCGACATGGAGCTGCTCTGCAACCTGCTGCGCGATCCCGAGATCGACGTGCAGAACAAGGCCATCGACGTCGTCATCCGCGCCAACGATCCGGAGACCATCAAGTTCCTGATCCCGGTGCTCAAGGACGAGAACGAATACGCGCGCCGCGCTGCCGTCGAAGTCCTGAACGAGATCGGCAACGCCAAGTCGATCAAGGAGCTGCTCGAAGCGGTCTCCGACGACGACTGGTGGGTCCGTTCCCGCGCCGCGGATGCGCTGGGCAAGATCGGCGGCCCCAAGGTCGTCGAAGCCGTGCTGCACCTGGTCGGCGACCAGGACGAGGACGTGCGCCGCTCGGCCATCGAGATCCTGAACCAGACCAAGGACGACCGCGCGGTCGGCCACCTCATCGACGCCACCAAGGACAAGGACTGGTGGGTCAGCGAACGCGCCGTCGACGCGCTGGCCGAGATCGGCAGCAAGCGCGCGGTGCCGCGCCTCGTCGAGATGCTCGACACCACGCCGGCGCGCTCGTTGCCGACGGTGGTTCGCGCACTCGGCCGCCTCGGCGATTACAAGGTCATCGACGCGGTGTTGCCGATGCTGGGGCGCGAGGAGAAGGAAATCCGGCTAGAGGCCATCACCTCGCTGGCCAAGCTCGCCGACGAACGCCGCCTCGAGAACATCCGCGTCCAGATCCAGAACCAGTCGTCGAACCCCGAGCAGACCGTAGCGCAGGCCGCGCTGCGCGCCCTGTCGGACCTCGATTCGCGGTTCTCCGGCAGCGGCACGCGCCTCTCGTCGACGCAGAACCGGTCGCCGCTGGCTCCGCCGCCGGCACCCGCGCATCGGCACGAAGCCGCGACGCAGGCCAGCGCGCCGCAGTACAGCCCGCCGGCGCCCGTGGTGCCGCCGCCGCGGCCACAGGTTCCGCCCCCGGTCGTCGCGCCGCCGCCGCCCCCGCCGCCGGTCGCGCAACGCACGCAGATGATGTCCGAGCAGGAAGTGCAGAAGGCCGTCAAGGAAGCCGAGAAGATGGCCGGGCCGCAGAAGCTCGACATCCAGACGCTCAAGACCGGGGACATCATCGAGGGCCGCTACAAGTACGTCGAACGCATCGGCAAGGGCGCGTTCGGCACCGTGCTGCTGATGGAAGACACGGTCGTCGACGAGCGGCTGATCCTGAAGTTCCTGAATCCCAACGTCTCCGAAGACGAAGAGATCATGAAGCGTTTCGTGCACGAGCTGCGGTACAGCCGCAAGATCACGCACAAGAACGTCATCCGCATCTACGACTTCCTCTTCATCCAGGGCAACTACGCCATCTCGATGGAGTACTTCCCTTCGCACACGCTGGGTAGTGAGGTGGTCGGCGAGAAACCGATGCCGCTGCCGCGCGCGCTCGGGTTCGGCATCGACATCTGCGTGGGCATGGACGTCGCGCACCAGGTCGGCATCGTGCATCGCGATCTCAAACCCGCGAACGTGCTGATCAACAACGAAGGCCTGCTCAAGATCGTGGACTTCGGCGTCGCCGCCGCGCAGCGCGAAGGCGACACGCAGCTGACCAAGACCGGCTACGTCATCGGCTCGCCGAAATACATGGCGCCCGAACAGATCCTCGGCAAGAAGGTGGACCAGCGCGCGGACGTGTACGCGCTCGGCGTCATCCTTTACGAGATCATGACCGGCGTGCCGCCCTACGCGCGTGGCGATCACATGTCCGTCATGTACCAGCACGTGCAGGGCAAGGCGCGCCCGCCGCGCGAAGTGAACCCCGGCCTGCCGGCGGGATTGCCGGAAGTCATCATGCAGGCGATGTCCGTCGACAAGGACAAGCGGTTCCAGACGATGAACGAGCTGCGCGCGGCGCTGGAAAAGTATCGCTAGGTTCCAATGGGGACATTCCTGATTTCCTGAAAAAGGGGACGCGCCTGCGGCAGGCCCGCCCCCTTTTTCTGGAAATCAGGAATGTCCCCACGCGGGTCGAAAAGAACCGCGCACTACGTCACACTGCCCTCCCACCTCAGCTTGCATGCTTGGCTGAGGACATAACCCGAGGATTTGCCCCACCGTGGCCCGCATCGACGCGTTCCTGAAGCTCGGCATGCAGCAAGGTTGCTCCGACGTGCACCTGGCCGTCGGCGTGCCGCCGATGCTGCGCATGAACGGCGACCTGATGCCGATCAAGTTCCGCGACGTGGGCGACGCGGAGCTCGAGAGTTACCTGACCGAGGTCTTCACGAAGAACCAGGCCGAATACTTCGGCAAGGGCAACGACCTCGACTTCTCCTATGTCTCCGCCGACGGCGGCCGCTTCCGCGTCAACGTGTTCCGCAAGGAAACCGGCATCGGCGCGACCTTCCGCGCGATCCCCACCGAGATCCCGAGCATCGACAAGCTGTCGCTGCCGCCCATCGTCAAGAAGCTCTGCGACTACCACCAGGGCATGGTGCTGGTCACGGGCGCCACGGGCACGGGCAAGTCGACCACGCTCGCCGCGATGATCGACCACCTGAACACCTCGCGCCGCCTGAACATCATCTCGCTCGAAGACCCGATCGAATTCGTCCACCGCAGCAAGCAGAGCCAGGTCATCCAGCGCGAGCTCGGCACGCACATCCCGACGTTCGCCGAAGGCGTGCGCGCGGCGATGCGCGAAGACCCGGACGTCATCCTCGTCGGCGAGTTGCGCGACGCGGAGACCATCTCCATGGCGATGACGGCCGCGGAAACCGGCCACCTCGTGCTCGGCACCCTGCACACGACCTCCGCCTCCAAGACCATCGACCGCATCATCGACGCGCTGCCCATCGAAGAGCGCGAACAGACGAAGAGCTTCCTGTCCAACTCGCTGCTGGCCGTCGTCACGCAGATCCTGGTGAAGACCGGTGACCAGCGTGGCCGCAAGGCAATCTGCGAAACGCTGGTCATGAACCGCGCCATCGCCAAGCTCATCCAGACCGACCAGACGCACCAGATCCCGAACCAGATCATGACGGGCAAGGATCTCGGCATGATGCTGATGGACCAGGCGCTGCTCGACTCGCTCTCGCGCAAGGAGATCGATCCGGACGACGCGGTCACGTACGCGACCAACCGGCAGCCGTTCCAGCGTTACGTCACCGACACCTCGTTGATGCCCAAACTCGAAGGCACCACGCCGACCGCGGCGTCGGGTAGCTAGGCGAGGCGCGCGCGATGCCCGTCATCGACGACTACCTGAAGGAAGTCCTCACGAAGAAGGGCTCCGACCTGCATTTCCTCGCCGGCGATCCGCCGCGGATCCGCCTGTATGGCGACCTGCAGCCGCTGCGCCCCGAGCCGCTCAATCGCGACTTCGTGCAGCAGACGCTGTACGAGATCATGCCGAAGACCGCGGTGAAACGTTTCGAGGAGCACGACGGCGCCGACTTCGCCTACAACATGGGCGAGTTCGGCCGCTTCCGCGTGAACATCATGCGGCACCTGAACGGCATGGGCGCGGTGATGCGCGCCATCCCGTCGAAGCCGGTCACCATGGAGCAGCTCAAGCTGCCGCCGGCGATCCATCAGCTGTGCCGCGCGAACAACGGCCTGATCCTCGTGACGGGCAAGACGGGCTCGGGCAAGTCGACCACGCTCGCCGCGATGATCGACGACATCAACAACCGCATGAAAGGGCACATCCTCACGATCGAGGACCCCATCGAATTCGTGCACCGGCGCAAGAGCTGCCTGATCAGCCAGCGCGAGGTCGGCGTGCACACGAAGGGCTTCGCGGCGGCGCTGCAATCCGGGCTGCGCGAAGATCCCGACGTCGTGCTGGTCGGTGAGTTGCGCGACTACGAAACCATCAGCATCGCGGTAACCGCGGCCGAGATGGGCATCCTCGTCATGGGCACGTTGCACACGAACGGCGCGGCGCAGACCGTCGACCGCATGATCAACGTGTTCCCGGCCGACAAACAAAGCCACGTCCGCACGATGCTGTCGACGTCGCTGCGCGGCGTGGTTTCGCAGCAGCTGCTGCAGAAGGCCGACAAGAGCGGCCGCGTCGCGGCGCTCGAGATCCTGGTGAACACGCCCGCCGTCTCGAACCTGATCCGCCAGGGCAAGCTCGACCAGCTCGAAACCACGATGCAGTCCGGCAGCTCGTTCGGCATGCGCACCATGGACAACGCGATCGAGGCGCTGCTCACCCAGCGCCTGATCACGGGCAAAGAGGCCTACAAGAAGGGCATTTCGAAGGCCAAGTTCGAGTCCGTGAAAGACCAGGGATAGGAAGCCCCGACCCTCGTCTATACTTGCCGGCCCCGTAAAAGCCGCAAGTTTCCATGCCTCGCAAGATCCTCGTCACGAGCGCGCTGCCGTACGCCAACGGCGCGCTGCACATCGGACACATCATCGAAGCCGTGCAGACCGACATCTGGGTGCGTTACCAGCGCATGCAGGGGCACGACGCGATCTACGTCTGCGCCGAGGACACGCACGGCACCCCGGTCATGATCAAGGCCCAGAGCGAGGGCGTGACGCCGGAGCAGCTGATCACGCGCGTCGCCGCGGAACATCGCGCCGACTACCAGGGCTTCCTGATCGGCCACGATCATTTCCACTCGACGCATTCGCCCGAGAACCAGGCGATCACGAACGACCTGTACGGCAAGCTCAAGGCCGCGGGACACATCACCACGCGCAGCGTGCGCCAGGCGTACGACGAGACGGCCGGCATGTTCCTGCCCGATCGATACGTGAAGGGTGAATGCCCGGTCTGCCACACCGCCGACCAGTACGGCGACTCCTGCGAGAACTGCGGTTCGACGTACACGCCGGACAAACTGATCAATCCCGTGTCGACGATCTCGAAGACACCGCCGGTCTGGCGCGAGTCGGAGCACTACTTCTTCAAGCTCGGCAATTTCACCGAGGTCCTGCGTGCCTGGCTCGAGGGTGGCGGCGCGCGCCAGCCCGAAGTGCGCGCGAAGCTCGCCGAGTGGTTCGAAGCCGGCCTGCAGGACTGGGACATCTCGCGCGACGCGCCCTACTTCGGCTTCGAGATCCCCGGCGCGCCCGGCAAGTATTTCTACGTGTGGTTTGACGCGCCGATCGGCTATCTCGGCAGCTTCAAGGCGCTGTGCCAGCTGCGCGGACTGGATTACGACGAGTATCTGGGCGCGGGAAGTAAAGCCGAGCTGTACCACTTCATCGGCAAGGACATCAGCTACTTCCACAACCTCTTCTGGCCGGCGGTGCTGCACGGCTCGGGCTGTCGCAAGCCGACCGCGGTGTTCGTGCACGGCTTCCTGACGATCAACGGCGCGAAGATGTCGAAGTCGCGCGGCACGTTCATCACCGCCAGCAAGTACCTGTCGCTGTTGCCGCCGGAACCGCTGCGCTTCTACTTCGCCGGCAAGCTCGGCCCGAACGTCGACGACATCGACCTGTCGCTCGACGACTTCGTCGCGCGTGTGAACTCGGACATCGTCGGCAAGCTCGTCAACATCGCCAGCCGCTGCGCCGGTTTCGTCGCGCGCGGCGGCGGCCGGCTCGCGACCCAACTACCCGACCCGACGCTGTACGCGGAGTTCGCAGCGCTGCGCTCGACCATCGGCGACCTCTACGACGCGCGCGACTACTCCGCCGCGTTGCGCGGCATCATGGGTCTCGCCGACCGCGCGAACCAGTACGTCGACACGAACAAGCCCTGGGCGCTCGCCAAGGATCCGGCGAAATCCGCCGAGGTGCTCGCCGTCTGCACGCAGGGCATCAACCTGTTCCGAGTGCTGATGAGCTATCTCGCGCCGGTGCTGCCGCAGATGGCGGAGAACGCCGGCAAGTTCCTGAACATCTCGTTCGCGGAATGGAATTTCGTCGACACGCCGTTGCTCGATCACCCGATCAATGCGTACGAACCGCTGGCGACGCGGCTCGATCCGAAGGTCGTCGCGAAGCTCGTCGAGCCGGACGCGGGCACCGCCGTGCCGCCGCCGGCCGCCAACGCCGCCACCAAACAAGCCGAGAAGAAGGCCAAGCCCGTGACCGACAAGACCGCTGCACCTGCCACCGCTCCCGCCGCGAAGCCCGGCTTCGCCACCATCAACGACTTCGCGAAGCTGGATCTGCGCGTCGCGACGGTGCTCGAGGCGAAGTTCGTCGAGGGCTCGGACAAACTACTGCAACTGACGCTCGACCTCGGCACCGAGAAGCGCAACGTGTTCTCGGGCATCCGCGCCGCGTACGGCGAGCCGGAGAAGCTCGTCGGCCGCCAGGTGGTGATGGTCGCGAACCTCGAGCCGCGCAAGATGCGCTTCGGCGTGTCCGAGGGCATGGTGTTGTGCGCCAGCGGCGATGACGGCCCGGGCGTGTTCCTGCTGTCGGCCGATGCCGGTGCGCAGGCGGGCATGAAGGTCACGTAAGCGCCGATGGCCGACGCGTCCGCCATCGACGCGCTGCTGCCGCAGACGCAATGCACGCGCTGCGGGTATCCGAGTTGCGGTGACTATGCCGCCGCCATCGCCGGGGGCGCCGCGGACATCAATCAATGTCCGCCCGGTGGCACGGAGACCATCCTCGCGCTGGCGCAGCTCACCGGCCGCGCGGCGACGCAACTCAACCGCGACAACGGACTGGAAGCTGCGCCGACCGTCGCCGTGATCGACGAAGAGCGCTGCATCGGCTGCACGAAGTGCCTGCCACCCTGCCCGGTCGACGCCATCGTCGGCGCGCCGCGCCGCATGCACACGGTGATCGCCGAGCTGTGCACGGGCTGCGAGCTGTGCGTCGCGCCGTGCCCGGTCGATTGCATCTCGATGCAGCCGCTGCTCGCGAGCCCGGCGCACCGCGCGCTCGCGCTGCCGCCGGCGATCGACAGCCGCGCGCGCTACGACGCGCACAACGAACGGCTGGCGCGCCGCGCTGCCGAACGCGCGGCGATCCTCGCCGAGCGCAAACGTGGCGCGCGGCGCGCCGACGACTCGCCATGAACGCCGACAAGCGCCGCCAGATCTTCGAGCGCTTCCGCGCCGCGAACCCGCATCCGACGACCGAGCTCGAATACTCGACGCCGTTCGAGCTGCTGGTGGCGGTCATCCTGTCGGCGCAGGCCACGGACAAGAGCGTGAATGCGGTAACCCGTAAGCTGTTCCCCGTCGCGAACACGCCGCGCGCGATCGCGGATCTCGGCGTGGAGAAACTGTCCACGTACATCCGCACCATCGGGTTATGGAAAGCGAAGGCGAAGAACGTCGTGGCGACGGCGTCGGCGATTGCAGACGAATTTCAGGGGCAGGTACCGCGCGCTCGCGAGCAGCTCGAAAAATTTCCGGGAGTGGGAAGGAAAACTGCGAACGTCGTCCTCAACACCGTCTTCGGAGAGCCGACAATAGCGGTTGACACGCACATCTTCCGCGTCGCCAATCGGACGAAAATGGCACCGGGGAAAACACCAAGGGATGTGGAGGATGCGCTGGTCAAGTTCGTTCCCGGGGAATTCGCTCATGACTCACATCACTGGTTGCTCCTGCACGGGCGTTACGTATGCAAGGCGCTAAAGCCGGCGTGCGCAAGCTGCCCAATCAACGATCTGTGCGAGTACGGCCCCCGCCGCCGGATTATCGCCGCCTCTGGGAGAACTCCGTGATCTTCGCGGGGCAATCGCGCGACCAGCTGCGCGAGGCGTATCGCGGCGCGTGGCGCCGTTTCAAGCAACAGCACACGTTGTCGCCGCTCGACAAGCAGATCGCCGCGGTCATCTCCGAGCACCCGGAATATCACGTCATCGTGGAGTCCGCGGCGGCCGATCTCGCTAACTACTCACCCCGCAGCGGCCAGCTGAACCCGTGGCTGCACATGGGCCTGCACCTCGCGATCCGCGAGCAGGTCAGCACGAACCGGCCGGCCGGCATCGCGGACATCCACGCGAAGCTCGCGGCGCGCGCCAGCGATCCGCACGAGGCGGAGCACCAGATGCTGACGGTGCTGGCGGAAGCGCTGTGGGATGCGCAGCGGTCCGGCAAGGCGCCGGACGAGCAGGCCTATCTCGAGAAGCTGCGCGGCCTCGTCTGAGGCCGCCGTTTCGCCGCGCCATCGCGGCGCGGCAAATTGTGTGAACCAGTGCCCACCTCGGGAGCCGCCCGGACCGGGCTCCCGAAACGGCGTTCTACACTGCCCGCCAGCTTGCTTGCCTCACGAGGCACCCGCGAATGGGCCTGTCAGAAACCATCGTCGCCGCCATCATCGGCGCGCTCGCCACCATGGGCACCGCGATCTTCCAGCTGGTGCGCAACCGCGCGCCGAACGAAACGCGGCCGAAGAAGAATCGCGTGCGTTCGCTGGTCGCGACCATCGCGCTGATGATCGGCTGCATCGTCGGCGGGTATGCGTGGTCGGCGCTGCGCGCCGTCAGTATGCGCGAGGAAATCGAGACTGCGATGGACGCGCGCTACCAGAAACAGTTCGCCGAGCTGGTCACGCGGCTCGCCCCCAAGCCCGCAGCCGGTGAAGCGCCCAACGCGGCTGGCACCGCCATTCCCGCCCGCAATGGTGACTCGGGAAGCGCCGAGGCCGTTGTTCGCCTGCCCGCCTGCCACGTCAACTCTCAGCCCGACGAAGTCGGCCCGGTGCTGTGCACCGCGCCGGTGGTGCAGAGCGTCGAGATCTGCGCGACCGTGCCGTCCGGCGCGCGCACGACCAACGTGCGCCTCGACGCGCGCGTCCCGAACAGCACCGAGGGCTGGATGACACGCGATGCGGGCGCCGCCACGGTCGGCAGCGTGCACGTGAACGGCGAGGCGAACGAATACCCGGTGAGTCCGGACCACCGCTCCGTGTGCCTGGACGTCTCGAACTGGAGCGTCACGGACACCCTGGCGGTGCGCATCACGGTCGACTACGTGTACGGCCCCGATCCCGCCGCGGCGCTGACCGCCGCGGCGCCGACCGCGCACACGCTGTAGTCAGGAGCGGCTCAGGCCTTCTTCGGCATGTAGAGATCGGTGATCGTGCCTTCGAACGCCTCGGCCGACAGGCCCACCGTCTCCGACAGCGTCGGATGCGGGTGGATCGTCAGACCGATGTCGGTCGCGTCCGCGCCCATCTCGATCGCCAGCGCCACTTCCGCCACCAGCTCGCCCGCGTTCGGGCCCACCATGCCGCCGCCGAGCACGCGATGCGTGACCGGATCGAACAGCAGCTTGGTGAAGCCCTCGTCGCGGCCCAGCGCCAGCGAACGGCCGCTCGCCGCCCACGGGAAGTTGCCCTTCTTGTACGCCGTGCCGTTCTTCTTCGCGTCCGTCTCCGTGAGGCCGACCCAGGCCACTTCCGGATCCGTGTAAGCGACCGACGGGATCACGCGCGCGTCGAAGTAGCTCTTGTGGCCCGCGGCGACTTCCGCCGCGACCTTGGCCTCGTGCATCGCCTTGTGCGCGAGCATCGGGCCGGGAACGAGATCGCCGATGGCGAACACGTGCGGCAGGTTCGTGCGCATCTGCTTGTCGACCGGGATGATGCCGCGATCGCTGACGTCGATGTCCGCGTTCTCGAGGCCGATGCGTTTGCCATTGGCCGTGCGGCCGACGGCGACCAGCACGCGATCGAACGTGTCGTTGCGCTTGCCGCTGGCGTCCTCGAGCGTGACCTCGAGACCCTCCGGCTTCGCGGCGACGGCGGTGACCTTGGTGTTCAACAGCACCTGCTCGTAGCGCGCCTTGAGGCGCTTCTCGAGCGGCCGCACGAGATCCGGATCCGCGCCCGGCATCAGCTGCGGCGTCAGCTCGACGACCGACAGTTTCGCGCCCAGCGCCGCGTACACGGTGGCCATCTCGAGACCGATGATGCCGCCGCCGATGACCAGCAGGCGTTTCGGCACGCCGCCGAGCTCCAGCGCGCCGGTGGAATCGATGACGCGCGGATCGTCGGGAATGAACGGTAGTTTGATGGGCTCGGAGCCGGCGGCGATGATGCACTGGTCGAAGCGGATCTTCTGCTTCGACCCGTCGTTGCCGGTGACCTCGACGACGTGCGGGCTGGCGAACTTGCCGACACCGGTGACGACCTCGACCTTGCGTTGCTTCGCGAGCACCGACAGGCCGCCGACCAGCTTCTTCACGACGCTGTTCTTCCACTCGAGCAGCTTCGGCAGGTCGATCTGCGGCGCGCCGAATGCAACGCCGTGCGCCTTCATCTCGCCGACTTCGTCGATGACCTTGGCCGCGTGCAGCAGTGCCTTCGACGGGATGCAGCCCACGTTGAGGCAGACGCCGCCGAGCATCGGCCAGCGTTCGACCAGCGTGACCTTGAGGCCGAGATCGGCGGCACGGAACGCGGCGGTGTAGCCGCCGGGACCGGCGCCGAGCACCAGCAGCTGGGTCTCGCGGTCGTGCGGAACGTCCGGCTTCAACGGGCGCGAGGGTTTCGGTGCGGGCGCGGGCGCAGCGGCCGGGCGCGGCGCGGAGGCGGCCGGTGCGGCGGGCGGGGCAGATGCCGCCGGCGCCGGCGCAGCGGCCTTCGCCGGTGCAGCGGCGGGTGCCGCCGCGGGCTTCGCGGCCGCGGCCTCGCCCTCGATGCGCGCGATCACGCCACCCTTGGCGATCTTGCCGCCCTTCTTCGCCAGCACTTCGAGCACCGTGCCGGCCGCGGTGGACGGCACGTCCATCGTCGCCTTGTCGGTCTCGAGCGTGACGAGCGGCGTCTCGACGTCGATCCTGTCGCCGACCTTGACGAGCACGTCGACGATCGCGACCTCGTCGAAGTTGCCGAGATCCGGAACCGTAAGATCGATCTTGCTCACGTCATCGCCCCGAGCAGGTCCTTCGGCTTCGCCAGCGTGTCGGCGAGATATTTGGCGATGCGTGCGCCGAGCGCGCCGTCGATGACGCGGTGGTCGTACGAGAACGACAGCGGCAGCATGAGCCGCGGTTGAAACGCTTTCCCGTCCCACACCGGTTTCATCGCGCTCTTCGACACGCCGAGGATCGCGACCTCGGGCGAGTTGATGATCGGCGTGAACATCGTGCCGCCGACGCCACCCAGGCTCGAGATGGTGAATCCCGCGCCCTGCATGTCCGCGCCGGGTAGTTTGCCGTCGCGCGCCTTGCCGCTGAGGTCGCCGAGCGCCTTCGCGACGCCGATGACATCGAGCTTGTCCGCGCCCTTGATCACGGGCACCAGCAGCCCGTTCGGCGTGTCGGCCGCGAAACCGACGTTGAAGTACTTCTTGAAGAGGAGGTTCTGGCCTTCCGCGTCGAGCTGGCTGTTCAGCACCGGGAATTCGCGCATCGCGCGCACCGCGGCCTGGATGATGAACGCCAGCGGCGTCACCTTCACGCCGGCGGCGGCGGCCTTGTCCTTCAGCGAGGCGCGAACCGCGTCGAGCTCGGTGATGTCCGATTCGTCGAACTGCGTGACGTGCGGGATGTTGATCCACGCGGCCTGCAGGCGCGGGCCGGAGATCTTCTGCACGCGGTTCAGCGGCTTCGCTTCGACCGCGCCGTACGCGGCCGGGTCGGCGTAGTGCGCCTTCGGCAGCGCTGGTGCGGGCGCCGCCAGCGCGACACCACCCGACATCACCAGCTTCACGAACGCCTTCACGTCGTCGAGCAGGATGCGGCCCTTGTCGCCGCTGCCTTTCACGGAGCCGAGGTTCACGCCGAGCTCGCGCGCGAACTTGCGCACCGACGGCGACGCGTGCGCGACACCGAAGCTGGCCTCGTCGATCGCCGGCAGGCCACGCGGGCCCGGGAGCGACTGCGCGACACCCTGCGGGGCTGCGGCGCGCGGAGCAGCCGCGGGCGCGGCTTGTTTGGTGGCCGCGGCCGGTGCGGCGGCGGCCGCGGTCGCCGCGGCCTTCGCCTCGGCGGAGAAACCCCTGACGGTGACGACCAACCCGCCCGGGCCGATCTTGCCGCCCTTCGCGACGTGCACCTTCTCGACGACACCCTTGGCCGTCGACGGCACGTCCATCGTCGCCTTGTCGGTTTCGAGCGTGGCGAGCGGCGTGTCGAAGTCGACGGTGTCGCCGGTCTTCACCATCACTTCGATGATGGAGACGGAATCGAAGCTGCCCATGTCGGGGACGCGGACTTCGACCGGACCTTCCTTCGGCGGCGCGACCGGCGCCGCAGCGGCGGCAGGCGCGGATGCGGCGGCCGCAGGTGTGGCCGCGGCAGGCTTGTTGGTCGACGCCGCGGGCGCCTCGCCCTTCACGGTGACCACGAGCGCGCCCGGCGACACGTTGCCGCCCTTGGCCACGTGCACCTTCTCCACGACGCCCTTGGCGGTGGACGGCACATCCATCGTGGCCTTGTCGGTCTCCAGCGTGACCAGCGGCGTATCGATGTCGACCGTGTCGCCCGGCTTCACCAGCACGTCGACGACGGCGACCGAGTCGAAATTCCCGAGGTCGGGTACTCGTACTTCGAGGGAGGAGCTCATGCTTTCTGCGGATCCACTTTGTTGGGGTCGAGGCCGAGCTTGCTGAGCGCCTGCTTCAGCGTGCCCTTGTCGATCGCCCCTTCTTCGGCGAGCGCCTGCAACGACGCGTAGACGATGTTCTTCGCATCGACTTCGAAATGGTTGCGCAACGCCGCGCGGCCATCCGAGCGGCCGAAGCCATCGGTGCCGAGCGTGACGAAGCGACCGGGAACCCACTGCCGGATCATGTCCGGCCACGCGCGCATGTAGTCGGTGGCGGCGATGAACGGCCCCGTGGCCTTCGACAGCGCCTGCGACACGTACGGCGTGCGCGCCGGCTCGCCCGGATGCAGGCGGTTCCAGCGCTCGATCTCCAGCGCCTCGCGACGCAGCTCTGAGAAGCTCGGCGCGCTGTAGATGTCCGAGGGGATGTTGAAGTCCTTCGCCAGGATCTCGGCCGCCGCGATGACTTCGCGCAGGATCGTGCCCGAGCCCATCAGCGTCACGCGCACCTTGCCGGCGCCACCCGCGTGCAGCAGGTACATGCCCTTGAGGATGCCTTCCTCGACACCCTTGGGCAGCGCGGGCTGCACGTAGTTCTCGTTCATCACCGCGATGTAATAGAAGACGCTCTCGTCGTTCGCATACATGCGGCGCAGGCCGTCATGGATGATCACGGCGAGTTCGTAGGCGTACGTCGGGTCGTACGCGACGCAGTTCGGCACCGTCGCCGCGTGCAGCAGCGAGTGGCCGTCCTGGTGCTGCAGGCCTTCGCCCGCCAGCGTCGTGCGGCCGGCGGTCGCGCCCAGCAGGAAACCGCGCGTGCGCAGGTCGCCCGCGGCCCAGTAGAAGTCGCCGACGCGCTGAAAGCCGAACATCGAGTAGTAGATGTAGAACGGGATCATCGCGATGCCGTGGTTGGCATACGCGGTGCCCGCGGCGATCCACGAGCAGGTGGATCCCGCTTCGTTGATGCCCTCTTCGAGCATCTGGCCCTTCTTGTCTTCCTTGTAGAACATCAGCTGGTCGGAATCGACCGGCGAATAGAGCTGGCCCGCCGAGCTGTAGATGCCGATCTGGCGGAACAGGCCTTCCATGCCGAACGTGCGCGCCTCGTCGGGGACGATGGGCACGACGTTCTTGCCGATGTTCTTGTCCTTCAGCAGCTGCGTGAGGATGCGCACGAACGCCATCGTCGTGGAGATCTCGCGATCGCCCGTGCCCTCGAGCATCGCGCCGAACGACGACAGCTCGGGAATCTGCAGCGGTTGCGCGACGATCTTGCGCGCCGGTAGATAGCCGCCGAGCGACTGGCGCCGCTCGTGCAGGTATTTCATCTCGGGCGCGTCGTCGGTCGGCTTGACCAGCGACAGCTTGCCGACCTGTTCGTCGGTCAGCGGGATGTTGAAACGGTCGCGCACGGCGCGCAGCGCCTCTTCGTCCAGCTTCTTCTGCTGGTGCGCCACCATCTGTCCCTCGGCCGCCTTGCCGAGACCGAAGCCCTTGACGGTCTTCGCGAGGATGACCGTGGGCTGGCCCTTGTGGTTCATCGCCGCGGCATACGCCGCGAACACCTTGCGCGCGTCGTGGCCGCCGCGGTTCAGGTGCCAGATGTCCTCGTCGGACATGTTCGCGACCATCTCCTTCAGCTCGGGATACTTGCCGAAGAAGTGCTCGCGCGTGTACGCGCCGCCCTTGGCCTTGAAGTTCTGGTACTCGCCGTCGACGCACTCTTCCATCACGCGGCGCAGGAGTCCGTCGGTGTCGCGCGCCAGCAGCGGATCCCAGCGAGAACCCCAGACGACCTTGATGACGTTCCAGCCGGCGCCCATGAACGCGGCTTCGAGTTCCTGGATGATCTTGCCGTTGCCGCGCACCGGACCGTCGAGACGCTGCAGGTTGCAGTTGACCACGAACACCAGGTTGTCGAGCTTCTCGCGCACCGGCAGCGTCAACGCGCCCATGCTCTCGGGCTCGTCCATCTCGCCGTCGCCGAGGAACGCCCAGACCTTGCGGTCGGACGCCGGCACCATGCCGCGGTTCTCCATGTAGCGCAGGAAACGCGCCTGGTAGATGGCCATCATCGGGCCGAGGCCCATCGACACCGTCGGGAACTGCCAGAAGTTAGGCATCAGCCACGGGTGCGGATACGACGACAGGCCGTCGCCGGACGCTTCCTGGCGGAAATGCTTGAGCTGGTCCTCGCTGAGCCGGCCTTCGAGGAACGCGCGCGCATAGATGCCCGGCGACGCGTGACCCTGAACGAACACCATGTCGCCCGGATGATCCGGCGACTGCGCGCGCCAGAAGTGGTTGAAGCCGACTTCGTACAGCGTCGCGGAAGAAGCGTAGGTGGATAGATGTCCGCCGTATTCGCTCGAGACCTTGTTCGCGTTCAGCACCATCGCCAGCGCGTTCCAGCGGATGCACGCCTCGATGCGCTTCTCCATTTCGCGATTGCCGGGATACGAAGGCTCGTGCCCGGTCTGGATCGTGTTGAGGTACGCGGTGTTCGGGCGGAACGGCAGATAGGCGCCGGAGCGGCGCGTGTACTCGATCAGTTGCTCGAGCAGGTAATGCGCGCGGTCCGCGCCCTGGGTCTTCAACACCGAGTCGATCGATTCGATCCACTCCCGTGTCTCGATCGGGTCGACGTCGGCGAGCTTCGTGATTTCCGTCATAGGGGTCCGTTCAGCGAGGGTTCTGCATCCAGGAAGACGCGCGCGCTGTGCTAGCATGCGCGGCGTTTTCACTGAGGGTGGCGGGGCTGGAAAACAAGGCGCGATATGATCGTTTCTCGCCGCCTTCCGGTCAAGCAAACTCCAGTCCGCACAGCAGCTTACGGCGCGTTTGACGCGCCGGCCACGAGCCAACTCCGAGTCATCTTTGGAAATCGAAATACGCCGGCCTGACGACTGGCATCTCCATCTGCGCGATGGCGCGGCGATGGCCGCGGTGTTGCCCTTCACGGCGGCGCGTTTCGCGCGCGCCATCGTGATGCCGAATCTGAAACCGCCGGTCACCACGGCCGCGGCGGCGGTCCAATATCGCGCACGCATCGTCGCGGCCCTGCCCGCCGGCGCCGTTTTCGAGCCGCTGATGACCCTGTATCTCACGGACCGCACGGATCCGGCCGAAATCGACCGCGCCCGTGCCAGCGGTGTCGTACACGCGTGCAAGTTGTATCCGGCCGGCGCCACCACGAATTCGGATTCGGGCGTCACGGACATCCGTCGCATCGACGCGGTGCTCGCGCGCATGAGCGAGGTCGGCATGCCGCTGCTGGTGCACGGCGAGGTGACGGCGCGTCACGTCGACGTCTTCGACCGCGAGTCGCGTTTCATCGACGACGTACTGGCGCCGACGGTGGATCGCTTCCCCCGGCTGCGCGTCGTGTTCGAACACATCACGACCGCACGCGCGGCGGCGTTCGTGACGCAGGCGCGCGAGGGCGTCGGCGCGACGATCACGCCCCAGCACCTGCTGCACAATCGCAACGCGATCTTCGAAGGCGGCATCCGCCCGCACTACTACTGCCTGCCGATCCTGAAGACCGAGCCGGACCGCGCGGCACTGCTGGCCGCGGCCACCAGCGGCAATCCGCGTTTCTTCCTCGGTACCGACAGCGCGCCGCACGCGAAGCACACGAAGGAGAACGCCTGCGGCTGCGCCGGCATGTTCTCCGCGCACGCGGGCATCGAGCTGTATGCCGAGGCATTCGAATCGGCCGGCGCGCTGGACAAGCTGGAAGGTTTCGCGTCGGACTTCGGCGCGGATTTCTACGGGCTGCCGCGCAATGCCGCGCGCATCCGCCTGCGCAAGCGCGACTGGTCGCCGCCGGGCAGCTATCCACTCGGCGAGCACGAGCTCGTGCCGATGCGCGCGGGCGAATCCATCGCGTGGGAACTGGCGTGATGGAAGAGACGCTGTCGCCATCGCTGCAACCGGAGGCGAGTTACACCGGGCCGCCGCTGATGAGCCGGCGGTTCCGCGCGTTCCTGCCCGTGGTCATCGACGTCGAGACCGGCGGCTTCAACTGCGCGACGGACGCGCTGCTGGAGATCGCCGCGGTCATGATCCAGTTCGGGCCGGACGGACGCCTGCAGCGCGGCGAATCGCATGCGTATCACGTGCGGCCGTTCGAGGGCGGAAAGCTCGAGCCGGCGTCATTGGCGGTGAACGGCATCGATCCGTGGCACCCGCTGCGCCCCGCGATCCCGGAGAAGGACGCGCTGGGCCGGATCTTCACGGAAGTGCGCGCGCAGATGAAGACGCAGGACTGCAAACGCGCCGTGCTGGTCGGACACAACGCCGCTTTCGACCTGGGATTCCTCAACGCCGCGGTTGCGCGCGCGGAGATCAAGCGCAATCCGTTCCACCCGTTCTCGTGCTTCGACACCGCGACGCTCGCCGGCGCGGCGTTCGGTCAGACCGTGCTCGCGAAGGCGGCGCAGGTGTGCGGCATCACGTGGGACTCGAGCGCCGCGCACTCCGCGCGATACGACGCGGAACGCACCGCGGATATCTTCTGCGAGGTGTGCAACGCGCTGGACGGCACATGGCGCAAGGCCGAGGCGCGGGCGCAGGTGTTGCGGGAGCCGGCGACCGCGGACGACAACGCCCTGCCCGCGACGGAGTAGAGGTGGTGCCTCTCTCTTAGACGCTCGCGCCAGCCTGCGAGAGAAGCGTCTTCAGCTCGCCGCTGCGATGCATCTCCAGCACGATGTCGCACCCGCCCACCAGCTCGCCGTTCACGTACAGCTGCGGGTAGGTAGGCCAGTTCGAGAATTTCTTCAGCGCCTCGCGCAGCTCCGGATCCTCGAAGATGTTCACGGCGTGGAACGAATTCACGCCATTGGCGCGCAGCGCGGCCACGGCCTGCGCCGAGAACCCGCACTGCGGGAAATCCGGCGTGCCTTTCATGAACAGCACCGCCGGGCTGGTGCCGATGTGGGTCTTGATGCGATCAACGACGTCGTCAGCCACTGTCCTTCTCCTGTCCTCGAGCGCACGTATCACGGACCACTGGGCCTCCGCGCTCAGGGAGGTCCAGGCAGCTATCTCCTGCAGGGTGCGCAAACAACCCTTGCAGCGGCCGGCGCCATCCAGCACACAGACTTTGATGCAGGGGGATTGTGGGCGTTCCATCGGAATCTCGAGCCACTCTTTGGAGAGAGGCCCCGGCGCGGAGCGCGTTGAATTATGGGGGCACGTCCCCTATTCTTCAAACCGCTCACCGGGGAGATTAAGACAATGAAAATATTCACGAATCACCGCTTCGCCCTCATCACGGGCATCGTTCTCGCCGTCATCCTTTCCGTCATCCTGCACAACGCACTGATGCCGGAGTCCGCCTTCAACCAGCAGTCGCTCGCGCGCTGGGTGCACATCGTGTGCGGCGTGTTCTGGATCGGCCTGCTCTATTACTTCAACGCCGTGCAGACGCCGGCGCTCGCCGACGCCGCCGCCGACAAGGGTGGTCCGGGCGGCGCGGGCGTGAACAAGTACGTCGCGCCGCGCGCGCTGTTCTGGTTCCGCTGGTCGGCGCTCGCCACCTGGCTCGCCGGCGCGTGGTTGCTCGCCGAGCGCTTCGTGCCCGCGTTCACGTTCGGTTACTCGAACGGCTCGCACGACTATCAGACCGTCGTCATCGGCATCGGCGCCTGGCTCGGCACCATCATGCTGCTGAACGTCTGGGGCATCATCTGGCCCAACCAGAAGAAGATCCTCGGCATCAAGCCGGCGACCGACGAAGAGAAGGCCGCGGCGCGCAAGGCCGCGCTGTACGCGTCGCGCACGAACTTCATCCTCTCGATCCCGATGCTGATGTGCATGGCCGCCACGTCGCACGGCCTGCCGCTCTGATCGAGCGGGTCGACAGCACTCTCATCGCGCGGCAGGTCGCAGCCGCGCTCGCTGAAGATGTGGGCAGCGGTGACGTCACCGCTGCCCTCGTTCCCGAGAAACAGCGGGTTCGCGCGCAGGTCGTGGCGCGCGAACCAGCGATCCTCTGCGGCACCGACTGGGTCGCCGAAACGTTCAAACAACTCGATCCCGCCGTTCGCCTCGAATGGCTGGCCGCCGACGGCGATCGTCTCGTCGCCGACAAACCACTGCTGAAGCTCGAGGGACCGGCGCGCCCCATCCTCACCGGCGAACGCACCGCGCTCAATTTCCTGCAGACGTTGTCCGCCACCGCGACCGCCGCGGACCGGTACGTCGCCGCCGTCGCCGGCACCGGCTGCCGCATCCTCGACACGCGCAAGACGTTGCCCGGCCTGCGTGTCGCGCAGAAGTACGCCACGCGTTGCGGCGGCGCGCAGAACCATCGCCTCGGCCTGCACGACATGGTGCTGATCAAGGAGAACCACATCGTCGCCGCGGGTTCGATCGGCGCCGCCATCACCACCGCGCGCCGCACGTCGCCCGGCGTGCCGGTGGAGGTCGAGGTGGAATCGCTGGCGGAGTTCGACCAGGCGCTGGCGGCCGGCGCGGACATCATCCTGCTCGACGAGCTGTCGCTGGCGGACATGCGCACGGCCGTCACGAAGAACCGCGTGCACGGCTCGAAGGCGCGACTCGAAGCGTCGGGCAGCGTCACGCTGCAGACCGTGCGCGACATCGCGCTGACCGGCGTCGATTACATCTCGATCGGCGGCATCACCAAACACGTGCAGGCCGTCGATCTCTCCATGCGCTTCGAGTTCGCCGCATGAATGCGCGCACCCTGCTCGGCTTGCCGGCACTGCTGCTGCTCGCCGCCTGCTCGCGCAACGGCGTCAACACGTTGCCCGGCACGCTCGAGCGTGACCGCGTCGAGCTGGTCGCCGACGCGAACGAGTTCATCGTGTCGCTGCCGCTGACCGAAGGCGCGACGGTCAAGGCCGGCGACGTCATCGTCGTGCAGGACCGCGCGTTGTCCGCCGCCGAGCTCGACGCCGCGAAGGCGCAGCTCGCCGCGGCCGAGGCACGCGTCGACGAACTGAAGAACGGTCCGCTGAGCACTACCATCCGTGCCGCCGCCGCACGCCGCGATCGCGCGCGCGCCGAACGCGACGATGCCGTGCGCGAGCGCGACCGGCTGCTCGGTCTCGTGCAGCGCAGCCTCGTGAGCAAGTCCGAAGCCGACCGCCAGGTCACGGCGGCGAACGCCGCCGAAGCGAGCCTGCACGAAGCCGAGGCCAGCCTGCGCGAGCTGCAACAGGGCACGCGTTCCGAACAGGTCGCGCAGGCGCGCCAGGCCGCCGACAGCGCGCGCGCCAACGTGAAGGCGCTGGAGACGACGTCGGCGCGGCTCGAGGTCCGCTCGCCGATCGCCGGCGTCATCGATTCGCTGCCGTTCCACGTCGGCGAGAAGCCGGCGCGCGGCGCGACCGTCGCCGTGCTGCTCACCGCCGGCGCGCCGTACGCGCGCGTGCACGTGCCGGAAGGTATCCGCGCGCGCGTCAAGGCCGGCACCGCGGCGAAGATCCACGTCGATGGCGTCGACGGCGAGTTCTCCGGCCAGGTGCGTTTCGTCGCCAGCGAGGCGGAATTCACGCCTTACTACTCACTCACCGCCGCCGACCGTTCGAAACTCTCGTTCCTCGCGGAGGTCGTGATCGAGGACGCCGGCGCGGCGAAGCTGCCGTCGGGCGTTCCGCTCGACGTCGTGCTGGAGCTCGGATCGCCGTGAACGCTGCGCGGATGGACCGCATGGCCATCACCGCGCGCCAGCTGACGCGCCGCTTCGGCGAGAAGACCGCCGTCGACCACATCGATCTCGACATCCCCGCCGGCCGCATCTACGGCTTTCTCGGTCCGAACGGCTCGGGCAAGTCCACGACGCTGCGCATGCTGTGCGGCATGTTGCTGCCGTCCGATGGCCACGCCGAGGTGTTCGGCCTCTCTGTCGTGAAGGATGCGGAGGCGATCCGCCGCCGTCTCGGCTACATGCCGCAGAAATTCTCGCTGTGGGAAGACCTGACGACCGACGAGAACCTGCGCTTCATCGCCGATCTCTACGGCCTCGAGGGCGACGTCGACGCGCGCATCGCGCAGGCACGCAACACCTACAACCTGGAGAAGCTGCGCGCACAGCGCGCCGGCACGATGAGCGGCGGCCAGAAGCAGCGCCTCGCGCTCGCCGCGGCGACGCTGCACTCGCCCGAGCTGCTGCTGCTCGACGAACCGACCAGCGCGGTCGATCCGCAGAGCCGCCGCGATTTCTGGGAGCGCCTGTTCATGCTGGCCGAGGCCGGCGCCACCATCCTCGTCTCGACTCACTACATGGACGAGGCGGAAAGGTGCCACGGGCTCGCGATCCTCGCCGAAGGGCGCGTGGTCAGCGAGGGCTCGCCGCGCGACCTCATGAACGGCGTCGGCGCCGACGTGTTCGAGGTGGAAGGCGCGGACGGCAGCGAAGCGCCTCGCCTGCTGCGCGCGCTGCCGTGGATCCACGGCGTGACCCAGCTCGGGGTGCGATTGCGCGTGCTGGTCGATCGTTCCGAGAACGCGCCCGCCGACCAGCTGCGCGCCGTGCTGAAGCAACACGGCATCGACGCGAAGATCGAGCCGACGCATGCGAGCCTCGAAGACGTGTTCGTCGTCGCCACACGCAGGGAAAAGAATGGCGACTAGCAGGTTCATCGCGTCGCTGCGCCGCCTGCGCGCCGTCGCCATGAAGGAGGTGCGCCAGTTGTCGCGCGACCGCGTGACGTTCGGGATGATCGTCGGCGTGCCGCTGATGCAGATCACGCTGTTCGGCTACGCGATCAACTACGACGTGCGCAACCTGGCCACCGTCGTGCAGGACCAGGCGCAGAGCTCGATGTCGCGCGAGTTCGTCGCGCAGCTGCGCGCGACGCAGGTCATCCACGTCGCCTGGCAGACGGATTCGGCGAGCGAGGTCGACCGGCTGATGCGCGAGGGCCGCGCCAGCATGGCCGTCGTCATCCCCGCGGATTTCGAGCGCCGCCTGCAATCGGAGACGCGGCCGGTGGTGCAGATCCTGGTCGACGGCTCGCAACCCTCGCTGGCCGGCGTCGCGAACGGCGTCGCGATGCTGCCCACGATCTCGCGCCACGGCATGGGCCCGTACGCTGGCGGCAAACGCATGGCGCCGCGGCGCATCGAGATCCGCACGTTGTACAACCCGGAGAAACGCACGGCCGTGCAGATCGTGCCGGCGCTGATCGGCGTGATCCTGTCGATGACCATGGTGTTGTTCACGTCCGGCGCCATCGTGCGCGAGCGCGAACGCGGCAACCTCGAGCTGCTGATCGCGACGCCGCTCGGCCGGCTCGAGCTGATGGTGGGCAAACTACTGCCGTACGTCGGCATCGGCCTGATCCAGGTCACGTTGATCCTCGTGGTCGGCAAGCTGCTGTTCGCGGTGCCGACCGTGGGACATTTCTTCGACCTGTACTGCGCCGCGCTGCTGTTCATCGCCGCGTCGCTGGGCCTCGGCCTGTTCGTCTCGACGCTGGCGCAGACGCAGTTCCAGGCGTTCCAGCTGGCGTTCGTGACGATGCTGCCGTCGATCCTGCTGTCCGGGTTCATGTTCCCGTTCGAGGGCATGCCCGAGGCCGCGCAGTGGCTCGCGCAGATCCTGCCGCTGACCCATTTCAACGTGATCGTCCGCGGCATCATGCTGCGCGGCGCGGACCTGCCCGAGGTCTGGCCGCAGGCGCTGAAGCTCGTGGTGTTCCTGGCGGTGATGCTCACCGTGGCCGTCGCCCGCTTCAAGAAACGGCTGGATTAATGGGGACAGTCCCCGTTTCCTGGCAAAAGGGGACAGTCTTCTAAGTAGAATCCGGCCATGACCGACTCTGCACAGCACGAACGCGGCAAACGCTTCCGCGAACTCCACGCCTCCGGCACCTTCGTCATCGCCAACTGCTGGGACGGCGGCTCGGCCCGCATCCTGAGCTCGCTCGGCTTCGCGGCGCTGGCCACCTCGAGCGGCGCGTCCGCCGGCACGCTCGGCCGTCTCGACGGCAACGTTTCGATCGAAGAGTCCATGGCGCAGTCGAAGATCATCTGCGCCGCGACGACGCTGCCCGTGTCCGCCGATCTCGAGAAAGGCTTCGGCGACCAGCCCGCCGACACCGCGAAGGCGATCCGTGCCGCGGCCGCCGCGGGCCTGGTCGGCGGCAGCATCGAAGACGCCACGGGCCACAAGGGCGCGGCCATCTTCGACCTCGGCCTCGCCACCGAACGCGTCGCCGCGGCCGCGGAGGCCGCCCGCGCACTGCCCTTCCCGTTCACGCTGACGGCGCGGGCCGAGAACTTCCTGCACGGCCGCGCCGATCTCGACGACACGATCCGGCGCCTGCAGGCCTTCGAGAAAGCCGGCGCCGACGTGTTGTTCGCGCCCGCGCTGCCGTCGCTCGACGCCGTGCGCACCGTCTGCCAGTCGGTCGGCAAGCCCGTGAACTTCATGGTCGCCATCCGCGGCAAGTCGTTCACGGTCGCCGAGCTCGCCGCCGCCGGCGTCCGGCGCATCAGCCTTGCCACGTCGCTGTATCGCGCAGCGATGAGCGGCCTCGCCGACGCCGCGCGCGAGATCCGCGACGCCGGCACCTTCGGCTACATCGACGACTCGATGACCAGCGCCGAGTTCGCCGCCTTCATCACCGGGAAATGAGCGCATGAACCGAGGCTGGACGCGCCGCGCCCTCCTCGCTGCCGCCGGCAGCGGCGCCGGGCTGGCGTGCGCGCCGGCCTTCGCCACGTCCATCGTGATGCCATCGCTCAACGCGCTGGCGCGCGAAAAAGGCTTCGTCTTCGGCAGCGCGCTCTCCATGCGCGGCCTGCAGGACGAGCCGTACAAACAACTGCTGCGCGAGCAGTGCGGCGTGCTCGTCGCCGAGAACGAATTCAAGATGCCGGCCATCGAACCCGCGCCCGGCGAGTTCAAGTTCGAGCGCGCCGACCTGCTGCTCGATTTCGCGGAGAGTGCGTCGTTGAAGATGCGCGGCCACACGCTGCTCTGGCATCACCCGCGCTGGCTGCCGCGCTGGATCGACACGGTCGACCTCGGCGCGGACCCGGCGCGCGGCGCCGAACAACTGCTGGTGACGCACGTCCGCACGACGGCCAACCATTTCGGCAAGCGCATCGCCTCGTGGGACGTGGTCAACGAGGCGGTCGACAACCTCACCGGCGAGATGCGCGCGACGCGGCTGTCGCAGTCGATCGGCTCCGCCGACGCCGTGCTCGAGCTCGCGTTCCGCACGGCGCGCGACGCGCTGCCCGACACCGAGCTCGTCTACAACGATTACATGGGCTGGGAGAAGGACAACGCCCCGCACCGCGACGGCGTGCTCAAACTACTCGAACGCCTGCGCCGCCGCGGCGTCCCGGTCAACGCGCTCGGCATCCAGGGCCACATCGGCGCCGGCAACCAGGACAGCAACGCGAACCGCGCCTTCGATGCGCGCGACGAACGCGCCTGGCGCGCGTTCCTGAAGGAAGTCACCGGCATGGGCTACTCGCTGCTGGTCACCGAGCTCGACGTGCACGACGCGCCGCTGACGGGCAGCGTGAAGCAACGCGACGCGCAGGTCGCGGCGCTGGGCCGCGCGTTCCTCGACGTCACGCTGTCGTTCCGCGAGGTGAACGCCGTGCTCTGCTGGGGGCTCGCCGACAAATACACCTGGCTGAACGGCCGCACACCACGCGCCGATGGCCAGCCGAAGCGGCCCACGCCCTTCGACGCCCGCCTCGCGGCCAAGCCGCTGTTCCATTCGATGGCCGCCGCGTTCCGGGCGGCACCGTCGCGCACGCACGCGAACATCACCGGCCGCGTCGCATGAACCTCGTCGCCTGTGAACCCGCGCGGCACTCCGCCGCGATCCTCGCCATCTTCAACGACGCGATCGCGAACAGCACCGCGTTGTACGACTACCGGCCGCGCGCGCCCGACACGATGGTCGCGTGGTTCGACGCGAAACGGCGCGGCAACTATCCCGTCATCGGCATCGAGAACGACGGCGGCGAGCTGATGGGCTTCGCGAGCTACGGCCCGTTCCGCGCCTGGCCTGCCTACAAGTATTCGATCGAGCACTCCATCTACGTGGACGCCCGCTTCCGCGGCCGCGGCCTCGGCCGCGCGCTGCTGAAGGCCGTCATCGAGGCCGCCGAGAAACAGGACTACCACGTCATGGTCGGCGGCATCGACGCCACGAACACCGTCAGCATCGCGCTGCACGAGAGCCTCGGCTTCTCGCATGCCGGCACGATCAGGCAGGCCGGCTTCAAGTTCGGCCGCTGGCTGGACCTGGCGTTCTATCAACTCATCCTGCGCACGCCGGCCACGCCGGTCGATGGCTAGTGTCCGGTGGACAACGGCGCGCGGACCACGGAAATCGCCGGCGAAATCGTCGGTATGTGATCGGACCCTGACGACTATGGGAAAAACCATGAAATCGAGTTTGCCGCGCTGCCTGCCCGCCCTCGCCCTGCTCTGCTCGAGCGCGTTCGCGCAACAGCCGCCGCCGGCGCCGGCGCCTCGTCCCGCCGATCCGGCCGACGCGGCGAAAGAAGACTGGCTGGTGCTGTTCAACGGCAAGGATCTGAAAGGCTGGACGCCGAAGATCACCAAACACGATCTCGGCGACAACTTCGGCAACACGTTCCGCGTCGAGGACGGCCTGCTCAAGGTCCGCTACGACAAGTACAAGAGCTTCGACGGCCAGTTCGGCCACCTGTTCTGGAAGGATCCGTACTCCTATTACAAGGTGCTGGTGGAGTACCGCTTCGTCGGCCAGCAGACGCCCGGCAACCCGGGTGCGTGGGCGCTGCGGAATTCCGGCGTGATGATGCATTCGCCGGATCCGCGCACCATGCCGCGCGACCAGACGTTCCCGATCTCGATCGAAGGACAGTTGTTGGGCGGCAATTCCGACGGCAAGCCGCGGTCCACCGCCAACATGTGCAGCCCCGGCACGGAGGTCGTCTATCAACACAAGCTGTACAAGGACCACTGCCTGAACTCGTCCTCACCCACGTTCGACGGCGAGCAATGGGTGCAGGCGGTGTTCGAGGTGCACGGCTCCGGCACGATCACGCAATACGTCAACGGCCAGCAGGTGCTCGAGTACGAACAGCCGCAGTACGGCGGCGGCAACGTCGACAACTTCGACACGACCACCAAGCTCGACGGCCAGTTGATCGACAGCGGTTACATCTCGCTGCAGAGCGAATCGCACCCGATCGACTTCCGCCGCGTCGAGCTGCTGAACCTCGCCGGCTGCATGGACAAGAACGCGACCAACTACAAGTCCTACTACCTGAAGAACGTGCCGGAGAGCTGCACGTTCGCCGAAGGCGCGAAACCCGCGATGCGCCGGCCCGGCGAATACGCGCTGATGCCGGATTCGCTGCAGCAGCCGAACGTGCCGCGCGGCCGGCTCGAGGGGCCGTTCGAGTTCCACAGCAAGATCATCGCCAACACGGTGCGGCAGTACTGGATCTGGGTGCCCTCGCAGTACAACGCGAAGGTGCCGGCGAACGTGCTCGTCTTCCAGGACGGCCAGCGCGCGACGAATCCGGAGGGCAGCCTGCGCGTGCCGCAGGTGATGGAGAACCTGATCGCGAAGAAGCAGATGCCCGTGACCATCGGCATCTTCATCACGCCGGGCAACACCAGCGAGAGTTATCCCACCGATCTCGGCATGAAGAACCCCAACCACCGCCGCGAGGAATACGACGCGCTCGACGACACGTACGCGCGGTTCCTGATCGACGAGATGCTTCCCGAGGTCGGCAGGAAGTACAACCTGACGAACGACCCTGAGAAGCGCGTCATCGGCGGCACGTCGAGCGGCGCGATCTGCGCGTTCACCGTCGCGTGGCAGCGGCCTGACTACTTCCGCCACGTCATCAGCATGATCGGCAGCTATACGTCGATCGGCTACGAGCCGCCGGCCAGCGGCAAGGCGCTGGTGCCGGGCGGCGACCTGTACCCGACGCTGATCCGCAAGAACCCGATCAAGCCGATCCGCATCTTCCTGCAGGACGGCTCGCACGACCTGTCGAACGAGCACGGCAACTGGTTCCTCGCGAACCAGCAGATGGTGTCGGCGTTCGAGTATGCGAACACGAACGCGGACAAGAAGGGCGTGCTCGGCCCGCGCTACGAGGTGCGCTACAACTGGGGCGACGGCATGCATTCGGACGCACACGGTGGCGTGCTGCTGCCCGAGATCCTGCGCTGGATCTGGGAGCCGTAATGGGGACATTCCTCCCAGGTCTATCGAAGAATGGCTAGCAAAAGGGGACAGTCCTCGAATGGCGCGCCGGCATGTGGAAGACGTTTCCGGGGACTTTCCCCGGCTGCAGACCTTCGTGCATCGCAGCCCCATCGGGCACTGGAGCGTCAGCACGTGGCAGCCGGACGCGCGTCTGTCTGGCCTGGTCGCCAACATCTGGTTTGGCGCCGGCCGCGTCGTCTATCAACGCGACCGCATCCTGCCCTCCGGCCAGAGCCAGCTGCTGATCAACCTCGGCCCACCCCAGTACCGGATCGAGCCCGGACCGCCGGAGACACGCGTGCCGTTCGTCGACGTGTGGTACTCAGGGCTGCATCAGGGACCGATCGACACCGAAGCCCCGCACGGCAGCGCCTTGTTAGGCGTGGCATTCACGTCGCGCGGATCGTTCCCCTGGCTCGGCGAAGACATGGCGGGATTGTCCGATCGCATCACTCCGCTGGCAGATGCCGTCGGTGACGGCGCGCTGGCCTTGCGTGAGCAGCTGCTCAACACGCCCTCGCTCGCCGCGCGATTCCGGGTCGTCGAAAGCTGGCTGCTCTCTTGCCTGAAGCCGCGCAACGCCATCCACCCCGCCGTGCGCTGGGCCGCCGACCGGATCGCGATGACCGGCGGCCGGCTGCCGATCGAAGATCTCGCCGCGCGCACCGGCTTCACGCGCCGCCACCTCGGCACGATGTTCAAACGCCAGGTCGGACTGAGCCCCAAGTCGCTGGCGCGGGTGCATCGCTTCCGCGGCGCGCTCGCACTGCTCGATCGCGCCGACGGCCGCGTGCCCTGGATGGAGCTCGCGGAGGCCTGCGGTTTCTATGACCAATCGCACCTGATCAACGAATTCCGCCGGTTCACCGGCTTCACTCCGCTCGAACTCGCCCGGCGCGACCGGCCGGATTCGGGCAGCGTCGTCCTGCGCTAATGGGGACAGTCCCCGATTCCTAGCAAAAGGGGACAGTCACGCGCCCCCGTTCCCATTTTTCCAATACGCCCTCTGCCACGCGGCGCACAATCCGCCGGACAACAACAACGGGGAGGCGTCATGCCCGAAATCAACTGGCTCGCCGTCGTCGTCGCGGCGGTCGCGAGCTTCGCGCTGGGTGGTCTGTGGTATTCGCCGGTGATGTTCGGCAAGGCGTGGCAACGCGAGGCCGGCCTCACCGACGAACAGCTCAAGAGCGGCAACCTGGTGCGGATCTTCGGCCTGTCGCTGGTGCTCTCGTTCCTCGCGGCCTGGAACTTCGCGAACTTCCTCGGCCCGCGGCCGCAGCTCGTGTTCGGTGTCGCGGTGGGCGCGTCGGCCGGGCTGCTGTGGGTCGCGGCCAGCTTCGGCATCAACTACCTGTTCGAGCGCCGCAGCTTCAAGCTGTTCGCGATCAACGGCGGATACCACACGGTGCAGTTCGCCATCTTCGGGCTCGTGCTGTCGCTGATGCCGTGTGCGGACTGCGCGCAGGCGCCGTGTCCGCAATGAACTGACGCGGCCGTTCGCGGGCGCGCTCGCAAGAGGCGTCTCTCGCGAGAATCGTGACTGTCCCCTTTTGCCAGCAATCGGGGACTGTCCCCATTTCCGCGTGGTACCGTCGCGGCATGAACGTCGCGCCTGCCTCGCTGTCAGCTGTCGTCCTCGCGACCCTGCTCGCTGCCTGCGGTTCGCGCGAACGACCGCCGCCGGCCGCCTCCACAACGGCCGACGTCGTCATCGTCAACGCCGACATCCGCACCATGGACCCGGCCCATCCCGTCGCCAGCGCGCTGGCCATCGCCAACGACCGCATCCTGAAAGTCGGCAGCGACGCCGACATCCAGCCGCTCATCGGCGCGAAGACCCGGCGCATCGACGCCCAGGGCAACACCGTGCTGCCCGGCCTCATCGACAGCCACATCCACGTCGCCGAAGGCGCGCTGGCGCGCGGCGGCTGCAGCCTCGACGGCACCGAGCTCACCATCCAGAAGGCCGCGCCGCGCATCCTCGACTGCTTCAAGAACGACAAGGAGTCCGCCTGGCTCGTCGTCACCGACGTGAACCCCGCCGGCTTCAAGGCGACGCGCGCCCAGCTCGACGCCATCGAACGCCAGCGGCCGCTCTTCCTCTGGGGCCAGGACGGCCACACGGCCTGGGTGAATTCGCGCGCGCTCGAGCTGGCCCGCATCACGCGCGGCACGAAGGATCCGGACGACGGCCGCATCGAGCGCGACGCGCAGGGCGAGCCGTCGGGTTTCCTCGTCGATGGCGGCGTCGGCCTCGTGCTCGCCGTCATGGAGAAACCGACGCCGGAGAAACGCCTGGAGAAGCTGCGCTGGATCCTGCCGCAGCTGCACGCCGTCGGCATCACGTCCTACTTCGAGGCCAACACGGACGCCGAAACCGTCGACGCCTACGTCGCGCTGGCGAAGCGTTTCGAGCTCGACGCGCGCGTGACGATCGCGCTCGAGAGCGACGGCACCGACAGCGACGCCGAGTTCGCACGGCTCGACGACCTGCGCGCCCGCGTCGGCCAGCAACCGCTGCTGCGCGCCGACTTCATCAAGCTGTTTGCCGACGGCGTGCTCGAGTATCCGACGCAGACCGCCGCGTTGCTCGAGCCCTACCGCGACGCGCACGGCCGCCCCACCAACAACAAGGCGAAGCTCTACCTCGAGCCGGCGGCGATGACCCGCTTCATCCGGCGCGCCGACCAGGACGGCTTCAACGTGCACGTGCACGCCATCGGCGATGCCGCCGTGCGCGAGACACTGGACGCGTTCGCCGCCGCGCGCGCCGCGGGCAGCAAGCGCCGGTACAGCATCGCGCACCTGCAGCTGATCGATCCCGCCGACCTGCCTCGCTTCGCGCAGCTCGACGTCCTCGCGTCGCTGCAGCTGCTGTGGGCGCAGCCGGACAACTACAGCGTCGACGCCGTCCAGAAGTATCTCGGGCCCGAACGCGGCGCGCGCCAGTACCCCGCGCGCTCGCTGGTCGATGCGAAGGCGACCATCGCCGGCGGCAGCGACTGGGACGTGTCCAGCTTCAATCCCTTCGAAGCCATCGCCACCGCGATGTCCCGCCGGAATCCCCTGCAACCGGAACGCGCGCCGCTGGTCCCGGCCGAGGCACTGACGCTCGACGAGATGCTGCTGGCCTACACGCTGAACGCCGCGAAACTGATCGGCCGCGACGACGAGATCGGCTCGCTGACCGAGGGCAAGCTCGCCGACATCGCGATCCTGCCGGTGAAGTTCACCCAGGACACCACCGCGGACCAGGTGCGCAACAGCAAGCCGTCGCAGGTGTTGTTCGGCGGCGAATCGCTGCCGATGGTCCACTAGCCGGTCCGACGTTTCGGCGCGGGTCGTCCTATCGCGTCGGCTCCGGCCGCGCCTTCGCTGTACGCAACAACGCGAAGCGGAACGTGCGCGGGAAATGCCGCGCGAAGAACACGATCAGCTTCGCATGCAGCGTGACCACGACCTCGCGCCGCCCGGCCAGGATGCCGCGCGCCATCTTGCGGGCCGCGACGTCCGTGCGCATGACCAGCCACGACGGGATCGGGTCGCGCACGTCCGGGTGCAGGCCGCCGCGGTTGTCGACGCGGCGGATGTCCGACTCCACGAATCCGGGCGAGATCAGCGTGACGCCGACGCCGGTGCCCTTCAGGTCGCCGTGCAAGGCCTCGGCGAACGCGCGCACCGCGAACTTGCTCATCGCATACGGCGACCCGCCCGGCATCGACACGTGGCCGGAAACGCTGCCCATGATCACGAAGCGACCGCGCGCCTGGCGCAGCGCGCCGAGGGTCTCCTGGAACGTCCTGACGACGCCTTCTACGTTCGTCGCGAACTGCCGTTGATAGTCGGCGAGCGTCAGCCGCTGCGCATTGCCGACGACGCCGAAGCCGGCGTTGGCAATGACGATTCCCGGCGTCGCGCCCTGCGCCGCGAGCTCGGCAACCGCGCGTGCCACGTCCCCGTCCTTCGTGACGTCGCCGACGTGGGTCGACGCCGTCGCGCCGCCGGCCCGCAGCGCCGTTGCAATTTTTTCCAGCTCCTCGAGCCGCCGCGCGACCAGCGCCACGCGGAAGCCGCGGCGCGCGAACTCGCGCGCCAGGCCGGCGCCGATACCGGACGAGGCGCCGGTGATGAGGACGGTCTTTGCCGAAGACATATTCATCGTGGCGGCATTCATAACATTCTTTCGAGCGCCGTGTTTTTGACCCCCGCGCCGGTTCCGTGCTGTAGTTCGGCCACTTTCGGGGAGTGAATGACAACACCACAGGAGCTGTACGCCGCGGTCAAAGGCGACCTCGGCGCACTGGCCAAACCGCTGTTCGCGAAATCCGAGCAGCTGCTGCGCGAGCGCGGGGACTTCCTGCCGCATGCGGCCGTGCTCGCGCCCGATGGCAAGGTCACCCTGCTCGGCGCCATGTGCATCACCGGCGACGGCTTCGCCAACTCCTGGCACATCCTGCCGATGGTCCACGACGGCCTGCGGGCGATGGCGCGCGAACGCGACCTGGCGGCGGTGGGCGTGGCGGAACGCGTCGATGCGATCCCCGGCCACGGCGCCGGCCGCGCGGTGAAGGTGCAGCTCGAGCATCACCGCGGCCTGACGATCGCGTTCTACATGTCGATCACGCAGGACGACCAGGGCGCCACGGCGTTCGGCCGCATGGTGACGTTGTTCTCGGAGTCGGAAGTGAACGCGTGGAGCGCGGCGTGAGCGCCGACCCCGGCGCGGCCTGCACCTCGACCTGACCAAAGATCCGCCGGGTCGTCGACCCGGCGAACCCCACCTCATCCGCGCGATACGGCCGCGATCATAACCGGTTGTCAGGAGCGGCTGGCGACATTAACGTGCCTGTCTCGCGCGCTGTCCCGAAAGACAAACGGACGCCGGTGCGCGACATGCGGACATGCCGGGGGACTTCGTGCGACGCCTAACTATCTGCCGGTTGCTGCCGGCCTTCGTGCTGCTGATGCTCGCCTCGGGCGCGCAGGCGTTGACCGTCGAGACCGTGATGCACGTGCACTCGGCGCCGGCGGAGTACGCGAAGCGGCGGCTGCTCACGGCGCTCGCCGCGCCCGGCATCCGCGAACCGGCGCGCCACGGGCGCGTGGTCATCGAACTCACCATCGACCCGGCGCTCGGCGCCGAGGCGTTCACGATCCGCGCGCCCGGCGACCGGCTGCTGCTGACCGGCGGCGACGAGCGCGGCCTGGTGTATGCCGCGCTCGAAGCGCGCGAGCAATTGGGCAACGGCATCGCCATCGACCAGCTGCACGCCACCGAGCACACGCCGAAGCTCGCGCTGCGCGCGATCAAGTTCAACACGCCCTGGGACACCTATCGCCCGAGCTCGGCGCTGGACCAGCACGTCGACACCGTGCGCGACCTCGCCTACTGGGAGGCATTCCTCGACATGATGGTCGAGAACCGCTTCAACACGATCACGCTGTGGACGCTGCACCCGTTCACCTACATGGTGAAGCCGCGCAATTTTCCCGAGGCCAGCAAGTGGACCGACGCGGAGTTCGCGGAGTGGCAGCGCCTGTATCGCGGCATCTTCCGCCTGGCGAAGGAGCGCGGCCTCGATACCTACCTCGTGTTCTGGAGCATCTTCGTCAGCGAGGAGTTCGCGAAGGCGCACGACGTCGCGAAGGAGAACTACTACCCGCACTACTTCGGCAACGGCGACACGTCCGAGATCACGAAGCGTTACCTGCGCGAGTCGGTGACGCAGGTGCTGGAGGAATACGAGGATCTCGACGGCATCGGCGTCTCGCACGGCGAAGGCATGGGCGGCATGACGCCGGCGGAGCGCCAGTCGTTCGTCGACGAGGTGTACGTGCAGGGCGCGCTGAACGCGCGGCGCGCGCGCCCGGTGAAGCTGATCCACCGCGTGCCGTTCTCGTCGGGGCTCGGCTCCGGACCCGGCGTCAGCAGCGACGTCGAGAAGATCACGCGCACCGCGATGGAGAAGCTCGGCGACAAGTTCGCCGGCCCGATCTGGGTGGAGATGAAGTTCAACTGGTCGCACGGCCACTCGACGCCGAAGCTGGTGAAGGTGCACGGTGGCAAGCTCGGCAACACGTATTTCGATCCGCTGCCGACCAACTACCGGATCGCCTGGCAGGTCCGCAACGAGGATTTCTTCGCGCTGCGCTGGGGCGTGCCGGGGTTCATCCGCGCGCACATCGCGCAGAACGGCAACGAGCACGGCGAGCGGCCGTACGTCGGCGGCTACTTCATCGGCTCCGAGACCTACATCCCGGCGCTCGACTACTTCACCGCCGTCGATCACCCGCAATGGAAATGGGCGTTCCAGCGGCAGTGGCTGTTCTATTCACTGTGGGGCCGGCTGCTGTACGACCCGGCGACGCCGGATTCCACGTTCCAGTCGCTGTTCATGCGCCGCTACGGCACGAAGGGCAAGGACCTGCTGCGCGCGTACGCGCTGGCGTCGAACACGCAGATGCGCCTGGCCTCGTTGTACGACTCGAAGTGGGACTTCACGTTGTACGGCGAAGGCTTCCTCGCGTTGCAGGGCGAGGTGACGAAGTACATCGGCGTCGACGCGCTGATCAAACAACCCGTGATGGACCCGGATTACGTCTCGGTCGCCGACTTCGTGAAGGAGACGCGCGCCGGCAAACGTTTCGCCGCGAGCCGCGTGACACCGCTCGAGCTCGCGAACCTGCTGGAGCGCGAGAACCGCGCCGCGTTGTCGCTGGTCGCGGATGTCGATCCGGGCACCAACGTCGCCCTGCGTTACGAAGTGGCGGACGTGAGGACCTGGGCGAACCTCGGACTGCACCTCGCCGAGAAACTGCGCGGCGCCGTCGCGCTCGAGAACTTCCGCGCGTCGCACGACGCGGCGGACCAGGCACAAGCCATCGAGCATCTAGAGAAGGCGCTCGCGCACTGGGACGAGGTCGTGACGATCACGACGCCGCTGTACAAGGACATGAAGCTGACGCACTACAACGGCAACGGCTTCGCGGCGAACCCGGACAACCTGTTCCACTGGGCGCGTGTGCGGCCGGAGGTCGCGGCGGATATCGAGGTGGCGCGGAATGCCCTTGCGACCGCGCCGGCCGTGGCGCCAGCCGCGCCAACGCGCTGACGTCGTGAATCGAATCATCATCAACATCGACGTGCCCGAGCTCTCACCCGCCATTAGCTTCTACACGGCGGCACTCGGCCTCGAACACACCCGGACGCTCGACGACGACGTCGCCGAGCTGACCGGTGCCGCCGCCACGATCTATCTACTGCGCAAGCCCGCCGGCAGCGAAGCCGTGCACTCGCCGCCGATCCCGCGGAATTTCGACCGCCACTGGACCCCAGTGCACTTCGACCTGGTCGTCGACGACGTCGACGCCGCGACCGTGCGAGCCCTCGCCGCCGGTGCGACGCGCGAGACCGGTCACGTCGACTGGAAGGGTTCGCGTTGTGTGAGCTTCGGCGACCCGTTCGGCCACGGCTTCTGCTTCATCCAGTTCGAAAGCGGCACGTACGAGGACTGACCGTCGGTCAGCCACCGACCCCTACCGGGGTCCACCACCGACTTCGGCCCGGCGAATGGCGGCCGAGCATGGCGTCATGGTCCAGCTCTCGCGCCTGCCGATACGTCTCGCCCCCGGCGATGGCACTCCTTCGAAGCAGGCTTCGCGCTGCCGGCGCAAATTTCTCGGCTACTTTCCCGACGGTTTTCGTGACGCGGACTACCTCGAACTCGAGCGCGACTACAAGGTCGAAACGCACCGCCGCTGGAGCGAGGTCCTCGCGAAGTCCGAGCTGATGCGCCTGCGCGACGCGGGTAAACACGTCGAGATCGCGGCCCGCGCCGTGCGCGTCGAACAATCGTCGAAACACAGCATGATCTTCTCGTTCGAGAAGATGGCGCTGCGCGATGCGGTGCGCACGCCGGCCGGCGCGCGCGCCTTCGCCGACGGCCTGTTCGACTGGCTGCACGGCGGCGGCTCGATGGAGCAGCGGTTCACGCGCTGGGTCGAAGTCGTGGCCAATCTGCCGCGGCGGCAGACCCGCGTGTTGACCTGGCCGCTGGTCACCGTCTTCGGCTTCATCGCGCAGCCCGAGCGACACGTCTTCCTGAAGCCCACCGTCACGCGCGCGTCCGCACGCGCCTACGGCTTCGACTTCCCCTATCGCCCGCGACCGAACTGGGAGACGTATGCCGCGCTGCTCGACTTCGCGGCGCAGGTGACGCGCGACAATCGCGATCTCGGTCCGCGCGACATGATCGACGCGCAGTCGTTCATCTGGGTGCAGGGCTCGGACGAATACTGACGTGCCGGCCGCGAGCCGTCCCTGGCCCGCGACCGGCAACCGCGTCACAACGATTCGAGCCTCATAACGAATCGAGCCCCATAACGAATCAAGAAAGGCGAGCAACGCCGCGCGCTGCGTCGCGTTCAGCGCCTCGAACGCCGTCTTAGCCGCGCTGGCCTGTCCCGCATGTCGCGCGATCGCTTCTTCCTTCGTGAACGACAACCCGTCGTGCATCAGCCGGTTGCGCGTGCGCAGCGCCCAGAGCGGCGCCGTGCGGATCTGCGTCATGGTCGATGCGAACTCCGCGCCCGGCAGCAACGGGATGCCGTCGCCGGTGCCGATGTCGTGCAGCAGGAAGTCGCTGTAGGGATGGATGATCTTGTTCCCCACCGCGTCCTTCACGCGCAGCGCGCCGCCGTTGATGCGCGTCCCGGGCGCAGCCGTGCGGATCGTGCCGACGTGACAGCCCGAACATCCCGCCGCGTTGAACGCGTTCTCACCGGCGCGCACCTGCGAGTTGATCGCGCCGCGCGGCGGCGCCTTCGTGGCCCGCATGAAGTTCGCGAACGCCTTCAGATCCACGCCGTCGTCCTCGGGATCGGCCACCGGGTCGTAGGCCGTGCCGAAGCCGACGTTGCGTCCCAGCGAGGTGTTCTCGTCGGGCAGCAGCGGCGTCGTGATGCCCATCTCGTTCAGATAGGCGTCAGCGGCGAACGACTCGAGCGACGCATGCTGCGACTTCCAGCCGAAGCGCCCGATGCGCGGCGCGTTGTTGGCCTCGAGCACGGCGACCATCTGCGCGGTGCCGCGGATCGCCGCCGGCTGCGCGTCGCGCAGCTTGAGCAGCGTGTCGTTGGCGATCGCCTCGATGAAACCCGCGCCCAGCGTGTTGGTCGAGATGCGCAACGTGCTGACGCTGTCCTCGAACGGCACGCGTTCGAAGATGTCGGCGTTCGTCGATCGCGACTGGATCAGCGAGCCGCCCACCGACTCCACGAACTGCAGCAGGTCCATGCGGCCGGTGCGGTGCTCGGCCACCTGGCTGGCGCCGCCGGTCACGATGTTCTGGTGACATTCGCGGCACGACTGCGCGTTGTAGGTGGGCCCCAGTCCGTCGGCGACGTGTTCGACCTCCTCGAAGATGAAGCGGTTGTCGTTGAAGGATCGCAGGGCGACGACGGTGTCCTCGGTCAACGCGTCGTAGTTGGGCCCCTGGTTGTCGAAGCCGTTGGTCTTGTTGTCGAACGCGGCCGGCGCCTCGCGAAACGGACCGCCGGAGATGGGCTCGGTGGCCGCCGCGCGTGCGTCCGGTGCCGCGATGGCGGTGTTCGTCGTGGTGGAGGTGACGCCCGGGTCGCCGGTCTCCCTGTCGACCGGCAGGCCCGAAGGCAGGAATCGATTCTGTTGGACGTTGGACACCGCCACCTGGGCGGTGGAATCCCGGCTCGCGCCGGTGCAGATGACGAAGGATGCCGCGATCGCGGCGATAGTTAGACCCCGATTGCTCATTGTGTGACTCCCGTATCCCTGGGAAAAAAACGCGCTCTGGGCGCGCAGTCATGCGCGCCCCCTTCCAGGCAAGCGGGGACAACCTCCTCCCGTAGGAGGAATCTTTCAAAGTGACGCCGGACGCGGACGCGGCCGGCGAGCAACACTGGTGGTCTTTAGGCCACGCCGTCGAATATCTTCAACGCGCGTCGCGACGCGAAATGGCGCCAGCTCTCCGTCAGCCAGTCTTCGAGCTCGCGCACCGGCAGGCCCTGCTCGAGATCGAGCGCCATCCAGCCCTTGTTGCCGCTGTACTTCGGGATGTGGAGGCGTGGGTCGAGCGACAGCGGCCCCTGGCGCTCGATGCCGGTCCAGAAATGCACGGCCAGACCTTTGCCGTAGTCGTGCAGCGTCGCGAAAGTTTTCTTGCCGGCGAGCCACGAGCCGCCGCCCCACTGCTCGCCTTCGCTGGTCTCGGGCAGCTTCGACACGATCCGGCGGATCGCGGCGATCGCCTTCAGCGCCTTCGGCGCCTTCAATCGGTCGATCTCCTCGGGCTTCATCTTCGCCGTCGGCGCGGCGACGGCCGGCGCTTTTTTCATCGTCGCGACGAGTTTCGGCGGCGACGAGTTCGCGTACGCCATGGCCACGAGGTCCGTGACCAGTTTCCACGACACGCCCTTGTTGAGCTCCACGCCGATCCAGCCGTATGGCCCGACGTACGGCGGCTTGTACAGGTGCTTCGACGACGCCAGCAGCCGCGACTGCTCGAGCTTCGGCGTCGCCAGCCACAGACCGACGTGTCCGTCGCCATGGTGGTTCAGCGCCCACGCCGCGAAAATCTTGCCCTTGCGCGCGCGGAAGTTGGGCGAGCCGTGCGACTCGAACTCCTCGGCATCCGGGAACGCGAGGCACAGCTCGCGCACGGCGTCTTCGATGCGGCGCTGGCGACGACTAGCCATCGCAACCTTTCAGGCTTTTCTCGTCGAAGCCGGGACCGAAGTTGAACACGAACACGGGGCCGAGCTCGATCACCTGTTTCGCGGTGGCCAGGTGGATCGACACGCTGCCTTTCTTCTCGCCGAGCGCGCCGCCCGCGACGCGATGGGCGCAATGCGCCTTCCACTCGCTGCCGATGTCGGAGCTCATCTCCATGACCGACGTCCACGGCGGCGAGTTCATCTGGATGCGCGCGGTGAGCTTGCTGCCGCCCTCGGCCGGCTCCGCGGCGCGCGCGTAGTACATCAGCATGATCACGTCGCCCGCGTTGATCGCGCCGGCGACCGGCGAGCTCGCCTGCACGTCCCAGGGATTCGCGCCCTTGTTGGCCTTGATGCGGAACGCATGGTCGCCGGGCACGGCACCGGCCGGCGTGACTTCGAAGTACTTCGCCTTGGGTTTGTCGGGCGTGATGTACCAGGCGCCGTTCGAGTCGTTGTTGATCGTCTTGGTCCAGATGTCGACGTCGGCCGACGCCACGGCGGCGGCCGCGAGCGCGAAGGCCGCGAGAAGAGCGAGTTTCACGAGTCCCCCCTGAAGTTCCGCGTCCCTGCGCTGTCGTTTATGTTTTCAGATACGTATCGAAGAAATCGATGGTCCGATGCCAGGCCAGCTTCGCCGCCGCCTCGTTGTACCGTGCGGCGCTCGAATCGTTGTGGAAGCCGTGCTGCGTGCCGGGATACATGTTCAGGCTGTACGGCACCTTGGCCGCGTCGAGCGCGGCGCGGAATTCCGGGATGCCGGCGTTGATGCGTTCGTCGTCGCCGGCGTAGTTCAGCAGGATGGGCGCCTTCAGTTTCGGCACGTCCGCGGTCGGCAGCTGCTTGCCGTAGAAACACACGGCCGCATCCACGCCGACCGTCTCGACCGCGGCGCGCAGCGCGAGCCCGCCGCCGTAGCAGAAGCCGACGACGCCGACCTTGCCGTTGTTGCTGTAGTCCGCGGCGATCCACGGCACCGCCGCCAGCACGTCGGTGGCGATGCGCTCGGGCTCCTGCTTCGCGAACAGGTCGCGCGCCGCTTCCTGGTCGGCCGGCGCGCCGCCCGCGATGGACAATCCATCGGGCGCGATCGCGGTGTAGCCGGCCAGCGCCGCGCGTCGCGTGACGTCCTCGATGTGATCGTTCAACCCGCGGTTCTCGTGGATCACGACGATGCCGGGGATCTTCTCGCTGCGCTTGATCTTCGCGGGACGCACGACGTATGCCTTCACCGGGCCGTTCGGTCCGTTGAACTCGATCTTCTCGCCCTTGAGCCGCTTGTCCTCGGGCTCCACCTGGCGCGCCTGCGCGTAGTTGGGCTCGAGCACGGCCAGCGCCGTGGTCGCCGCGGCCGAACTACCGGCGATCGCCGCGAGCCGCGTGAGGAAATCGCGCCGCGGCAGCGCCGTGTGCACGTACTCGTTGTAGAGATCGATGATGCGGCGGTCGACCACGGCTCACCTCTTCGGCTACGTCAGATCATTCCCAATAGGCAGGTGTCTTCATCTGCGCGATCGGCACGCAGCCGTGATACGCGGTCGGCACGGCCTCGTACGTCATGTTCTGCGTGATGCCGGGCTGCGTCGTGAAATAGCCGAGCAGCGCGAGTTCGCGCGTCATCAGGATGAACGGCTTCGGCTGCTTGCGGTCGCCGGCCTGGGCCTGTGTCAGGGCCTGCGACAGCGACGTTTTCACGAACTCCGTGCGCGCGGCGCGATCCTGTTCGAGGAAGTCCTTGCCGCCCTGCTTCGCCGCGACGAGGAACTCCGCGCAGCCTTTCGTGAAGCGGTCCTGCGACTCCGCGTCGTACACCGCGTCGAGCGCGACGTCGATGAACGCCGGCACGCCGACCTCCTTCGCGCCGGCCGTGTCGGTCTTCGGGATCATGATGTCCACGATCTCGGCGACGACGTCGAACTCTCCCGGCTTCAACCGCTTCAGCGACGAGGGCGCGACCGCGGTCGCGGCTTCCTTCGCCGAACAGCCCTGCAGGATCGCCAGCGCGGCCGGTGCGCTGATCGCCCCGCCGAGGATCCACGCCGCGCGACGCAGCAGTTCGCGCCGCCGAATCGTCTCCACCGTCTCGTCCTGCTGGCTCATAGGTTGCCCTTCTTCGATTCCGAAACGGCGTGGTCCACGGCGCGTGCCGTGAACGCCATGTACGTCAACGACGGGTTCTGGCAGCCGAACGACGGCATGAACGAGCCATCGGTGACGAACACGTTCTTGCAGGCGTGCACCTGATTGAACTTGTTGAGCACCGACTTCTTCGGGTCCGAGCCCATGCGCGCGGTGCCGCTCTCGTGGATGCTGTTGCCCATGTTGTACGAATCGCTCTTCACGACCACGTTCTTGTAGCCCGCCGCCTCGAGCATCTCCGCGGCGTCGTTCAGCATGTCCTTTTCCATCTTGCGCTCGTTCTCGCGCACGTGGGCGTTGACCACCACCAGCGGCAGACCGAACTTGTCCTTCTTGTCCGGATCGAGGCGCATGTGGTTGTCGTGATTCGGCAGGATTTCGCCGAACGCGGTCATCCCGACGTTCCACGGGCCGGCCTCGCGCATCGCCTTCTTGAGATCGTCGCCGATCAGCTCGCTGTCGTTGAGCCGGCCCCAGTTGGCGCGTCCGGCACGGCCCTGGTAACCGAAGCCGCGCAGATAGTCGCGCTTGTCCTTGCCGACGTTGCGATAGCGCGGGATGTAGAAACCGTTCGGCCGGCGGCCGGTGTAGGCGGCATCGAGGTACCCCTCGACACTCGCGCTCGAATTGCCCGGCTTGTTGTGGTCCATGATGTTGTGGCCGAGCTCGCCCGAATCGTTGCCGAATCCGTTCGGGAACCGCTTCGATTTCGAATTGAGCAGGATATAGGCCGAGCCCATCGCCGACGCACAAAGGAAGACGATCTTCGCGAAATACTCGGTCTGCTGGCGCGTCTCGGCGTCGATGACGCGCACGCCGGTGGCGCGGCCCTTCGCCTCGTCGTAGATGAGCTCGTACACGATCTGGTTCGGGACCAGCGTCATGTTCCCGGTGCGTTCGGCCGAGGGCAGCGTCGACGACACGCTCGAGAAATAGCCGCCGTACGGGCAGCCGCGGATGCAGAGATTGCGCGCCTGGCAGGTGCCACGCTGCGGGCTCTCGTTGTGGGTCAGCGGTGCGGTGAGGTTCGCGCAGCGGCCGATGATGAGCTTGCGATCGAGCTTGTCGGCGAGAATTTTCTTGAAGTCCTGCTCGACGCAGTTGAGATCGTGCGGCGGGAGGTATTTTCCGTCGGGTAGTTGGGGAAGGCCTTCGAGGCTGCCGCTGATCCCGGCGAAGGTCTCCACCTTGTCGTACCACGGCGCGATCTCTGCGTAGCTGACCGGCCACGGGATGGCGACACCTTCCTTCGCGTTCGCTTCGAAGTCCATCGGACTGAAGCGATAGCTCTGCCGCGCCCACATCAATGAGCGCCCGCCAACGTGATAGCCGCGCAGCCAGTCGAACTTGTGGTCTTCCTCGACGTACGGATGTTCGATGTCGTCGACGAACCAGTGTTCGTTCGCCGGCGTGGGATAGCCGGTGCGCGTCTGCACGGGCTTGCGGCGGCGGATGTCCTGCGTGATGCGGTTGCCGTACGGCAGATCCCAGGGATCCTTCAACGCCGTGGGGTACTCGGGATGTTTGACGAGGCGCCCGCGGTCGAGCACCAGCGTCTTCAGTCCCTTCTCCGTCAGTTCCTTGGCGGCCCAGCCCCCGCTGATGCCCGTACCGACGACGATCGCGTCAAAGGATTTGGATTCCATGATCTACTTGACCCCCCGCTGAGCAGCGAACGGATTATGGACTACTGGCGCGTTCTACAGGTTCCGTTCCGGCCCGCGTGCCTGATGCTGATCGCGATCGTGTCGGTGTTGATGACGTTTTTCGGTTCCGCCCGCCAGCTCGGCATGGTCGGCCTGCTCTCCCTGATCGGCACGCTCATCCTCCAGGTCTGGATCTTCAAGTATTGCTACGTGTTGATCGGCCACCTCGCCAATGGCCGCGACGATCCGCCGGTGCTCGACCTCGACATGCTGAGCCCGTTCGAGATCCGGCCGTGGGTGCAGGTCGCCGTCATCGCCGCGGCCGGGGGCTTGTGCTGGGTGATCGGCGGCAAGGCCGGCGTGATGCTCGGGCTGTGTTTCCTGCTCCTGCTGCCCGCGTCCATCGCGTTGCTGGGTTACGGCGAGATGCCCTGGCAGGCCGCGAACCCGCTGGCGTTGTACCGGGTCGTTCGCGGGCTCGGCCCGTATTACCTCGGACTGATCGGCGCGATGCTGCTGTACGCGCTCGTCGCCTGGTTCGTCGCGTCGCGCGGGTTTCCGCTGCTGGTCTCGCAGGCGGTCAACCTCACGCTGGAGATCTCCTTCTTCGGCCTGATCGGCGGCGCACTGTATTTCCGCCGACGGCAGCTCGGCTTCGAGGCGCAGGTCAGCCCCGAGCGCACGGCGGCGCGCGAGGAACGCGAACGCGAGCAGGTGCGCGCGCGCATGCTCGACGACGTGTTCACGCAGGTGCGCATCGGCAAACACGTGGACTCCACGCGGCCGCTGGCCGACTGGTTCCGCGGTCTCGACGGCGACGTCGCGACGCGCGATGCGGTGTTCGTCGCCGAGCAGGCCATCGCCTGGCAGATCGCGCCGGCGCTGAATCCCATCGGCAGCACGCTGATCCGTCACCTGCTGCGCGCCGGCCGGCCCGATTCCGCGCTCGAGGTCTTCCGCCTGCTGCGCGCGCAATCGCGCACGTTCACGATGGATTCGGCCGACGACCTGCGCTCGCTGGCGGATTACGCCGAATCCGGCGGCGACCCCGACCTGGCCGCGTCGATGCGGCTCGAAACGCCGGTGTTCCACCCGCGCCGCTGACCGGGTGACAGGTGTCACCGGGGTCGGCTGACACCCGGTACTGAACCCGCCGGCGGCGTTCCGCGAGACTTTCCCCACTGGAGGGAACATGTCTCAGACCCCGCTCGCCCGACTCACCGGCGCCGTCAAGAAATACGGCAGCCTCACCGCGCTCGATGGGCTCGACCTCGCCGTCGATCGCGGCGAACTGCTGGCGCTGCTCGGCCCGAACGGCGCCGGCAAGTCGACCGCCATCTCGATCCTGCTGGGCCTGCAGCGCCCCGACGCCGGGTCCGCCGCGCTGTTCGGCGAGGACCCGCAGTCGCTCGATGCCAGGCGCCGCATCGGCATCATGATGCAGGAGGTGATGTTGTCGCCGGTGATGCGCGCCCGCGAGCTGCTGCTGCAGGTGGCGAGCTACTACCCCTCTCCCTACGATCCGGCGCACGTCATCGACCGCCTGAACCTCGGCGCGATCGCCGAACGCCCGTACGGAAAACTCTCGGGCGGGCAGAAGCGCCAGGTGCAGTTCGGCATGGCGCTGGTCGGGCGGCCCGAGCTGCTGTTCCTCGACGAACCCACCGTCGGCCTCGACGTGCAGTCGCGCGAGGCGTTGTGGAAGGTGCTGCGCGACCTGGTCCACGAGGGCTGCTCGATCGTGCTGACCACCCACTACCTCGAGGAGGCGGAGGCGCTGGCGAACCGCGTCGCCGTGATGACGCGCGGCAAACTCGTGGCCGGCGGCACCGTCGAGGAGATCCGCGCGCACGTCTCGCGCAAGACGATCAGCTGCCGCACGCGGCTCGACGCCGCCCAGATCCGCACGTGGCCGGGCGTGCAGGCCGTCGGCGACGACAACGGCCGCCTGCAGATCGTGACGCGCGAAGCCGAGTCGGTGCTCTACCGCCTGCTGGCCGCGGATACGGACGTGCGCGACATCGAGGTGAAACGCGCCGGACTGGCGGAAGCCTTCACCGAGATAACGGCCGCCAGCACGTCGGAGAAACTGCAATGAGCACCACCACCGCGATGAGCACCGGCCGCATCCTGGCCGCGTACGCCACCGACATCCGCTTCGAGCTGACGAAGATGCTGCGCACGCCGGCGTTCGCGCTGCCGACGCTGCTGTTCCCGGCGATGTTCTACCTGATCTTCGGCGTGTTGATCGGCGCGAAGAACGGGCCCGCCGAGGGACTGGGCACGTTCGCGCGCCTCACCGTGTTCGGCACGATGGCGCCCGGCCTGTTCGGCTTCGGCGTGTCGCTGGCGTTCGAGCGCGAGTACGGCACGCTGATCTACAAGCAGGCGCTGCCGATGCCGCACGGCTCCTATCTACTGGCGCGGATGGTCATGGCGATGATGTTCGCCGCCATCATCTCGACGCTGATGATCCTGCTGGCGGTGTTCGCGGCGCACGTGCCGATGACGGCCGGACAGATCGCGCAGACGTTCCTGGTGCAGGTGCTGGGCGTGTTGCCCTTCTGCGCGCTCGGCCTGATGGTCGGTGCGTACGCCTCGGGCCAGGCCGCGCCCGCGCTGGTCAACCTCATCTACATCCCGATGTCGTTCCTGTCGGGCCTGTGGGTGCCGCTGCAGTTCCTGCCGAAGTTCCTGCAGCAGCTGGCGCCGGTGTGGCCGTCGTTCCACCTCTCGCAGCTGGCGCTGGGCGCGGTCGGCCGCGACCAGTTCGGCGCGACGTCGAGCCACGTGCTCGCACTGCTCGGCGTGACGCTGCTGTGTTTCACGATCGCCATGCGCAAGCTCGGCAGCGGCGGCATGCGGCTGCTCGGCGGCAAGTCGACGAGCGGTGGAACGGTGTCGTTCGCGCGCCGCGTCGGCGGCCTCGCGGCGATCGCCGTGTCGATCGCGCTGTTCGTCGCCGGTGTATCCGGCGGCACGGCGAAGGTGGTCGCGGCGCCGGCCGGCACGTCGGAGACGGCATCCGCTGCAACGGACGCCGCCGCCAGCCTGCCGGCCGGCGTCCCCGCGCCGGCCGACACCGCGCTCTCGGATTTCGACCACGGCTCCGACCGCACGCCCTATGGCGAAGGCTGGCACGCCGGTGGCGACGAAACGCGCGGCGGCAACTCGCATGCGACGCAGAAGGTCGTCGATGGCGCACTGGTCGTCAGCGGCACGGTCGGCGACGCCATCGCCTATCCATTCGCCGGCACGGTGTTCTTCCCGTCCGGCTACGAGCCCGGCAGGTTCATGGACTACTCGGGCAAACACACGCTGAGCTTCCGCGCGCGCGGCGACGGGCATCAGTACACCGTCGCGTTCCTGTCGGGCGTACAGGTGGACGCGATCCCGGCGATGGTCACGTTCACCGCCGGCAGCGACTGGACCGACGTGAAGATCGATCTCGACTCGCTGGCGGCGCTCGACCGGCAGCGCGTCCACGGCATCGTCATCGGCAGTCTCGGGCCGCCAGGGGATTTCCGCTTCGAGATCGACGACGTCGAGTTGCGTTAGGATGCCGGCACCGTGACACCCCAGCAGCTTCTCAAGAACATCCGGGAGCCGCCGCCGGACTCGCTGGTCGGCATCATGACGCGCGCGGACGGCCGCGTGATGCGCACGATGCCGTTCGTCATCCTGTTCAACCTGGCGTGGGTGTTCTTCTGGCCGCTGCTGGCACGGCAGTCCTTCGTGCATGTGATCCTGCCGACGCTGATCTCGGTCCCGGTGTTCGTGTACCTGCACCTGAGCACGTATTTCACCGGCGGCGGCGCGCGCGTGCGCTGGCGCTACATCGGCTGCATCGTCTCGCTGGCGTACGTGCTGACGTGGTTCAACCTCGCCGCGCTCGGCTACCTCATCTTCAGTTTCTTCACGATCGCGTTCTCGACGACGATGCGCGGCGCGTATCTGACCATCGGCGGCGTCATCGCCGGCTACGTCATCGAGGTCGTGCTGCTGCAGCACGACACCACGACGATCGCCAGCGTCGCGCTGCCCGCCGTGCTGCTCGGCATCTCGGCCATCTACACCGCGTACATGGCGCAGCAGCAGGCGAAGCTCCGGCGCAGCACCGAGGAGATCCTGCGGCTCGCGACGCTGGCCGAACGCGAACGCATCGGCCGCGACCTGCACGACACGCTGGGACACACGTTGTCGGTGGTGGCGCTGAAGTCGGAGCTGGCGCGCAAGCTGATCGATCACGATCTCGACGCGGCGCGCCGCGAGATGGCCGAGGTCGAGCGCGTCGCGCGCGACACGTTGTCGCAGGTGCGCGCGGCGGTGTCCGGCATCCGCAATGCGGCGATCGCGGCGGAGCTGCAGGCGGCGATCGCGCTGCTCGAGGCGCAGGGCGTCAAGGTCAAATGCGAGACGGAGCGCGTGCAGCTGCCGCACGAGCGCGAGACCGCGCTGGCCCTGTCGTTGCGCGAGGCGACGACGAACATCCGCCGGCACGCGGCGGCGTCGGGCGTGGTGATCCGCCTGCGGCAGGACACGTCGCGCGTGACCATGGAAGTCGTCGACAACGGCCGCGGCGGGCGCATCGTGCCGGGCAATGGTCTGAACGGCATGCGCGAGCGGCTCGGCAACGTCGGCGGCACGCTGACGGTGGGTGTGGCGCAGGAAGGCGGCACGCGATTGTTCGTGTCCATCCCGGGCGCGGCATGATCCGCATCCTGCTCGCCGAGGACCAGGCGATGGTGCGCGGCGCGCTCGGCGCGCTGCTCGGGCTCGAGCGCGACATCGAGGTGCTGGGCGCGGCGCCGGATGGCGTGCAGGCGCTGGCGGACTGCAGGCGGCTGAAGCCGGACATCGTCGTGACGGACATCGAGATGCCGGGGCTCACGGGCATCGAGCTGGCGCAGAAGATCCAGGCGGAGCAGCTGCCGATCAAGGTGGTCATCGTGACCACGTTCGCGCGCCAGGGTTACCTGCGCCGCGCGCTCGACGCCGGCGTGAAGGGCTATCTACTCAAGGACTCGCCGGCCGAGAAGCTGGCCGAAGCGCTGCGCAACGTGTTCCGCGGCGGCAAGGCGATCGACCCGGCGCTCGCGGTCGAGGCGTGGAACGAATCGGATCCGCTGAACGACCGCGAGCGGCAGATCCTGCGCCTGTCCGGCGAGGGACTGACCGCGCCGCAGATCGCGGAGCAGCTCGGGCTGTCGCCCGGGACCGTGCGCAACTACCTCTCCGAGGCGATCGGCAAGCTCGGCGGGAACAACCGGATCGATGCGTACCGGCTGGCCCGTCAGCGGGGGTGGTTGTGAGAGAGGCGGTGTCGCCGCTAGCCCCGCCCTATGTACGGCATCTTCGGCGGCAATATCGTCATGAACTGGATGTTCGCCCCGAGCGGTAGTTTGGCCATGTGCAGCACCGCCTCCGCGACGTGACGCACGTCCATCATCGGCTCCGCCTGCGGCAGCGCCGCGGCGAGCTCGGTCAGCGCGTTGCCGATGTCGATCTGTCCGCAGGCGATGTCGTACTTGCGCCCGTCGAGAGACGTCGAGCGCGTCAGCCCGGTGATGCCGTGCTTCGAGGCCGTGTACGGCGCCGAATTCGCGCGCGGCACGTGCGCCGAGATCGAGCCGTTGTTGATGATCCGCCCGCCGCGCGGCGTCTGCGCCTTCATCACGCGGAACGCCTGCTGCGTGCACAGGAACGCGCCCGTGAGATTCGTGTCGATCACGCGGCGCCACTGCGCCAGCGTCAGATCCTCGAGGTTCACGCCCAGCGGCGTCCCGACGCCCGCGTTGTTGAACAACACGTCGAGCCGGCCGAAGGTCCGCACCGTCACGTCGAACATCGCGCGGACGTCGTCTTCGCTGGTGACGTCGCACTCGACGATGAGCGAGCGGGCGCCGGCCGACTCACTACCGGCCGTCGCGACCGCCTCCAGCTTGTCGCGCTCGCGTCCCGCCAGCACCGCTTCCAATTTGTCGTGCTCGCGTCCCGCCAGCACGACGCTCCACCCCTCCCGCAGGAACTCCAGCGCCGTCGCCTTGCCGATCCCGCTTCCCGCGCCCGTGACGAGCGCGACTCCCTTCTCCGCCATGATCTCCCCTCGTGACCTGACTACTCTTCGCCGCGACGCGTCACGAGCTCGGCGAAGTCGCCGTTCTCGTCCACGCGCAGCTCCATTTCGATGGGCTGGCAGCAAACCTGACAGTCCTCGACATATCTGCACGGACCCGCGCTGGCATCGGCGCTAGTCTCGAACTGCTCTCCGCAGTAGGGGCAGCCGACCACGACGAACGCGGGATTCGCATCCTTGTCGTCGCGCGCGGACTCGGCGCCGATCGCCGGCTCGAGGCCGTACAGCGCATCGATCTCCGCATCCGTCAGTGTCTTTCCGGGAGGACTCATGTTCGCTTCGACTCGTGACTCGATGTTCGCACGACTGCTCCTGCTCGGCTTCGCCGGCTTCCTGATGGCGGCGCAGACCAGTTGTTCCGTCGGCGATGGCGAAGGCAAGGCCGGGATCCGCGATCCGGAAAGTCCGGGCACCGGCACCAACACCGGCAACACGTTCGCGACGACACTCACGCTGAAGGATTCCTCCGGCCGCATCACCGGCCATTTTTCCCGCGGCGAGCTGATCACGTTCGAGCTCACCGTTCTCAACCGGACGGACGCCGCACTCGACTTGTCGTTCCCGTCGTCGGGCGGCTGGCACGACTTCCGCGTCTTCGACCGCGGCACCGACACCGCCCGCTGGGCCTGGCAGGCGGACAAGCTGTTCGCGGCCGTCGTCACGAAATTCACCGTGCCTGCCCGGGGCAGCCAGACGTTCACGGGCACCTGGGACCAGGTGTCGGGCGACGGGATCGTCCCCCGCGGGCCTTATGACGCCTGGGGCGTGTTCCTGCCGATCCCGGGCCAGATCCCCGGCCTGACCCCCGAGGAAACGCAGTCCCCGCGGGTGACCTTCTCGATCGATTAGCGCCCGATTTCTTGCGGGGCGCTGCAACCCCGTGTGCGGCCGGCCCGTATTCATGGCAGGGACATACACAAGGAGCCCGCCGTGAAACACCGCACCCTGGCCTTCATCGCCTGCCTGGCCCTGCCGCTCTCCGCGCTGGCCGCCTCCCCCGAGCTGAGAATCCCGAACTTCATGCACTTGAAAGGCAAGGCCATCGAGTCGGTCGACGTGACGCTCGACGGCCTGCTGCTCGGCGTGGTCCGGAAGCTGGCGCGCACGAGCGACGACCCGGAGGTCAAGATCCTCGAGGACATCCAGTCCGTCCGCGTCCGCAACTTCACCTTCGACACCGACGACGCCTATCCCCTCGACGACGTCGATTCCGTGCGCCGCCAGCTCGCCGCGCCGGGCTGGAGCCAGCTGGTCTCGGCCCACAAGCGCAACGACGAGCACGTCGACGTCTACCTGTGCGCGGAGCAGGACAAGGTGCTCGGCCTGGCCGTCGTCGCGAGCGACAAGCGCTCGTTCACCATCGTGAACATCGTCGGCAACATCGATATCGACAAGCTCGCGAAGCTCGAAGGACAATTCGGCATCCCGAAGATGGACGTGGAACGCTGATGCGGATGCGCCGTGGGTCTCAACGTCCCGCAATCGATGGCTGATTCGCTGCTGGTGCGCGCCCGCGGCGGGGACGCGGCCGCGTTCGCCGGGCTGGTGCGCGCGCACCAGCGCTCGGTGTACAGCATCGGCTGGCGCATGCTGCGCCGGCGCGACGCGGCCGAGGACCTGGCGCAGGACGTGTTCCTGCAGCTGTACCGCAAGCTCGACCACATCGAATCGATGGAGCACTGCGGATTCTGGCTGCGGCGCGTCGCCGCGAACCTCGCCATCGACTGGCTGCGCCGCGTGCCGTACTCGGCGACGCAGCCACTCGAAGAAGGCGCCGCGGTTGCCGCGCCGCTGCGCGACGACGACCCGTTGATGAGCCGGCAGCTCGACCGGTTGCTGGGCGAACTGTCGCCGGCGGCGCGCGCCGTGATGCTGCTGCGCTACCAGGAAGATCTCGACGTGGCGGACGTGGGCGCCGCGCTCGACATGCCCGTGAACACCGTGAAGAGCCACATCAAGCGTTCGCTGACCCAGCTGCGCAGCCGGATGATCGGCGCGAAGCTGGTCGATTGCGAGGTACCGACATGAGCGAGAACTTCGAAAACGAACTGCGGCGCGCCCTGCGGCCGATCGACGCCCCCGACGGGTTCGCGGAGCGCGTGATGCGCGCCCTGCCCGCGCAGCGCGACCGCGAGCCGCTGCCCGCGCCCGAAGCGTTGCCGACGCGACGGCTGGTCAGACGTTTCGCCGTGCCGGCCGCGTTCGCCGCGGCGCTGGTCGTCTCGATGCTGCTCGGCCAGCACGTCGCCGACGTGCAGCGGCAGCGGACCGAACAGCAGGCGGGACTCGCCGCGAGCCGTGAATTGATGGAAGCGCTGAAAGTGACCAGCCAGAAGCTCGACCTGGCCTACCAGGCCGTGAAGACGCCGCCGCCACCGGCGGGAGACGAGGAGAACCGCACATGACCATCCGCATCGCGCTGCTGCTGGCCGCGCTCGAGAGCACCGCGCCGGTGTTGTCGCAGACGCCGCCGTTGAAGGGGCAGCTCAACATCCCGCAGTTCGCCGCGCTCGCCGACAAGGCCAGCGAATCCGTGAACGTCACGCTGGACTCCAAGCTGCTGAGCCTGGGCTGCCGCTTCCTGAACGCGGAAGACCCGGAGCAGGCGGACGCGAAGAAGCTCTGTACTTCACTGTCCGGCATCTACGTGCGCAGCTACACGTTCGACAAGGACTTCGCCTATCCGAAGGCGGACATCGAGGGCGTGCGCCGGCAGCTGTCGGCGCCGGGCTGGAACCGGATCGTCGAGGCGAAGAGCAACAAGGAAGGCACGAACGTCGACGTGTTCGTGCTGATCGACAACGACAAGGCCGCCGGCCTCGGCATCATCGCCAGCGAGCCGCGGCAGTTCACCATCGTCAACATCGTCGGCAACATCGATCTCGAACAACTGCACAGCCTCGAGGGCAAGTTCAGCATCCCGAACCTCGGGATCGAGACCGGGCCGAAGACGCCCGAGGCGCCGAAGAAGAAGCCCCAGCCCTAACTACCTACCTCAATGACTGCCGCGCCGCATCCAGTACGCCACCGCGGCCGGCAGCGCGAAGATCAGCAGGAAGATCGGCAGCTCCTCGGTGAACGAGTAACCCGCCTTCAGCACGCCGACCGCCAGGTTCGCGGCCGCGGCGACGAACCACACACCCATGAACAGCAGCGCGGCCGTCTTCAGACGCGGCGCGCCGCCGGTGTAGAAACCGGCGACGGCGAACGCGGCCAGCAGGACGAAACCGATCGCGATGATGATGGCCGTGCGCATGCGGATCAGGCCGGGCAGGCGTCGGGGAACGTCGTCGGCGCGTTCGCGTCGTGCGCGTCCGGCGCGGAGTAGATCTCGCCGAAGTGGAACGCGTCGGCGGACGGGCCCTTCGTGCGCAGCAGTTCGAGCTTCGCCACCGCTTCGGCGACGGTCGGGATGTACCCCGCCGGCACCCACCACAACACGTGCGGCATCGTCATGCGGTGGAACCACTCGCGCTTGCGCTTGAGGATCTCGACGTGGACCGTCTTGTAGACGTAGTTGCGCAGGTTCTCGACGTCGGTCCAGACGGAGAAGTTCACGATGATCTTCTCGCCCATCGGACGCAGTCCGGTGGCGTCGTTGCCCTCGCCCTGCAGCCGCCAGACGAAGCCCGGCGAGGCGTCCGCGAGCGCGTTGATGCGGTCGAGGTTGTCGACGAAATCCTTGAGCATCGGCGAATCGAGCGGGGCCTTGAGCTCGGCGACGTTGAGCTCGGCGAGGTGGTACTTGGACATCGATGTCTCCCGGGGTGGCGGCGGACCGCGTTTGTTTTTGGCTCCGACGCGCGTTATGCGTCCGCCGGGTCGGCGTGGCAATCGTTCATTGTGGGTAGATCGGGCGGCCGTCAGGTGGACGTGCTGTCGGGATTCTCGATCTGCAGGTCCTGGCCGGAGACGCGCGTGAGCTCCACGCCGTCGACGGTCATCTTCCACAGCCCGCCCTCTTCGTGCGGCGGCTTCGTCACGACGAACTCCGTGTTCATGAAGCCGACGCCGACGAGAAAACTGTCGCCCTTGAATTCCTTCAGCGGCGCGTCGATGCGGGTCGAGCGGTTGCCGGTCTTGCGTTCGTAGACGACGCGGCCGCCGGCGTAGATGACGAGCGACATCGACTCGTCGCCGGTGAGGCTCTTCCACTCGCCGGTGTAGGCGAGCCTTTCGGCGGGCAGTGGCTGCTCGCAGGCCGCGAGCAGGGCCACCGATGCAAGCAGCGCGACCGCGGCCCGCTTCACGGCGCCACCTTCGCGACGCGCACGCCGACCGCTTTCAACGCTGCGATCAGCTCGGCGGGCCGATTGACCCGCAACCGCATCGTGCGCTGCTCGCGTGCCACATCCCGGTACGACACCTTCACCCAGCGCGCATCGATCTGCGCGGCGGAATCGATGTCCTTCGGCGACACGTGCGCGCGCGGGTCGATGGAATTCGAATACATGAGCAGGTTCAGCGGGAACATCGCCTCGATGGCGAATTCCTCGCGCGTGACCCAGACGAACAGGCAGTTGTTGGCGCCGCCGAGCTTCGTCATCAGGTTGGCGTCGACGTGCCCGGAAGCGCGCGCCTCGCCGAACAACGCGCCGGCGGGGATCGCCGGACGCACCGGCCGACCCTGCGCACGCAGCGCGCGCGCCGCCCACGTCATGCGCCAGATCACGAACACCAGCGTGAACAGCGCCAGGAACGGCGAGAGGTAATTGGCGAAGTCGAGGATCTTCTGCATCACAGCCCGCGCGCGATGACCTCTTTCATGATCTCGTTCGTGCCGCCGTAGATGCGCTGCACGCGCGAGTCCGCGAACAGGCGGCACACGAGATACTCGTTCATGTAGCCGTAGCCGCCGTGCAGCTGCACGCATTCGTCGAGCACGTGCTGCTGCATGTCGGTCGTCCACCACTTGGCCATCGACGCGGTCTCGGTGTCGAGCTTGCCGGCGACGAGATCCACGACGCAGCGATCCGAGAACACGCGCGCGATCCGCGCGATGCTCGCGATCTCGGCGAGCTTGAAGCGCGTGTTCTGGTAGTTGAACACGGGCTGGCCGAAGGTCTTCCTCTCGCGCACGTACTTCAGCGTCTCGTCGATGCCGCCTTCCATCGCGCCGACGGCGCCGACCGCGATCACCGTGCGTTCGTACGGCAGGTCGTGCATCAGCTGGTGCATGCCCTCGCCTTCGACGCCGCCGAGCAGGCAATCGGCCGGCACCTGCACGCCTTCGAAGAACAGCTCCGACGTGTCCTGGCCGTGCAGGCCCATCTTGTCGAGCACGCGGCCGACGCGATAACCGGCGAGGTCCTTCGTCTCGACCATCAGGATGGAGAGACCCTTGTTGCGGTCGGCGTCCGTGCGCACGACCAGCATCAGCAGGCCCGCGAGCCAGCCGTTCGTGATGAACGTCTTGCCGCCGTCGACGACGTAGTGGTCGCCTTGTTTGACGGCGCGCGTGCGGATGCCCTTGAGATCGGAGCCGGTGCCGGGCTCGGTCATGCAGATGGCGCCGACCAGCTCGCCGGCCGCCATGCGCGGCAGCCAGCGCTGCTTCTGTTCCTCGGTGCCGTGATTCAGCACGTAGTGCGCGCACATGCTGTGCACGCCCTGGCCGAACGCGCCGAGCCCGCGGCGCGCGAGCTCGGTGTACATCACGGCCTCGTGACGGAAATCGCCGCCGCCACCGCCGTAGTCGGCCGGCACGTCGAGCAGCAGCAGCCCGGTCGCGCCGGCCTTGCGCCAGGTCTCGCGATCGACGTGGTGCTGCTCGCGCCAGCGCGTGTCGTTCGGGACCATCTCGCTTTCGATGAAGCGGACGACGGTGTCCTTGAACACCTCGAGGTCGTCGTCCATCCACGGAATGACGTAGGGATTCATGGCGGCAAGACTAACGGTTGTCGGCGCAGGTCGCGACGCGGGCGAACGTGAAGGAGCCGCCGGGGTATCCATTGAAAGAGTACTCGCGGTCCGCGACGGGCTTCTCGGCGAAGTCACGCAGCGTCTCGCCGACGCCGGTCTTGAACTCCGCCGCGAAGAGGTTCGAGCGCACGGTCAACGGTCCGGGATGCCCCGTGTTCACGACGATGCGCTTCGCGCCGCAGGCGTCCCAATCCAGCGAGACGGTCGCATCGCCGCGCACGCGGATGCCACGCACGCTGCCCTCGCGCCACGCCGCCGGTTTCGCCGGCAGCACGTCGATGACGCCGGCCTGGCTCTGCACCAGCATCTCGACGATACCGGCCGTCGCGCCGAAGTTGCCGTCGATCTGGAACGGCGGATGCGTGTCCCAGAGGTTCGGCAGCGTCGAATCGCGCAGCAGCCCGGCGAGTAGTTTGTGCGCACGGTCGCCGTCGCGCAGCCGTGCCCAGAAGTTGATCTTCCACGCGCGGCTCCAGCCGGTGCTGGCGTCGCCGCGCGCATCGAGCGTCTTGCGGGCCGCGGCCGCGAGTTCGGGATTCTTCCCGGGATCGATCGCGTGTCCGGGATGCAGCGCGAACAGGTGCGAGACGTGGCGATGATCTTCCTTGGCGTCGTCGAGATCCGCCTTCCATTCCTGCAGCTGGCCCCAGTGGCCGATGCGCAGGCCGCGGTCGAGCTTCGCCAGCGCGGCGGTCAATCGTGCCGCGAATTCCGCGTCGCCCTGCCGGCGCGCGGCCTCGAGCGTGCTGTCGAACAGGTCCGCGACGATCTGCTGCGACATCGACGCGCCCGCGGTGAACGGCCCGTGCTCCGGCGAGTAGCTGGGGCTGACGACGAGCTTGCCGTCCTTCGGATCCGTCACCAGCGCGTCGAGCCAGAATTCCGCGGCGCCCTTCATCACCGGCCACGCGCGCTTGCGCAGGAACGTGTCGTCGCGCGTGAACAGATAGTGTTCCCAGTAGTGCTGCGCCAGCCAGGCCGAGGCCTCCGGCTGCCAGAACGCGGTGGGCCAGTCGATCGGACCGACGTAGCCCCACGCATTCGTGTTCAGGAACAGCGTCCAGCCCTTCGCACCGAAGTAGCGTTCGGCGGCGATGCGACCCGGCGGCACGAGGTGCTCGACGAAATCGAACAGCGGGCCGACGGTCTCGACGAGGTTCGCGCTCTCCGCCGGCCAGTAGTTCATCTGCAGGTTGATGTTGACGTGGTAGTCCGCGTTCCACGGCGGCGTGGCCTTGTCGTTCCACACGCCCTGCAGGTTCGCGGGCAACGAGCCGGGCCGCGACGAGGCGATCAGCAGATAGCGCCCGTAGTTGAAATACAGCGTCTCGAGCAGGCGATCGTTCGCCGGATCGCCGCCGCCGTACGCCGCGCGCAGCTGGTCGGTGGGCATGTTCGCCGCGCCGTCGGCACCGAGGTTCAGCCACAACGACGCGTACAGGTGCTGGTGGTCGGCGACGTGCCGGTCGAGCAGCGCGGCGTAGCGCGACTCCGCGGCCTTCAGCACGTCGGCCGCCGCGACGTCCGCCGGTTCGACGCCGGCGGCGCGGTAGTCGGGATACCGCATCAGGTAGTTGGTGCGCGCGCCGAGCACGACGGTGACGGGGCAATCGCTGTCGACGATGAGCGAATATTCGTCGGCCGTCACCTGGCCGCACTCGGTGATCACGCGCAGGATGGCCGCGTATTTCAGGCCATTGGACTTCAGCGCGCCGGTGACGCGCAGGCGCGTCTTGTCGGTGCGCGTCTCGATCGTGCGGTTGTCGGGCACCGCGAGCCGGATGCGCAGCTTCTGTTTGCCGGTGGACGCCAGCTGCGCGACCAGCACCTGGTCGGGATACGACACGAAATATTCGCGCGTGATCTTCTGTCCGGCCTGCGTGAACGAGACGCGGGACAGGCCGTCGTAGAGATCGAGCTCGCGCCGGTAGTCGGTGGCCGGCGCGGCATCGCCGATGCGCTCGATGACGAGGTCGCCGAAGCTCTGATAGTCGCCGTAGTTGTGCATCTTGCGGCCGAGTAGTTTGGCCACTTCGTCGGGCGCCAGCGTGGCGCCGTCGACGAGCTTCTTGCCGACGGCGCGCATCGCGGCCGCCTGGGAGTCCTTGGGCAGGCCGTAGTCGTAGCCACCGTCGCTGCCCGGGCCGCCGGTCCACAAGGATTTCTCTGAGATCTGCAGCCGCTCGGAGTCGACGCCGCCGAACACCATGGCGCCGATGCGGCCGTTGCCGATCGGCAGCGCTTCCTTTTCCCAGTCGAGAGCGGGCTTGTCGTACCACAGCGTCTGCAGCGGCACGGCGTCGGGCGCGAGGCGGTCTGCGAAAGCCGGCGCGCAGAGTGTCAACAGCAAAATGGGGACGTACCCTGATTTCACGGTAACTCCCATCCGGTCGGCGATTCGAACGGCGCGAGGAATCCGATCGCCTCGATCTCGTGGATCTTCCCGCCCCAGATCTTGAACACGTGCACGGCTGGCAGATCGAACGGTTGGTACGGCAGCTTGCGCGTCGCCACCCCCGGCACGCCGTAGACCGCGATCTCCTGCTTGTCCATCGCGTGGCGGAAATGCGAGAGGCCGAACACCAGCCCGTTCTGCTCGTCGGCGATCCACACGCGGCGATCGTCGATGCGCGTGATGTACGACATGACCTGCGAATCGAGCTGCGCGGCGCAGCTCATCGCGCCGAACGGTGCGAAGTCGTCGTCGCTCGGGCCCGGCGGCACGGGTTTGCGCACGGCCTGCCCGCCATTCTCGAAGCGCACGCAGTCGTCGGCGAACGGGGCCAGCGAGCCGTTGTTCAGATCGAGCGCGTCGTAGTAGGACGCGCCGATGGCGAGCAGCCGGCCGCGCGCGTCGCGATACGGATCGATGACGGGACTGGTCAGCGCGAGCCGCGGCGATTGCAGGTTGACCATCACCTCGTCGCGCAACTTGTGGACCACGACATGCTCGGCCTCCGTGATCCTGCCGCCCTCGAGCTTCAGTCGCAGGCCGAGCTGGATCGGCCTGCCCTCTTCCTGCATCACCGCGAGCTCGCCCACCTGCTGCGCGACGACGTCGGGCACGACGATCCGGAACGTCGTCGGCACCGCCGACGCGGTCTTCCACAACCCGTCACCCGGCTGGATGCGGTGGATGTTCTCGACGATCTTCACGTCGCGCGCCAACGGCGCCTTCGACGGGTCGTGTGCGACCAGCGCGGCGAGGTAGCGGTCGGCGAGAGTAGTCAGGCAGGCGCGGTCGCAGGAAACATTCGCGGTATTGGCAGCGTGCGCGAACGGCGCGACGAGCACGAGTAGCAAAGCGTGACGGCTGTTCATGGCTCCCCCGGTGACCGGTGGAGTCTAAGAGGTGACTGTCCCCTTTTGCCAGGAAACGGGGACTGTCCCCATTTACGCGTTGACGGCCTTCAACACGCGCTGCGGCTGGGCGATCCCGTAACCCTGCGCGTAATCCACACCCAGCGACGTCAGCATCTGGATGATCTCGGCGTTCTCCGCGAACTCCGCGATCGTCTTCTTGCCGGTGAGGTGGCCGATCTCGTTGATCGACCGCACCATCTCGCGATCGATCGGGTCGTGCAGGATCTCGCGCACGAACGAGCCGTCGATCTTCAGGAAGTCGACGGGGAAATGCTTGAGGTAACCGAACGAACTCAGGCCCGTGCCGAAGTCGTCGAGCGCGAAGCGGCAACCGAGCTCGCGCAGCGCCTGGATAAAACGGTTCGCCTGGCTGAAGCTCGCGACCGCGGCCGTCTCCGTGATCTCGAAGCAGATCTTCGACGCGTCGATGCCGCTCTTCTGGAACTGCTCGATGACGAACGGCAGGAACTTGTCGTCGCCCAGGCTCTGGCCCGAGAGATTGATCGAGCACATCGCGAGTTTCTCGCGCTCGTCCGCCTCGCTGACCAGCCAGCGCAGCGCGGCTTCGATGACCCAGCGATCGATCGCCGGCGTGAGGCCGTAACGTTCGGCGGCGGCGATGAAGTTGTCGGGCGACACCATGCGGCCCGATTCATCGCGCATGCGCAGCAGCAGCTCGTAGTGCTGGCCGGGCTCGTTCCGCTGCAGCGGCTGGATCTGCATGCGATACAGCTCGAAGCGGCCCTCTTCCAGCGCCGAGTTGATGCGCGCGGCCCACTGCATCTCGCGGCGACGGCGCATCAGCTCGATGTCGTTCTCCGCGAAGCTGTGCACGCGGTTGCGGCCGGATTCCTTGGCGGCAGCGCAGGCGCTGTCCGCGGCCGACAGGATCGACGCCACGTCTTCGTTGTCCGCGGCAATCGGCACCACGCCGACGGACGCGCCGAGACGGAACACGCGGTCTTCCCACGTGAAACGGAAATTGCGGACGGCCTCGCGCAGCACTTCGGCCGTGCGCAGCGCCTCGTCCAGCGAGCAGGCTTCGAGCAGGATGCCGAACTCGTCGCCGCCGAGGCGCGCCAACGTGTCGCGCCAGCGCACCTTGCTCTTCAGCAGCGCGCCGACCTGGCCCAGCAACACGTCACCCGCGGAGTGGCCGCAGGTGTCGTTGATGATCTTGAACTGGTCGATGTCGAGGTAACACAGCGCATACGACGACTCGCGCGCCTTCGCGCTCTTCAGCGAGCGCTCGACGCGGCTCTCGAATTCGCGGCGATTCACGAGGCCGGTCAGCAGGTCATGCGACGCGTGGTACGAGAGGCGGCGATTCAGCTCGCGCGACTCGGTCACGTCGTGGAACACGAGCACGCCGCCGGACACCTGGCCGGCACCGTCACGGATCGGCGCCGCGGTGCTCTCGACGTACAGCTCGTTGCCGTCACGGCGGATCAGCAACATCGGGCGGACGCTCTTGATCGGCCGCGTGCGGCGGATCGAGACGCTCAGCGGATTCTCCAGCGGCTCGCAGGTCTCTTCGTGGAACGCGCGGTAGATCTCTTCGATGGGCCGCCCCATCGCGTCTTCCAGGCGCCAGCCGGTGAGCTGCTCGGCCACGGGATTGATGTAGTCGACCGTGCTGTTCGCGTCGGTCGTGATCACGCCGTCACCGATCGACTGCAGCGTGATCTGCGCGGATTCCTTCTCGCGGAACAGCGCCTCTTCGTAGAGCTTGCGTTCGGTGATGTCGAGCTCGACACCGACCAGGCGCAGCAGGCGCCCGTGTTCGTCGACGCGCGCCTTGGCGCGGCTCACTACCCAGCGCCAGTCACCGTTGCGGTGCTTCATGCGGTGGACGGATTCGAAGATCGGCGACTTGCCGGCGACGTGGTCGCGGATCGCGCTCTGCACGCGCGACATGTCTTCCGGATGCACGAGGCTGCGCCAGTCCGGCGAATCGAGCTGCGCGTCGATGGGATAACCCAGCATCTGCTTCCAGCGCGGCGAGAAGTGGACCTCGTTGCTCTCGATGTCGAAATCCCAGAGGCCGTCGTTGGCGGCGCCCTGCGCGAGTTCTAGTCGCTCTTCCAGCTTGTGCAGCCGGTGCTCGACGCGCAGGCGTTCGAGGCCGGTGCCGAGCGAATTGCCGAGGAGCTTCAGCAACAGCTGCAGGTTCACGTCCCACGCGCCGCGCGGCAGCGCGTTCGCGAGGCCCATGATGCCGGCCGGCTGCCCGGCGACGCGGATCGCGATCATCAGGACCGAGCCGATCGACAGCTCCGCGAGCCGCCGGCTTTCGGCAACTTGGTCCTTGCGCGGCGTCGCGCTGTCGCGGATCTCGGAGAGACGCAGGTGTTCGAGACGGCCCTTGAGCCAGGGATAGGTGTCCAGCGAGGTGCTGCGCCAGGCTTCGACGCGGCATTGCGCCAGCGCACCGTGGGCGGCGTAGACCTCGTGGATGGTGTTGCCGTCGGGTCCGAACAGCCAGACGAAGGCCGTGTCGACACCGCAGGAATCACGCAGGGAATTCAGCGACTCGCGGATCGTGTTCTCGACCTGCCCGCGGCGCACGTTCTGGAGGTCGACGGCGATCTTGGTACAGGCGATGTCGACGCCGAGCGTCTGCTTGCCGCCACGGGCGGACCAGACGCCGGTCGAAAAGACATCGGACGCCGTCAGATCGTGAGGATGTTCAGGTGCTTGAGCCACTCTTCTGCACGCTAGCGCGTGAAAACCCCGGTGGCTCGAACGCGCACCACAGATTCCGACGCCTGACCTCTCCCAAAGTTGCGAAGCATTCTGTCACAACGATTTAGGAACACAAGCTAAGTGCAGGCGGCTCAAAGGGAATGACTCGCAACGCCTTGCGGCGAGGCTGTATGAATCTCGATCAATCGATCGGATCAGCGGCTTTGGTGGTCGGGCTGGTAGTAGATCGCGCGCTTGGCGTTGCCCCGCTTCGCGCAGGACTCGTCGGCCGGCGACCGCACGAGATACCAGCGCTCGCCGGAGGCCTCACCCGCCAGCCGCGTATTGAGCATGAAGCACGGCGACAGCTGGTCCTGGGGCACGAGCAGCACGCGGTTCGGCATGCCGTCGAGCCAGGCCGCGGCGTCGAACGATTCCTGCGGCCCTTCGAGGAAGCGCCGGTGTCCGAAGTTGACCGTCGGACGATCGAGATACAGCAGGAACTGTTCCTTGTACGCGACCAGCGCGAGCTGTTCGTCGGCCGCCACCTGCGTCAGCACGCCGCGCGTGAAATCGCTGCCCGATCGTTCGCCGTTCATCTCGGGCGCCACCCAGTACGAGAACCAGATCGCCAGCGCGCCGAGTGACGCGGCGAACGCGGCCACGGGCTTGCGCCACAGCGCGAGCACGATCAACACGGCCGACGTCACGACGAACGGCAACATCGGCGGGATCCACTCGATCGGCAGCGCGCGGAACATCGGCACGATCCACAACGCGAGGCCGGCAATGAACATCAGCGCCGCGAACGCGATGCTGGCGATGCGCACGCCACGGCGCGCGAGCACGCCTTCGATCAGCGGCAGCGCGGCGATCGCGAGGCCGGGGATCGCGGGGTTCACGTACACACCACGCTTGCCGGGGCTCGCGGAGAAGAACAGCAGCACCAGCATCACCCAGCACAGCGGCAGCCAGACACGCGCGTCGCGCGCGGTCCACGCGCGTTTGAAACCGGGCACCAGCCAGAACAGCAGCAGGCTCCACGGCAACCACAGCGGCGGGATCACTTCGACGAGGAAGTAGTACCAGCCTTTGACGTGGTGCCAGGCCGCGGCGTAGCGGCCGACGGTCTGGCGGAACAGGATCTCGTCGCGATACGCCGTGTATTCGCCCGGACCGTGCGCGGCGACCGCGAGCAGCATCGGGACGAACCACAGGCAGATGCCGGCGAACATCGCGAGGGGCGCGAGCCACCAGCGCCAGCCGCCCTTCCCCGCGTCGAGCACCGGCAGGTGGTTCCACCGGAACGCGCGCATCGCGAAGAACGGGATCAACGCCAGCATCGGCAGGAACCCGACTCCCTTCGTGATGACTCCGAGGCCGGCGAACAAACCACCCAGTGCGTACCAGCCCCACGCGGGGCCGAGCAGCAGGTGCCGCAGCAGCGCGTACAGCGAGAACGTGGTCATGAAACACAACAGCGGATCGATCTGCGCGCCACGCATCGTCACGAGGAATTGCAGCGTGCAGCAGACGAGGATCGCGGACGCGAGCCCGGCACCGCGGCCGACGAGCCGCCGGCCGAGATCGTAGACGCAGAACATCACGCCGCCGGCCGCGAGGAACGATGGGATCAGGAACGACGCCTTCAACGAGCCGGTGAGCGTGTAGCCGATCGCGAGCAACCAGAAGAACAGCGGCGGCTTATCCTGGTAGAGATCGCCGCCGACGCGCGGGAACAGCCATTCGTGCGACAGCACCATGTCGCGCGCCACGGCCGCAAATCGCGGCTCGTCCGCGGGCCACGGATCGCGGATGCCGAGGCCGGTGCCGATGATCACGAACAACGCCAGCGCGAGCCACGCGAGGTCCTGCCAGCGGAAGGCGGATGGTGCCGTGACGACGGCGGCCGGCGGTGTCGACCGCTCGGGCGGCAGTCCCGGCGGCGGCGTGAGGCTCGACACGCCGGCGAGCTGGAGCACCGGCACCTCGGCGGACATCGAGCTCGCGGGTGACGCATGTCGCGCGGGGTCCGGCGGCGTCAGCGTTCGCGGCGGTGACGGTGGCGGCGTCGCCGCTACCGCGGCAGGTTCGGGCGGCGCAGCGGCCGCCGCGCGCGCCATCACCGGCACGGGCTCACTAACTACCGGCGCGGCGACATCGACGTCGGGCCCGGCGACCTGCTCCGCGGCTTCCGGCTCCGCGGCCTCGGGGTTCGCCACGGTGATCAGCTCGACCGGATCGGAAGCTTTCCCGGTGTCCGGATCCGCCAGCAGCTCCGGCGCGCGCAGGATCGCGAACCCGGGCGCGGCGACGCGCGCCGCGACCTTCAGCGGCGGTAGTTCGACATC